>Ga0116227_10002230_pt1 | contig 44185 bp, 34 predicted proteins | sample S1TSphgellanicum_FD_89693 | JGI IMG/M metagenome (GOLD analysis project Ga0116227, IMG submission 89693) | Host-associated microbial communities from peat moss isolated from Minnesota, USA - S1T2_Fb - Sphagnum magellanicum MG | ecosystem: Host-associated > Plants > Peat moss > Unclassified...
TCAGATTTGAATAAAAAAATTCAAAGTTCAAATATTAATTTTGAGATTCATTATATGAACAATATACATATGTATGCATATTATATATATATAATTTTAGTACATACATTAAAATACACCCCTATGTCATTGTAGAGTACTTTTAGGATGCAACTAATTTGGTGACTATTGCAACTAATGGGACATATCAATCTATTAATGGATGAAAATAAATGTAAAATTGATGCAACCAATAGGATGAAATTTCTAATAGTTGTATCATAGATGTGAAAATGACGAAAATAGTTGAAAATTGGTCTTGTAGTTGCAAATATTCCCAAATCTAGTCGCAAACAAATACAAGTTGCATGTACTTGTAAATGGAATAGTTACATTTTGGTTGATTTCTATTAATGTGATTTGATGTGATAACCAAGGTGCAATATCATTGATGAATAATCCCAACCAACATGTTCGAACAAAACACATTGATGTGCAACATCACTTTGTTAAAAAATGAATTGAAAATGGCAAAGTTACATTCAAATATTGTTCAATAGAGGACATGGTGGTGGATGTGCTTACCAAGGCATTACCAAAACAACAACATAACAAATTGATAACTATGTTCGCATTAGAAACTTCATAAAATGGGAATGTTAGAAATATTATTCATTTCTGATTCCCAATGTTGATGAATGTGTTAAACATTCATCAAAAGGATGAATAGTATTCACATCCTTATAGTAATTAAGTTAGGTTGAATAGTGGTAGTTAGAGTTTAGAAGTGGAAGCTATATTAGGACTTAGCGACGGTTAGGGTTAAGGTTTGGTGACGATTAAGGTTAAGCGGCGGCTAGGTTAAAGTCAAGTGACAATTATTTAAGATCAAAAGATAGTATATATTTGGAGTGGTTTTGAGTTGTTTTTCATTCTTTCCTTTCCTAGTTTTGAGTGCACTTAGAACCTTCAAATTTTGTTAGTTATTGCAAGCCATAATTTTGTGATTGTAACATTTGAAACATATAACCTTTATAATCTTTTTGCTAGTTAATACAATTGTTCCATTTCATGAACCTTGATTCTTTCATTTCTTGCTTGTTTTCAAGTTGTTTCCAATAGTTTTGCTTTCTCTTCTTTTTGTTTTTGGTTTTACAAGTTTGTTTTTTACATTTTTTTTTTGTGGGTTTTTTTTTTGTTCTTACAAGTTCTGTGTTTACATCTATTTTACTACCATTTCAAGATTCCAATTTGCAGGTTCATTTCATTTAGTCAAAGATTTGACATTGCATACGTCATTGGTTAAAAGAAGCCAAAGTTGTTTGAAGGAAGGGAAGTTGCAGAAGTCAAAGGAGTATCCCTTGAATATCAGTAATGCAACTTCTAATTTAGGAAGCTCCAAACCAATGTTTTTTTTTTCAAGTCTATGGTCTCGAAAGATTGGCGACTTTTTCCATTTTTTGGGCAATTTTTTGTCAAATTTGCATTAGATTGTTTTTTTAATCCAATTCTTTCCAATTCTTTTTGTCGCCACTATGTGAAAATTTGCCCCAAAAGAAAATGCTTGAAACTATTTGTTAAATGAAATGAAATCCAATTTCATTTTGTTTTTGCAAATGTCAATGATGTGGTGTTTATGATGGATCAACAAAAGTTGTCATTACTGGTTGTTGCTTTTATTTTGTTGATTCAAACTTTACAAGAGCTATTTGTGATGCCACACTCAAGTTCCCAATTGTTGTTTACCATGTTTGAATCATTATATAGAGACCATCAATTCAACTCCAAAATCTTGCAAACGTTTGTTGCACTACACGATTATAAGATGTCATGTTGTTTGTTGGGATTAGGTGAAGAGTTTGGTCATTGGTTGAAACCATGATCAATTATGTGGTTTAACCATTTTTTATTGACAAAATATGAAAACAATAAGTGGATTGAACATTTTCAAATGTCCAAAGATACATTTATGGACATTTATAACCAAGTGAAGCTTTTGATTTCAAAGCATGATAATAGGTATGGAATGACAATTCCTATTGAGATTCACATTTCATGTGCAATCTATGAACTTGCACATGATGCAAATATCCTAACTTGTAGTGAATTGTTTGCCATTGGTTGATCCATTGTCTGATTTGTGCTTCCCAAAATGCTCATGGTAATCAATTTAGTTTTTAAAAAACTAATAACATGGTTAGTGGTGATAAGATGTAAGTTGTAATGTTCGATTTTAAAAATTGGTGTGGCATGCCCAACATGATGGGTGTTATAGATGGCATACATATATCCATCACAAAACCATATGGTGCTTAATTTGAAGATTACTTATTTCACAAGACAAGGGGGGTATAGTGTGGTTACACAATCGGTGGTTAATAGCCAAAAGAGGTTCATGGATGTCTATGTGGGATTGTTTCAAAGTGTCAATGACTCTTGTGTTTTGAGGAAGTCCAAGTTGTATCAACATGCAATACATGGGGGTTTCTTTGACATGGCTACTAGGCCACAAGATGGAATCCCACTTTATTTGCTTGGAAATAAAGGGTACCCATTAGTTTTGTAGCTTATGACACCCCACAAAGAAGATGGGGAAGTTCATTTAGTTTTGTAATTGTCATACAATCACAAACATAAGAAGGGTAGGTTAGTTGTTGAGAATGCATTTGACGTATTGAAGCAAAATTTTAGAGAGCTTCTAGAAAAAACAAAACTACACATAATTATTGTTCCTGATGTGTTTTTTGCATGTTGTTTATTCCAGAACTTGTTATTAAGGAGGAAAAAGGTGGATGTGGGAAAGTTCATGTGAGTGATTCAAATGGAAAATATGCAAGATGTCCATGCATAGAATTTCAATGAATTGCATCATGGTGAAAAAAATGTTCACATTTAAGGCTAAGGGATCTTCAAGGAGCAAAATTGTTGTAACTTGGAGATTTATCTTATTGCACAACATCATTAACAATGTATGAAGTATTCAATCCTACCTATTATTGGCATTTTTTCAATCCAAAAAAATTGGTCCCATGCAAATGCAAATTTCTTTTGAATACAAGATTGTTTGAAAATTTATTCATGTTCTTCCTATGATGTAATATCCTTGTATGATGTCAAATTGGCATATTGCAGCCTCGTTGCAAGTTTTGGTGTGGGCGCATTACCATGTAAATCTCTTTTAAAAGCCAAGGCCATGATTTCTGTAAGCCATTTTATCATTTAGACCATGCCATGTTGAGTTCAATTGATTTTTGTGTCTTAGAATTTAAAATACTCCAATTATTTTTATATAATTTCATCTTGTGCTCAAGTTTGTTTATCTTCAATTTGAATATTGATTTCATGGATATGGTTGATGGAATCAACTAGTGCTACATTAGCCTTTTCAATTGTTTCAATGAAACTTTTGTGGGCCGTATTTGATTTTCATTTGAGCCCCGCATTCCCAACATTATTATGGGATTGAACAAAGGCATCATTTGCAATAGGTTATGTGCTTTTGTTTGTAGCTAGTTGTGTGCTTCAATTCGTAGCTAGCTCCAAACTTCCATCTACAGGTGGTCAGGTGCTTTTATTTGTAGCTAATTATGTATTTTTTGTTATGTGTCGTGGTAAAGGAATATGCCCAACTCTTCTTGGAATTTTCAATGGTTGTGTAGTTCGTTATACTATTGGATTTGAATTTCGATTGTTTGCAATTGGACTTGGAAATGTAGGTTGAACTATAGGGCTCTGTTAAGCTCTAATTATCATAGTGGTATTGAATCCGATTAGGGGAGAAGCAAAATTGATTGGTGTGCTATGCTTAGCAATGTGGAAATTGGAAGGAATTGCCCAACTATTCCCTTCTTCCAATGTTTCCACATAATGTAATACTATATCACGGGCAACAAAGGGTGATGCATCTCTCCCATGGCCTCTTCACAATTGAATTCTTCATTAGAGATTTTCACATGGTGAATAATCATGAAAAAATACTACACGATAAACATCATCATTTGGATTCATGAAATCTCGTGAATGTGAAGGGTTGAAGCAAGGTCTTCTGTTCATGAAGACGTCAATGAGTTCAAAAACATTTTGTTAAAGTTTCGTAGCAATCCCTATAAGACCTTGTCTTCTACAAACATGTCCCAATATTTTTCATTGTGGCTTATAACACTTAGTAGTCACGTATTTTTTTATAATCTCCATACAAAGACCCCCATTTATCTTTGTAGGTTGGTATGTTACGGTGATGATGATAATGAGATTGAAAATTGGCCATTACTCCTTTAGAAATATGTTTCCATTTTGTGATTGTTGTCTCCATATTGTCTCTCAAGTCAACAACTTCCAAACTTGCTTTGTGTTTAGCTTTCTTTGCATTTATGAGTGGGTGCAAGTACATAGAATGGAGCCAACGAGATTACTCTACAAAAGGACTATGAATCCTTTTTAGTTCTTTTTCATTTTTTCATATGAAATTTTTTTTGAATGAAATCTTTTGCAACTCGTTATTAAAAATACATGTAGTTGCCCCAATAGATCACATGTTTTTTGTTAATCATTTTTGAATAAATATGAATTTTTCAAAGTGTGTAAATTCTACCAGATTTTGCATTTCATCTTGCATACTTTTGAATCATACCAAAATATGTTAACTATTAAATTTTTTTTTTTTAATCATAAACTACAACGTTTTTTTGTATGTCATGCACATTACACCCCACTTACATGTGGTAAAATACTCTTAAAATTTTTTTAATTTGAAAAATAATTTTAAAAAAAATTAATTCTATAACTTTTTAATTGTGAGTGTTTTTTGAACTTGGGTAGTAAGTTGTTATCATCTAAAAATTTTTACCATCAAAATTATATTATAACAATATTCCTTTACCTAATCCTTTGTAAAATTAACCATATTTAATGCAACGCCTATTCAAATTCAAACATCCTTTTTAAAAACCAAAACCCATAATTTAATTGTATGAATTTTTAATTTGAATTCTTCAACTTTCATATTAGGCCCTTAACACAACTTGGATTGATTAACATAAATTTAAAATGTCACAAGAAAAACATATGTAAAAAAGTTCACAGGTTTCAGCATTATTTGACATGGTTTTTGGCTCCTTCTTTGTACTCGCACTTGAGTGCTAAGGCCTTTGAATTTTCCTAAATGGTTTGTATAGGGTTTTTTTGTTTTAACTTCTACACAATCCAAATTTACAACTTTCTACTTCTTTCTATCTTTTTGAGTTACATATGATGTTTTGCAGTTATCTTCAATCAAGATTATAATGTTTGTAGAGGAGTATCACATTATTTCATTACCATCAAACATTTCAATTATTGATTTCAATACAAAATTTCATTGACTGTTTGTTTTTCATAGTTTTTTCATTTTATTATTTGGTTCATGATTCTAGTAGGAAAATGGGCAGTGGATTTTGACTATACTTGTAGGAGTGCCACTTGTTGCACTTGTTGTTACCACCATTTGGTGAAGGTGATTGTGGTTGGTGTCTTGTTCTTCATCAAATTCTCACAACTCACTTGTTGTTGATGATATTTGCTAACTATTCTTGAATGTCAACTATTCAATTATGATTATCCACATGGTAATTTTGATCACAAGAAAGTGTTGGGCACCATCTTTCATTGCGATATAACAACAATTCCTATAAATGAAGCTTTGCAAACTTGCATGTATAGCATAGATTATAATTCAACCTTTTGTTGTAATAGACAATTGAATAATGACATAACAACAATATGTTGTAACGATAAAGTTGCAATAGAAAAGTGAGAAAAAATCTTCTATGTGTTGAGCTTGTTGTAGAGAGTGTGATGGAGTTTGCTTTTGGGGGGTGGGGGAGGGGGGAGAAATAGAGAACGAATGAAAGTTTGGAAAAAGAAGGAAGCATTCGCTAACATTGAGTTAATTGCCCATATTTTGAAATTTTATATAAAATCAATATATATTTTTTCTAAAATGTTCATATTTTGAAGATTTCAATGTTATCAAACATTGGGCATGAACATTGAGATAACATTAATTCCACTTCATATGCCAATTTGGACTAAATGTTACATAGGATGTTGTATGTGGACTACGACATTATTTTAACATTGTAAGCATTGAATTAACATTGGCGCAAACACCAAGTGTGGTTGGGCCTTTATGTTAGTTAGCATTGACCAAAAGTTAGTTAATTTTCATTTTTATTCATTTGGATTTTGGAGAGTGATAATTTATTTTTTTGGTTAACTTAATATTGACATAGAGGCCCATTTTATGGGTTGCTATCTAACATTATGTTTTTATTTTAAAACATCATTCACACCTACTACCAAGTCAATGATAAGTAAATGCTATTTTTTCTTTATTTTTGGGTGCATTTACATATATAGTGTTAGATAGCATTGCCAATGATGTGACATTCTTGCTAGTAAATGGTGTTAACTTGGTGTTAGCATTTGTGAGTGTGAAAATACAAACCTAGCCTAAACCTTTTGGTTGTTAGCATTTGTGATAATTAAAATACCATCCTAGCCTAAACCTTAAGTTGTGAGATCTTATTTCAACATTACCATAGGACCTTGGTGGCTTTGACATCAATTAAGTTATTTTTTATTTTGTTGAAATTTTATAAATTTATAGTTTGAAACTTTTAAAAAAGTTGCTTAAGATGTAAAAGTTTGATTTATGGTCATTTCTAGGGGAGGATACCAAATAGAGGTTCACTTGACCACTAAAATAGTTCAAATTGTTTGAAACAAAGTTCTCTTACAATAAATTTATTTTTTATTGTTGAAAATTTCAAAACTAAAAACCCAAGCACCGAACCAAAAAACTAGTGTTAAACTAATTATTTGACATTCATGTGTCAAATTTACTATGATGATATTATGATATGTAAAAGTGTCCAAAAGAACTATTTAGCTCAATGTTACATAACACTATTTCAATTGTGGAGGTTGAACTCAATTTTTTAATATTTAATATTAATTACAATAGTCAATCTTGGTTTCAGCCATTACTCACTGACATTCATCCTGAAGGTGTGAATCCATCATGACAAAGATAAAGAAGACACTTTTTATATCCCAATTTGATGTTAAGCTAACATTCACTTAACAAAAGTTAACTTTCACTTAACATGGTGTGTCATAAAAAAATTTCACCTTGAATTTTATGTTATTTAACATTCTCAATGTGAATGCAAAAAAAAGAAAAGAAAAAAAAAAACCTTACCTCACTTAACATAACTTAGCATTAGGTGTGATTATAGCAAGTACTAGTGTGTGACCTGTGCTGTTGGCCTTAGTGATATCATGTCCTCAACTGATTTTTCCTTTCAAAAGCCTGGATTTTTGGAATTTATTTGAATTCTCAGCAGCAAAAATCATTAAAAATCAATATCTGCCACATTCTGAATCCAAAATTTACCAAATAAATTCCATTATATCTTGCTCATCAAGATCTTTCCAACAACACCAAAGGTGCATTCCAATTTCTCAAAAAATTTCAGCTAAAATTTAATTTAATTTTCAATGAAAAAATAATTCAATATTCAAGAACTTTTGCACCGCAAGTCCAAATGTCATGGAACCAAGCCCATGCACCCCTCCTTGTCGAGGGCTTTCCAAAGACACCAAGAACACAATCTAAAACATTTTGGCTTAGTGGATCTCATAACTACAAAGCAAAACAAAACAACTACCTGCCTTCATAAATTGATGGTAGGTAAGTAGGAAATGTAAGTGGTTCCTATTATGTAGTAAGTAAGTAGAAAAGACATTTTATTATTTACTAGATATGTTGATATTGCTTGTTTTATTTTTCAATTTTGTGATGTAACCATAGTGGTGTTCATCCATAATAAAAATAGCCAAAATTTGGCTAGAAATGAAGCATGAAAGTAACAAAGTTTCAATATTCCTTCTATGTTGTGGACAACCTACATAAACTTAATATAAAAATTGGCTAAAAAAATCAATATTTTTTGGTATCTGATGATTCAAAACCTCCCAAAAATCAACCCTTTTTCAGTTGAATTTTTAAAAATCACTGAAGAACATTGCTGCTTGATTTCCCTTGGAAAAACTCTTCATGCATGCAATTTTTTGGACCGGAAAATCTGCAGAAACTGATTTTTGCTTCCTTTGCAATTAATTAAATAATTGATGGCAACAAGACTACAACAAGTCTGATAGTTAATGGAATGTTTGCATTGTCTGGATCCATGGGTCAGACACATGATCTCGCAGCAGGCAGCTGTGAGCTGTATAAATGGATATATAAATGCTTGTTGCTGAAGGGTTAAGTCGTGCATGCTGTGGTGTGATAGAGACTAACATAAAATGTGACGTGCATGTGTTGGGAGTGGAGTACCAACCAACCACGTGAAGTGCAAATTGCATGTATGATGTGTTAGAAATTAACACTGAAAACACATCATTTATGTTCTATGTGGGTACCTCTCTGTCCCATAACGTTTTTTGTGTGTACCTGATTCCATTTACATATGAGAGGTGTATCCGAAGCTTTAGTCCTTTTGTTGTGATGGGGTCTCGTTTCGACAAGCTCATCGTAACAAGTTCAAGTCCTAAACCCTTATGACAAATTCAAACTTCAAACCAGCAACAGTTAAAATAGGGTTAAGTGATGTTCTGTGAAGCTCGCAAAACAATAAACTCACAGTTCACAGTGACACCCAAAGAAAATTCCTCAAAACATGGGACCAAATGATAAGTTATAATAGAGTTATCCATAAGGTTGCCTTGTCTTCACTTTGTCTTTGAGCCTGCTTTCACTCCCTATCCCCCTCTTTCAGTGATATCCACAGAGTAATGAAATTTCATTAAATCTCAGTAAGAAATGCTGAAACTCGGCATTTAATGGATAATATTCAAGAGTACCTAATTATAGTAGTTGTATAGGTAGGAGCAGTGAAAATATATGTAGCAGCAGTGGAGGCGCTCAGGAAGAAGGAAAGACAGGATGAAACTCAATTTACCACCAAAATTGGTGGAAAAACTAGTTTGGGTCCCAGTTGTTTCGTTTTGTAAAATTTTCATTCCCAGTTACACAATTGATGCCCTATTATGCCAAAACTGGCCGTTCTCACCCTCTAATCACGTGACTATACAGATAACTCTAATAACTACATAGTTTCTGAACAGGGTTTTGTTTTTCAATTTTGTGATGTAGCCACATTGGTTAAACAACAAAAATCCTGAGGCCATGTGGTTTGCCACCCATCAGCTTGAATGCCTCCCTGAAACAGATTATGAAGTTTTTTGCTTATAATACTAGTGTGGCTTGTGCTGTTGGCCCAAGTCTACCATGTCCTCAACTGACTTTTCCTTCCAAATCCCGGTTTTTTGGAATTTATTTGAATTTTCAGCAGTAGAAATCACTTAAAAATTAATATCTCTCACATTCTGAATCCAAATCTTACTAAACAAATTCCATTAAATCCTGTTCATCAAGATCTTTCCAACAACACCAACTGCACATTCCAATTCCTCTGAAATTTTCAGCTATGATTTAATTTAATTTTTAGTCAAGAAAAATTCAATATTCAAGAACTTTTGCACAACAAGTCCAGATGACATGGAACCAAGCCCATGCAACCCTCCTTGTCAAGTGCTTTCCAAAGACACCAATAACACGACCTGAAGCATCCCAGTTTGGTGAATCTCATAACTACAAAACAGCTCCCTTCCTTCATAGATAGATGGGACCTGAGTTTGATTGATTGGTTGATAAGGAAAATATTTAATCACATTGCATCAAATGCATGCATGCACAATGAGACAAGAATGGATATTACATTCCCAATACATGTGCATGTGATTATGTACCTCATCAAAAGTCGCCAACTTTAGAGCAACTCCACTTGTGCAACCAATGTTTTTTTTGGGTCAATTTTGTTATGTAGCACAAGAAAATTTAGCTAGATTTGGCTACAAGTTAAATATGGAAGTGAATTTAAAAAAAGACCTTCCTATATTTTTTGCTACAATACTTAAAACCACATATAGAAACTAGGTGTTTTCTTAAATTTTGATTAAATTTTGGCGATTGAAAATCTCAAAAAAACTTTTTTTTGCACTTTTAAATTTTCAATATAGCTTTTTGGCTCTATATAATCAACAAAAAAAAGGCCATTGTGCACTTTACAACACATGTTGGATGAAGTCAAAATATACTAATTTTGATCAACAAAATGGTTTTGGCCCAACATTTTTGCACATGATGTTGAGCAAGGGTTTTTTTTCAGGCCACATTGGTAACCACACATAAGGGGATCTAGTTAGATTTGCCTAAGACATGTAAAACCATAAAACAATTTAATCTTGTCCTTGTTTGGCAACTGCAAGAGTAAGCATTGTAAATTTGGTGAACCCAATCCAAAAATCTTGGTTTTTTTGACAAATTTTCAAAAACTTCCCCAAAAAAGCCTTTGTACGGGTTGTAGCTTGAATTTTTTTTTCACATTTTGGTGAAATTTTGCACCAAAAAAATGTTAATGTTGGGGTTGGCAAAAAACATAGCAAAGCCTAACACCTATTGATTGGCTAAATGGTTTAATTGGTCTAAGTGGGTTGTTATTAAGTAGGTTTTCACCTTTTGTAGTCCCAACTATAGTTTTATGGGTGAGGTTAAAAAAAAAAAAAAAACTAATATTGAAAAATATTGTTGTAGTGTCACATGCATGGAATTGCACTTAAAGCATTTCCATCACAATGCTTCATAAACACCTTCAAATTAAATTAAGTATGGTGTAAAAGCCCATGCTACCATACAAATGTGTTGTGACCACAAATTGATGCAGTATCAGAGGGGTTTGATGATAAAGAAAGGTTAAAGTAAGTTAACATTTAGAAGGTGCTTTCACCTTTTGGCAAAAAATGATGAAGGTTCTAGAAGGCAATCAACAATTTTTGGAGTTATGTCTATGTTCACAAGAGGAAAAATATCTCAAAGTTATTTCTTTTTTGTGTGATGCTTGGATTGTGTAGGCAAAGGTGATAGGAAATGTTGTGCAAATAAGTAAGATGTGATATGTGCAACTTGATAGCTTGTTCTTGATGGTTGGAGGATAGTGATTTTGTGAGGATTGTGTTTATCCAAGGACATAGTTGGTGTGGAGTGGAGCACAAATGCTTGAGAACAAATGGATTTTTGTAGTTTTGAAAGGCAAAATTTTCAATGGATGAATTGTTAAGTTTTTGGTAAACAAGTATGGGATTTTAAAAAAAGTGACAATGCAAGCTTTGATCAATAAAAATAGGTGTTCCAATGCACATAACTCAAAGAATTGTCTCTAACTACACATAAATAAAATCCACAAGTAAGGCAAGAAAGGATCACAAAACAAGATTTTTTCCATGGTTTCATTAGGATTAAGGTTGATGAGCTAAGTGCATTTGAAAGACAATGGCATTGTTTAGGTATGAGAAGATTGTCAAAGGATCTTATTACACTCTAGGACAAGAATTGAAATGATGAGTCTTTGGAAACCAACATCAAGGGTAAATATTGATGGGGAAATATATTCTTTGCAAAATTGGGATTTGGAGAGTTGGTGATATTTAGTATCATTTGTATTATTTACATTTCAATTTAAATTATGTGCATGATGTCTAAGTGACATTTTAAAGTCTTGGAATTGGAATCCATTAAAAACCAAGATGTGGATACATTTGAATGTGTGATCTAATGCCTTTCCCAAGATAATTTATTGCGTTTCTACTTAGATTTTGAAATGTGCTAAAGTAGAATTAGATAAAAGCTCAATTCAACTTTAACACATGCAAATGTATGAAACATCCAAATATTGTTGGGTGTTGATGGGACTTAAATGAAAGTAGATTTTGTTATGCTTCATTTTTAGTAAATTAATGTTGTCTTGGTTTGTGTTAATCTCTAAACATCATTTCAATTGTCTTTTGTATCAATGCAATTATGCTTTGTCATTTAGAAGTGTGTCAAAGTATTGGGAGCTTTGTGGAGAAGTTCAATGCCCTTTTCTTTTTGGTTACCCTATTATTTATGGTGGGGTAATATTCAATCTTTTCAAACAAATTCAATGATTTGGATTCATTGGGATTTTTTAATGGTCCAAGTGTTAAATAGTAAATGGTACATCAATTTTGAATTTGCATGTTTAAAAGTGTATGAATCAAAGTAAGATAATATTTATTATGGAATCAAAATATATATTTAAAAATAGCTTGCAATGGAGATATTGTGATAATGTTAAATTTTGTAACACTATTACACGAAGATTGTTTAAAACACAACATCCCAACAAATGGGGATACACCTAAACTTAAGATGGAGATATTCAAATAATAGTAACTTAATAAATCTTAAATGTGATTGAAGACCTTTGAATTTTAATGGTTATTGCAAACATCCAAATTTTAAAATATTATCATTATGAAAAATCATGTCTACTAAAAGCACATTGTTTAACAATTAGAGTTCCAAAACATCTAATATGCAACTAGAGCATGAAAACATAAACAATTAATAAATAAAATGACACCTCAAAAATCAAGGAATTATGTTATAGTTGCCATATAGTTGCAAATAGGATATTTATACAATGTAATGTCCTAATCATACATACAAATGTAGTCAATCATGTTTGACTTTTTAACAAGTTCCACTTTAGTTATATGTGGCAACTACATTACAACTAATATAAATGTATCACCCAATCAATAATTTTGTTGCAACCAATGTACATTTTCAAAATATGTGATCATGTCGCATGTATGCATTTTGAACACCCATTACATATGACACTTGCAATTAGTTATCCACTACGATTGCCATTGATACAATTATTTGTGTAATTAAGTTGCCACTATTAAAATACAACTTTTCCATTATTTTTTTAAATTGTTTTTCAAATTTAATAATTTAATAATTTAATAAATCATATTTAATCCTTAAATTTTAATAATGTTTTTTTCTCAATAACTTATTAAGTATTACATATCAATTAATATTTAATAGTTAATTTAAACTAATCAATATAATCCAAACAATTATTTTTTTAATTGATTCAAATAATAAATTTATAAATAATGAAATAATTAACTTTATTATAAAAATATTAAATTCAAATGATTAATTCTTAATTCAAATAATTAATTTTTCGATAACTATGTATTATATTGAAATTCATATTTATTATTATTATTTTCAATAAAATTTAAACTAATAAATATTAATTAAGACAAAATTTACTTAATATTCTAAACTAATTGAATAAACTGAATAATTATGAATTAATCTGAATTAATCAGTCTAATTCAATTAATTAATTGTTAGATAATTTTGAGAATTAATTAAAAATTAAAATTAAGATAGTAAATGACTAATTATCTAAAACTAAGTATCTAAATTTACTAACTAGTCAATTATCTGAATTAGAAAAATTAGTTCAAATAACTAGTTTAGATAATTAATTCAAATAAGTAATGGTCAAATAATCCAAATAATTCATTTTGGGAATCCATATGATTAATACATGAATTTTATCTAAATTCAGATAATTAATCATTTGATAATTAATTCATTAATGATTTAAAATATACTTATCAAAAAACTAATTCAAACAATAATGACAAATGATTAATTCACATGTAAATTTATCAAATAATTACTTATTTAGTTGTATAATTTTTTTAATTAAAATTAATTCAAAAAATGTCAAAACACCTTTTTTTAATTGGAATTCAATTTGCAATGAATGTGTAATTGATGTGTAACTAAAAGATTTAACCCATAAATTTTGTTTTTGAATCCTATTTCACAAAACTATATAAAGAACGTGTATTTATTGCATGATCACATTAAAATACATGTGTCAATTTGGGATGAATTAAAAAAAACTTAACCCTAAAGACAATAATTTATTAAAAATAATTACATGGCTACTATTTAATTTACCTACCTTTTTACATTTCTACTTACTTGTTTATTTAAGTAAGTAGTTAATCGTATTTTTTAACCTACCTACCTAAATAAATAAGTATGTATGTAATGTAGGTAGGTATCTAGGTATGTCATACTTAACTACCTAGTTACCTAAGTAGATTTTTATTTTTATTTTCAAAATGCAATTAATGTGCCATGTGGCAATTTTCAATTGTGCCATGTGTTACAATCTAAAACCGTTATAAATGAACAATCATAATGAATGGTGGAGATCAATATTTCCAAAAATAATAATTTTCATCCAAAATTTCCATAATGACACTTATTAGATTTTGATGGATCAACAAAAAATGACATCAACATGACGTTACTACAAAGGATGAAATTATGGCTCTTAATCATTACCATCATTTATGAGTAAGACCAAAAGAGCAAGGTCAACACCTTAATATTCAAACAAGAAACTACCTTCACTTATTTACTTTATTACAACTACTCAAGTCTTTAGTAAAAAATCACACAAATAGCAAAAGAAGAAGGTAGGGTCTAAAAACAAACCTACCGTCTTGTCTATAGGCTACTTTAGTGGTGCTAAAAGAAGAAAATATAGAAAAGCAACATGGGAAATGGGAATAAATAGGGAGTGACTATTCTCCAAGACTCTGCAATACCTTAAATGCATTTGGATGTTTCTTTAATGGGTCTATAGGCCTCCCACATCTACTATCCCACCTTAACAACACTTGTAGACCCTTTTGTAACCATGCCTACCATTTGTAACACCTCTAAAATGCCTTCCCAATGTTGCCTATTGTCTATAGTAAGCTAAACCCATTCATGGTTGTTGTTTATTGTCTACAATAGTCCCACCTAGTTTACAAACTTCAACCTTCAAGTGATCCCCCTCTTCCTGTTGCCATATATTGACTATTACCCTCTTATGGCAACCAATTGCTCATTATTTTAGAGGCTACCACTTAGTTTGCAATCTTGATGTTTTTTTAAAAAGAAATGCAAAACTACTATGAAAAAGGGGCAACAACACATTATATAATTAAAAAACTATACTACCTTCCACATATCCTAATGCACATAAAAACACATAAATTTTTTTCAACCATTTTCCATTAAAATCACACACAAGTACAAATACATGTCCCATTATTCTCTCCTCCTTAGTGTTACACACACACTTTTCCAAGAAAATTTTATATTCTCACAACCAACTACCAAAGTCTTGAATCCCATATAAGTATTCCAAATCCTCTTTTAATCCTCCTGCACAAAGTCACACAAGGCTCACATTAACCCCATGAAAATAGAGCCATTATTATAATCTTCTTAGAAATCTCCTAGATTATTGGGTAGATTACCCCCGACCATTCACTAACATGAACTACTTAATCTCATTAATTTCACCCTTTTGGTAAGGGACAATAAATTTACCACTAATAACTATTACTTACTAAGATGTTTATGGTATTAATTAGTCTAACAATTTCAACCCTTTAACAATTACCATGGTAGTTGTATTAGGTTTATGCGATGGTTGTTTTTACATAGTTGTAATTGAGTTGTAGGAGTGCATATGTATATGGTTTCATATAAAATGAGTTGTACCTTTGCAATTCATGCAACTTGTTCAATAACATTCACGATTGTAAAAATATGTTGAATTACAATGAGTTACAATGGGTTACAAATGATCATTGCAACTCAAGAACCCAATTGCAAAGCTAATTATTAATCACTTCAATTTTTCATAGTGTATATTAATGAAACTTTTATCAATATCTTTGGAAAGAGTTAATTTGAAGTTAAAAATCAGTTGAAGTTCTTATCTTTGAGGTTTTCAACACTTTCAAAAGAATAAAATTTTGAAACCAAATTGAATGCACCTTGTAAAATCATACCCCTTTTTATCCAATTATATGAAGAAAAAATTACTAATGTGAAATGCAACGCACTAATGAAGACAACTTGCATTTTAAAACATGCCTTGATAAATTCACTATATAGAAATCTTATTAAGGACAATAACTAATTGTAAAGAGCATTTTGTTAATGTGGTAATACACCATTGGACAATAGCTCCCAATTATCTTGCATATTTGGGTTTTGTATTGTTTTGCACTACCAAGGACGATGATTAAATTATTTTATGTGGACATAATAGTTTTGTTGTAATTAATTTTGTCTTTTCAAAAGATAAAATGTTGTAAATTTCACAAGATGTCATTTTGTTCCATTAATATTTTTTTACATTTTTTATTTGCTAGGCAAAATGCCAACAAAAGTTTGATTCATCAAAGAAATTCATAATGAAATATAAACATATAAAAAAAAACCATAGAAAAGGTGTAAGACAAACAACAAGATACAAATAAACAAAAAAGTTGAAAGGGTGCAAGATATACAACAAAATATATACATACCAAACAAAAAAATTCTAAAATAGAAATTGATCTACGACAAATTATAATTCAAAAAAAACTTGGAAATTGTCACAGGGATGATCACCAAAATCCCATCCAACATAAACCAGTTCTGATGAAACATCGTCACTGGAATTTTGTTATATTTTGACATTTTCATATCTCCCTAACACCTTTTTGCACAATCTTGATTGCTGGTTAGTTAAACAATACAACCTTTTCTATGTCCAAAAACTTGCAAGCTTGGCACTCTTGTATAATCATTTATGTTTGGTAATTGATGAAAGCAAGTGCATTGGTTACGTGGGTCGATAAATGTTACATTCCCAAGTCTTTCATCAAATTCTTTATTTTCCTTGAGAAAAAAAATCTGAAAAAATATAATATATATATAAATACACACACACACACATATGAAGAAAAATGTGATATGTCTGAAAATAATATAATTAGTGTTGAACTGGTACTAGGTACACCAGGAAATTCTACAAGTTCTTTTCAGTGTGGAGCATGTCCTGGTTGCCTCATACCCCACCTCACTGACTGCCATTTGCCCCAAGGGGCTGGCAATGGGGAACCAATGCCCACCCGTGCACCACTTGGGATGGATGGTGGTGGATCGATAGGAAAAACTTCTTCATTTGAGTCCAATTCCCTAACATGATTTTTTTAATTTAAAGGAGTTTGGGATGTAGCCAATGTGACAAACCATGAAGAAAATAATTTTGCCAAATTTGGCTAAATACCATACATCAAAACATGATCCTTCTATATTCTTGTCAAAATTAACCTGTTGACTTGAACCCCAAAAAAAACCGAAATCTGGCGAATTTAGGCCACTTTTTCCATGAAAAACCCAAAATCATATTTTTCACATCGAAATTTAACCAGAGTTTACCAATGAAAAAACACTCTTCCCAGTGGTTAACTCAGTTTTTGTTTTTACTACCTACTAACTACTAATACCCACTGGCCATTACCTATGTGGTAACCATTCACATCCATTTGCGTAAGTAATATCCATTCATTATCCTACCTAGTATATCTACAGGACCTACCTCACTAGATAGGTTACAAGGTGAAACCGAATGTCGACTCTGTTTGGGTTCATCGACTTGAAAGATCATCCAATGGATGGTGCTCTGGTGGCTGTTGGAGCCCTTCACTTGCAGGTTGAACCTATGGTGTGGGACGATTCACCAAAACATTTCTATTCCAAAACAGATACCTGGGCAGGACAAACCCCCAAGGAGAATGCCCTGTTCTGAAGTTGAATTTGTTCAGTGGGTTCTTTTCTCCACTTTGTACTTAGGTTACAGTTGTCAATGAGCCTTTGTTGGAAGACCATCGTCCATTTTGTGCTCATCTGTCTCTTTTTATATATCTTTTTCCCATGATACCTGACAAATACTCTCCAGGCATCACGAGAAAATATATATAAAAATAAAAATCCTATGGCTCTTTAAGCACACTAAAAAAAACCCTCGGCCATGGGCTTTACATGGAATTCCAAGATACCCCATGGTCTCAGGCTGTAAGTACCACATATTTCCTATGACTTCATCCTTAACCCAGAGTTTCATGGTAGGGTTTATTACGGGTCTCATAATTTGGGGCAACTGAAATATTTTTCATCTTGTTCACACGTGGGCAGATTATATCATGCCTGTTGCAGCTGAGCAGAGGAGCCGCTGGTTATCACTAGTGTAGCCTGTGCTGTAGGCCCAAGTGTTATCACGTCCTCAACTGATTTTTCCTTCCAAGACCTGGTTTTTTGGAATTTATTTGAATTTTCAGCAGCAGAAATCACTTAAAAAGAGATTTAAATTCCTAATCCAAATCTTACCCAATAAATTCCATTAAATCTTGCTCATCAAGATCTTTCCAATAGCACCGAAGGTACATTCCAATTCCTCCGAAATTCTCAGCTACGATTTAATTTAATTTTCAGTGAAGAAATCACTCAGTATTCAACAACTTTTGCACTGCAAGTCCAAATGTCATGGAACCAAGCCCATGCACCCCTCCTAGTTGAGAGCTTTCCATAGACACCTCGAACACAATGTGAAGAATCCCGGTTCAGTGGATCTCATAACTATAAAACAAAACAAACTACCTTCCTTCATAGATAGATTTGATTGGGCTGATGAGTTCAAAAGATCTCAGCTAGGTCCATTTTGCCTTGGCACAACAAACAAACAAACAAACAAACATTTAAGGGATTATGAAAATTGATGTGAAAATCCCACAAATATGGTATTTAATAGCAAAGGGTCTGTTTCCATCAGGCTGTTGTGTTGTGATCACATTTGCACACATAATGAAAACTCATGTGATCACAGAATTTGTGATTACAGTAGCCAAATGGAAAGAAAGATGTCATATGTATGTTGTCTCAATGGACACAAGCACATCTGGTTGAATTGTAGAACACTCCAAGGAGTTGACTCCTTGTGTGGAGGAGAAATTTCACTTGACAATGTGCCCTCCACATACACTTGAATTAATGTGTCATCTTTTGAAAATTTTCAATAATAATAATAATAAAACCCTTAACATCGTATAAATATAAGTAATTCTTCTCATGTTATTTTTAGTGTGTTCAACACCAGTTTTGAATACAATCTTTGCACCATAGGCTTGTTTTTTTATTTTCATGTTTTATAATAATAAATAATTTGAAGTTACATCTTGCACACATCATGTTCTTATCTTGATTTTTGTATTTCATGTTTAAACTTATTTTTGTCATGGTTTGTTCGTGTTATTCAAAAATCCTTTTGTCTTGGCCGTTTTCATGCATGTGATAGATACTTTGATGGGCAATAATATGGTGTGCATGTATATATATATCAACCTACTTGGTAGTTTTTATTCAAATTACTTTATTTGGATGTTGATATTTCAAGCTTAGCCTATGTTTACTATACTTACCTAATAAATATTTTAAACTTGCCTTATTCTACCTTGCCCAACTATTGTAAATTTGAGGTTTACCTTGATTCAAACATGGGTAATTGGAGCACAATTTATAAATCGACTATATGTTAAAAACCATAATGTAATATGAAAATTTGTGGTGCTTTTGGTTATGATGAATTTTTAAAAATTATGGTGGCTAACTATTCATCAAGGTTTTTTAATTGCTTCGTTTTCATTTTATGTATTAATTACTTCAAGCAAGATTTCTTTTTTTTACTTGTGCAATCTCTTTAAATTATGCTACCCTTTGCCATCATAAGAAGCCCATGAATGTACTATCAAATGGTTTGTTTCTATGTGTGGAACCTCTTTAAATTATCTTGCCATTTGCCATTATAAAAATGCTTTGAATATATTATCAAAGGGCTTTCTTTTTTTTTGCTAAATTCTCCCCTAAATATGTTCTTAATGTCGCATGTGCATGTTTGCAATGGTAGTTGCATAACATCTTTTTTTCCCCCACTTCAAAACATGTCATTATCATCCAAGAATTGTACATCTTTCGATGTATCCAATTTTTTATTCCTTTGTATCCATAAATTAAATGTAATTTATAAATGTCAATAATTTTTTTTCTTGAGAAGGTAAGGGTAAAAGTATGTTCTCATTTAGTTGTACCCAAACCTTAATCAATAATTTTGTGATGATTATACGGTTGCAAGTTTTTTTCTCCTTTATTTTTCTTGGGTTTTAAAGATATTGAAGTTGTATTTGAATGTCTAATATTTAAAATCAATATATTAACACATCATGCATACAATCATTTAACATCAATTAGAAAGAAAATGTCAAATGCATCAAATGTCACATCCCTAATCTTGGGCACACAACTAAGGTTGAGGCAAAACAAAACATGTGCCACTTTGAGAATTGAAATTCCTTGGAAGTCTCATATCTATATAGACCTTAACATTGGGCATGTAATCAAGACTTGGACACACGAGATAATTGAGTGAAGAGTAAGGTCAAGGCATCCCTTGGCTCAAATACATTCCCCACAAGGGTGAGAAAGTGCAAGAGGCCAACCCCAAACGTTCTTAAATGGGTTTTAATAATGGGAGTTGGGAGCCTTTAAGTGTCCCAAATATTGAGTTTGGGACACCTCAACTTAAGCCCTTTGTAATGATTTGAAGGTCTTGAAGAATAATACAATAAAATGAACTTGTATTCCATATATATATAGTTATATAGTTATGGCCATTTGAAGGGTTGAAAGTCAAACTTCCAAAAAGCACTCCCAACCTTTAAACAATGTTTTGAAGGCCCCAAATAAACTCCAATTGAACAACTTGATACATCATCGGAAAGTCCCAAGACTTCCTTTTAAAACTTTCCATTTTGATATGAAATGAAAAAAGTTATGCTCTCAAAATTGTGAGACTCATAATTTCACATTTTTGGAAATTCTCATTTTGAGTTTTTTCAAAAGTTTGTCATTCAAATGAAACCCTCATGGGGAGTTACAAATTATACTATATGGAAGAAGGTGATGCCTCCTTTCAAGTCCATGTTGTGCTAAATCTTGTGAATCCAAGCTAGCTCATGGTTCATATGTGTACCATTTTGATTTTTGCCCCCAAAAAATTATATATTTTCTTGATTAATTTGTACAATACAAACAAGAGCTAAACTTAAAAGCTTGTCCTAGTTCCACCTTGGAGCTCCCACAACTTTTTTTTTTGGGAGCTAATGAATGCACCTTGGGCTTGTGTTTTGTTAGAAAATTGGGAATTGGGAAGTTATTTCCAAAAATAATATTAATAAACCTAGGGGGCATCACTTGATATCAAAGCTTTAATAAGAGTTTTGATTCAAGAAGTTAGCCCACATTTAGTAAAGAATGTAAACATAAGCAACATGAACAAAGTGAATTAAAATCAATTGAGAATTTAAGATTCAATAGATTTCAAAACTTAATCCAAATTCATTTAAGAGGATCCTTGATATGATTGGGAAGACCAAGAAAATCAATCTTCTTAAAATCAAATCCTATCTTAGGTGAATATCATTAATGAGGTGAAAACTAACAAAGGTTTTTTCGCCATTTTTCACCATGAAAATTAGCATGTATCACCATTGGTCATATTGGGTTTCAATTCCACCCTATTGATTCTTATTAAAGTGAGAATTGGCACCTTAAAAATCAAGACCCTAGGATAAAATTTGATATTCAAATGATACCCATGTTTAGTTTTCACTTGTATAGAGGTTTAATGGGTCTATGGGTCTATATTAGATAGTATGTAAGGTTTAATGTCTACAAATGTGGTAGGCAAAGTCTAAGTTGTGACACTTTGTATTATGTTGTTTTTAAAACCCTAACTAGGATTTTCATGTTTACTATAACCCTATGGATGATTATTACTATAAATAATTAGCTAGTTGGATATTTTATTAGTGAATTAGTTAGTTTCAAGTTTAGTTACTAGTTTTTTTCCTAGGCCTTTTAAGGTTGCCTTTGCTTGTCTAATTAAGTTTCTTTGGTGTTCTTAGGCTTTCACCCCCTTTTACCTTCATGCCACTTTGTATTTTGTTATTTAAAAAACCCTAATGGGGATTTTCATGTTTACTTTGGCATATTTCTTTTCTCTTGGCTATGACCCTTTTTTAATTTGGTGTCTTTTTTGTAGTATGTTGTTTTTTAATATTGTTGGGGTTTTTCAAGTTTACTCCAACTTGTAAATAAAGTTGGAAAGCAATCGAAGGACATGCCATGCCATGTTATTATAATTATAATCTCCAAATCTAACATGTCTCCAAATTACCTTTAATTTTATAAATTTTATAAATTATAAAATAAAAACATAAAATTTTTAGACAATATTTTTTTGATAACTTGGTTGTGAGAATCATCTTTGATAACCAATTGTTATTAAATTGTGAAAATGAAACCATGAAAATTTCTTTCATAAAAAACCCAAAAAAATGATGGTTTAATTAGTTCTCTAAATTTTGGATTCTTTTCCAAGAACCAAAGTAGTTTGCATCAAGAATGAAAACTGATAGTTCTCATAAAAATGTGAAAATTGTACAACACTAATCACAACCAAAGGGAGGCATTAACTCAAGCTTTGTGTTTGCATTGCAATACGAAACAAGAAATTGGGGAGGTTTTTTACTAGTGATACCACTTGACAAGCCTAAGGGTGCGACAAGCCTAAGGGATCTTTGAGGTGAGGTTTGGGGGATCAAACTTTATAAGAATTGGATGATTTTTAGATAATCGGAAATTTTCTTGAAAAAATATATAATAAAATGGGTTTGTAGTGATTTGTTTTCCAACATGTACAATTGTTTGAAGAATGGAGATTAAAATACATCCCCAAATGTTTTCAAGTGTCTTGCACATTTCACATTTTAAAATTGCAATATGGAAAGGCTAAAATGGGGGCTTCATATGCATTTGAAAAGACATTTTCAAAAATATAAGAAAATGAGGTTGCATGTCCCATTTAATTTTGTTTGAAGGAAGTTATGGTGATTTGAAATTTTAAGACACTATGTCCCAATGTATAAAAAATGTGTATTGGAAGTCATGGGAATTAACCACTTGGATGAGAATCATCTTAATTTTGTGTTGAACCTCTTGTGCCACCTTCTTGTTTCATGTGAAAAGCTAAAAATGGCATTGCATTCTATCATATAATTTACCTCAATACCTTGAAGCAAAACTTTTGGGGTGTATTGATTTTCATTAATGAATTTCAAAATATTTCAAAATAATTTTTAAATAAATATTTGATAATTAGAATTCATGATTGTATAATTTGTGTCCTTTTTGGTAATTTTTTGTCAATTGGTTTTTTTCAAAAATGAAAAATGAAAATTTTTGGGGTATTTGTAATATTTGAGTTTTGAAAAAAAAATCTTAAATAAATAATAGTTGAGTTTCTATGTCACATTCCAACAAGCAATTAAAATTTAAAGATGCTAAAATAAAACAAAATTTGAGATTTAAGATCACCAACATTTGAGAAAAATTTAAGAATTTTTTAAACATTTCATACATTGTTCAAATATTTAACCAAAAATATGGAATGATGTTTAAGTTTTTCATATTTTTGTTTATTTGTTGTTGCCAAATGTGGTTATATCTTCCTATGGATAGGAGTCACTTTTTGCTATGTCACAAAATTGATAAGAAAAAATTGCTCCAAGAAGATGAAAAAGATGAAAATATTGATGTTAATAATGATTAATTGGTGAACTTTGTGTTCTTGTTCCTCTTTTCTCAAGAAATGTTAAGTCATGACTTTAACTTGGGTGCATGATTGATTCTTGAGGTGGACAACAAAGTGTATTTCTCAAAATGAAAGGAAATTGAATGTTTCCAAATGCTTGAGAATGAACAAGGGACCAAAACTTGGAGTGTGCAAAAGAGTGTAAACTAAACACATTTCCACATGAAAAGCAAGTGCGTGGGAGTCAAAGCGAAACATTCCCATAAGCCCAAATTGAACTCCCAAACATTCCAAATATCTAAAATATTTGAAACAAGATTTGGTCCTTTAAACCTTGTCCAATTTGGGCCATGTTGGAAAAGCCTCAAGAAAAGTTATACAGTAAAATGGGGTAGTATTATCAAAACAAAGATCAAAACCATGTTGCATACGGGACTTAATGACAAAACATTTATGTTATTGTTGGCATTTTGTTTGTGCTTCTACAACAAAAAGAAACTTGCATCTATCCATAGGGTTGGTATTTTTGACCAAAAAGTTGACTCATCAAATGGGTATAAGTGTAATCAAACATTTATTGAATGAAAAATGGATTGCTTGAACTTTTTATAATTCATTGTTAACATATTGGATTCCACCTTGTTCATGTGAAGAGTTGAACTTTTAGACTCACCACCAACTAGATTGTCTAATGTCAAAATCAAAGTGTTAACATAATACAAGAGTTCACATTTGGGTAACTTTCATGCTTCAAATCAATATTGTTACTAGAATTTGGAACAATGATTTTTGGATAACTTAACAACATCCATGATCACCTTGCAATTGATTAAAGATGTCAATTCATTCATGGGGCATGTTATGGTCCTTGGTAACCTATTGGATGAAAGAATCAAACTCATAGGTGAAAAAATTATGGTTTCCAAGTTCTTGGCAAAGAATGGACAATAATTACATTTGGACTTTTGCCTATTGAGTGAAAGAGCCCAACTTACATGTGAAAAAGTTGTGGCATTCTTGGCAAAGAATGCACAATAATGATATTGGACTTTTGCCACAATGCCATGGGTTAAAAGATGTCCATCTCTAACTACCAAGAAGGACATAATACTATTGTGCAACCCAAAAATGAAATGAAAGTTATCAAATAATTTAGACTCATTTAACTCCCTTGTTGTAAATTAAGCTCTCTAGTTATGAGAAAACTAGTTAGATTTTTTTTGGTTAAAATACTATTTTAATATTTGTAAACCTCAAATTTGGCGTTGTTTTCCTTTGTGTTGTCTTATATCATTTCAAAAACTTGAATGATGATAGCACATGTTTAAACAAAAGTAAAGGAAATTGTATGCTTTAATCATTATCTTGGTGCTACCTCCATTCTACTTTTCATTTGCACTTTTGTGGACACTTGCACTATCAAATGATCATCACAAATCATTCGATTGCTTTCATGCATAAGACAAAACAATGAGATTGTCAATGCCATTTTCCATAAAATGGGATACATTGTCATTTTCCATTAAATACATTGCCATTTACATCTTTGATCACGTTGGTCATATGAATTACCTTGGTTCATTGATTTGAAACCTTGAAATTTTTTATCCTTCAAGTTCAAATAAGTAATACATTTCAACTTTTGTAAATTTTACTTCAAAAAAATTTAGAATAATTTTTTAAAAAATCAATTGAATAAAATAGTACCAAGCAAAACATCAAAGTTTGAATTGAGTAGAAATCTAACCCAATTAAAATTCCTTTGATGTTAATATCCAATGTACTATAATATCCAACTTTAAAATTGTTTGTGAAGTTGTATATTTAGGTGATAGGGTAAGATTTAGATTTATTCCCATAGTAATTGCCAAATGGGTTTGGTTGATACAAGCCAACAAATCATAAACACAAGTTCTACACCCATTTGACATATTTCAAGTTGTACACAATAAATTATATCATTTGCACTAATTGTAAAATGGATATCACTGTTTGTTACCCTTAATCAAACAACTTTAAACTTAAAAAAAGAAAAACCCACCTTTATGTTTAACAACCCTTAACACCTATAGTAAACTTTTTTTTTTAATTCAAAAGAAACATCTCAAATTAATTATCATTTAAAAATTTAATTTGCAAGAAATTTCAAAGCAAGGTGGCAAAAAAAACCCAAAATAAATAAGTTTAAATTGCATAATGGTCACGATTGTACCTAAAATGAGTTGTTTTGCTTCCAATTCTAACAATCTCTTTCCTATTCCAACAAGAATCATAATATCTTACTACCTTGGCAACTTCAACACTAATTTTTTAAAAAAAGAAATGTTGACATTATTATTGTCCAAATAACAAAAAATTGGGAATGAAGATATTGAATCTTCAAGAATATTTTATTTGTTGAAATGAAACTTTCAACATTAATTATTTATTCCAAAATGTCAAATGTGCCAATATATTATGGTGTAGGACTTCAAAGCTTATTCTCAAGACTCTATATGTGCGTGTGTATTTTCTATACTAGCATCTATAGTGGTAGAAATAAAATGGCTAGTACATCACATTGTGGATGAAGTTAGCGTCATAGGTAGTGATGTGAAAATGGATTGAACTCTTGTAAATGCATGCAAGATACCATGCATTGAGTGTCAAAAGAAATTTGAAAAAATAAAATAAAAATTCTAGTTGATTAACATGTCTGACATTTAAATCCTCTCTCAAGATAAATTGTCTAACATTTAGTCTCTATTGGTGAGGAAGGGGCAAGTATTTAACATTAGATTTGAATGTGATAAATAGTGATATTGCTTCAAATATAATACATTGTTAAAATTACTCTTAATGTAAAAATTTATTCAAAAAAAGTTTGTTAAAAAAGGAGTTCAAAACTTCACCCTTAATTTATGCTTCTACCAATTTTGTGGCATGAGTAGCTATTGTGACATATTTTCACTATTAATTTTAACAACAAATCATCAAACATTCTATGGTTCAACTATTCCCAAATGAGTCCTAGGTTACTTGATTTCTCCTCTTAGGGCTCCCCATTGTGCTGGTTGCACTTTCAAGTGTTGACTTCTGTTAGGACTTCGATCCTTTCTTTTTTCATGTTTTATTCCCTTGTCAAGTGTTTTTACTTATTTATTTATTTATTTCCCCCCAAAAAAAAGACCATGGAGTTTGGACTCAAAACCATTCATTAATAATAATAATAATAATAATAATAATAATTACTATTATTTCACTAGAACCTTACCCCAAGTTCAAAAAAGTCCAGTATCATTCCTATAATACTGCAGTTTCCTTTAATTATAATAACACAATAACATATTAACAAGAGAATCATCATAATTTCCTCTGAATAAATAAAAGACTGGAAATTGATTGAAAGCCAGTAACAAAAAGTAATAAGGAAAAAAAAAACTCTAATAAGTAAATCATTAATGACACTCCAAAGTCAATTCCTTTTTTTAAAAATAAGATTTGAAATCTGCGGTAAAATTGACATCCTTGCACCTCAATTGATTTGAATGAATTGTTTTGTTAATTAAAAAAATGGTCACCCCCCGTAGAACCGGAACCGGCGGTTCTCACAAAAAGGTGGAGCAGGCCAAAGGGAGAACCGACCAACACTGGTGTAGCTACACTAAAGATGTAGGCGTTGAGATGGTTTTTTTTTTTACTTAGGAAGGTAAAACAAATTAATTCCCCCTCGGCCTACCTTTCCCGTCCTGCAGGGGTTTGTTACTTTTTCTTTTTTTTACCGTACACTGGATCCACCACAGTAGTCAGCTCGGCGATCAACGGCTCTAGTAATAAAAGTGCGAACGGAATTTTTAGTAATTAATTCTCCACACCCCCTCTGAATCAAAATTGTCCGCACTCGGTCGTTGTAAGCAACCGTTGGAGTGGGGTCATTAAATGCCTCGGGCTCACCACGTGGCGCCATTTTATTTGAGGATAATTTTTTCGACCAATCCACGCTCAGAAAACCAAGCTTTAGTCCCCCCCGCCCCCGGGCGCCTGGCGCCCCACTCCTCTCTCCGTCTCTCTCTCTCTCTCCTCTACAACGGCTCTCTTGTTGCTCGTAGTGAGCGAGCGAGTCCTTCTTCTTCTTCCATCGCATTTGTTTGATTGTTTTCATGATTTCGAAGGGCGCGTCGTCGTTAGAGTTGTCGATCTTCTTCTTCTTTTTCTTCCTCTTCGTCTTCTTCTTGTTTTGTTTTTTTCCTTGTTCGTTGTTGTAGAGTCTAGACCGTTGTTGTTGTCGCAAAAGACAGCGGGAAAGGAAAAAGAAAAAAAGGCTTGTGTCTGTGTGTGTGTTTGTGTTGGGGACAGTGCCACTGTCGGTACGTACTTACGTGTGTGTGTGTTGTGTGAGGGGGGTGGGGGGAGGGGAGTTGTTAGTTGCGGTAAGTAGCTCACGTGCAATCTACTTTATCTCTCTCTCTCTTTTGGGGGCTTGCAAAGGATACTTGCTGGTATTTCTTTTCTTTTGTTTTCCTTGGGTTGCGGGTTTTGTTTTCTCTTGGGGTAGTTGCACCGTTGCACCACACACACTGTGTGTAACTGTGATCACAACAGCCTAATGGAAGAGACCATTAGCGGGGGAATCTTGTTCTTGTTCTGTTTGTTGGGTCACGTGTGTGACTTTTGTCTGTCCGCGCGAGTTGCACCGTTGCAGCACACTGTGTCTAACTGTGATCATAGCAGCCTAACGGAAAGAGACTCTTAGCAGTGGATGTTGTTCTGTTTGCTGGGTGTGTGACTTGTGTGTGTGTGTGTGTGTGTGAGAGAGAGGGAGAGAGAGAGAGAGAGAGAGAGCGAGGGGCGAATTGGAAACTGGCTTTGATAAAGAGGTGGGAAGGTTTGTTTTTCAGCTGCTGCACATTTCGAAGTTTTTCTTTCTTTTGGCTTTTCTCGTTTTGAGCTGCGGCATTTTGCTTGCGTTGTTTTCGTGGGTGTTTTTTTTTTTTTGCAAGAGAGAGAGCGAGGGAGGGTCGTGGCTGTTTGTTTGGAGCATGTTACGATTGGAAGGTGCACATAACAGTGAGTAGTTCTGCAGACAGAAAAAGAGGAGGAGCAGCAGCTTCTGCTGGAGGTGAAGAAAGAAAGGCGAGGACAACGGCGGGGACGGAAGGAGCTCGCACGAAGCCACCCACATTGAGTGTGCTTGACATTTCTCTCTGGGTTGGGTATACTGTGGAGCTTGAGAAAGTTTGAGCTAAGAAGAAGTGAGAAGAAAGAAAGACATAGGTGTCCTTAGTAGAAGAGCCAAAAGAGAATAGCAGGAACAAGGAACGTGAAAACTAAAATCTTTTTGTGGTCTGTCTGTCGCTTGTGGGCCGAGGAGCTCGCTTGCTCTGAGCTTGGCAGATTTGGCAGTATGTGACTCCGATCATGTTGTTGTCACTCGGGTGATGTTGTTCCGGGTGCTATAAGAGAGTCAACACCCACCTGCCTGCCATCTGTGGGGCACTACTCTCATTCCACTGTGGCATGCAGCAATGGTTCAGGAAAAGTGCACAGGATGTTTACCTCTTTTTCTGCTGCTGCTGCTGTTGTGCTGCTTCCAGATGCAAATTGTAGTAGCAACAATGCAACAGCAGCAGCAGCAGCTACAAGGCACCGAGTTTCTTGTGGGTGGTGGTGATGGAACCACAGATGAAATCCCTGCTTCACCGCAAGAGGTTTTGGCATTGCTTAGAATCAAGCAAAGTTTGATTGACCCAAGAAAAGCATTAGCAAGCTGGAATGAGAGTGGCACAGGAGTGTGTACTGGTACATGGTCAGGCATCAAGTGTGCAAGAGGGAATATCATCTCTATAGCTTTGCCAGCCAAGGGACTGGGTGGAACTCTGTCACCAGCAGTGGGTCAGCTGGTGGGTCTTCGAAAGCTTAACCTCCACAACAATGCAATCACTGGACCCATTCCATCTATCCTTGCAACCATTCCCACCCTCCGAGGTCTTGCTTTGTTCAATAACCAGTTCTCAGGTCCTCTGCCTGTAGGACTCGGCAGTTTACCTCTACTGCAACAAGTGGACATCAGCCACAACATGCTGTCAGGTGCACTTCCCACAGATCTTGGTTTGGCTGTTAATCTCACTCTTCTCAACTTGAGCTTCAACAATCTGAGTGGCCCACTTCCGTCAGAATGGGCTGCAAATACAAGGTGGAATTATCTCAATGTGGCTCATAATCAACTCTCGGGAGTTTTGCCAACCAACTGGTCTAGTCCATCACATTTACAACAGCTTGTTGTGAGCAGCAATAACATAACAGGCTCTTTGCCTTCACAACTTGGAGACGTAGTTACGTTACAGGATCTTAATCTTGCCAGCAACCAGCTGGAAGGAAGCATTCCATCAACATTTGTGAGCTTGGTTGCTCTCACCACTCTGGACTTATCCCAGAACAGCTTGAGTGGCTCTATTCCTCCAGGCTTTTCTGCACTCAATCTCACCAGCTTCAACGTCTCATACAACAACTTGAGTGGTCCTGTACCGGCTTTTTCACATGGATTCAGTGTTTCCTCCTACAAACCTGGCAATGATGGTCTCTGTGGTTACTCAGGTCTATCTGCATGCCCTGTATTCATCAGCCCTGCACCAAGTCCTGCACCAGGCCTTGCACCAGCAGCTCCAGCTCCAGTACCATCTAAGCACAGAGGTCCACGACTCAGTACTCTCAGTATTATCTTCATTGCAGTGGGAAGTGCACTAGTTGGGTTGGCCATTGTGTGTGCATTAGTGTGTGTTTGTTGTTGTAGAGCTCCACGAGCTGCTGCTGCTGCAGCAGGAGCTGGGGAAAAGGCAGAGAGGTCACCAGAAACAGAAGGAGGGGAGGTGGGTGGGAAGCTGGTCCACTTTGATGATCCTCTTAGCTTCACTGCTGATGATCTGCTGTGTGCTACTGCTGAAGTGTTGGGCAAGTCCACTTATGGCACAGTGTATAAGGCCACACTAGAAAATGGGAGCAATATTGCTGTGAAGCGCTTGCGGGAAGGAATTGTGAAATCTCAGGGAGATTTTGAGAAGGAGGTGGACATCCTCAGCAAGATCCGACATCCAAATCTGTTATCCCTACGGGCCTTTTACTGGGGTCCAAAGCAAGAGAAGCTTTTGGTCTTCGACTACATGCGTGGTGGAAGCTTAGCCAGACTCCTTCATGGTAGTTTGCTCTCTCTCTCACCTTCACCAATGTCTCTCTATGGCGAATGGAAACTGCATGACAAATATTTTGAATTGAGGGTGTGTGCAAATGTTTTCTGCAAAAGTTCCCTGTGAAGAAGCAAGGGCAGCTTTTAAGAGTGCAAGTGTAACATTTGGGTGGGGCTTGGGTGCAGCTAGAGGCCCAGAAACAGTACTGGACTGGGGAACGAGGATAAGGATAGCAGCAGAGGCAGCTCATGGGCTGTTACACCTACATACAGTTGAGAAAATGGTTCATGGAAATCTGACAGCAACAAATATTCTTTTGGACACCTCTGCATCTCCCACTGTAAATGCTTGCATATCTGATTATGGACTATCACGCCTGATGACCCCAGCTGCAAATGCCAATGTTGTTGCAACTGCCAGGTCTCTTGGCTATCGTGCCCCCGAACTCACCAAGATCAAGAGAGCTTCAACAAAGTCAGATGTTTACAGCTTTGGCATCATCTTGCTCGAACTCCTTACAGGTACAACCTGTTTATGAAGTTGCAGACTTTACTTCTCATGCTAAAGCCCTTCTCAATGTCCTTTTGTAAAGTGTTTTTGTGCAAAGGGGTAAGGTGTATTGGTTTAGGATTCACAGAAAGCAGGTTTTTGCAGTGTCCTTCTTTCCGCATAAGCCACAGGAGACAAGATTCCTAGGATTAGGTCAGAAGCAATTCACTCAGAGTTTGTATGCATCCTGGCATGATCTTTGTATGACTTCTAATGTCTTGAGATTGCATTTTGTATCCTGATCACAGTAGATCATGCTGTGACAAACATGATGCACATCATCCACTACTAGATACATTGTTTGATGTATGCCTGAAAACTGCAGGAAAAGCGCCCGGTGATGTGACTGCCAGAGAGGGTGCGGTGGATTTACCAGACTATGTGGCAGAAGTTGTAAAGGAGAATTGGACTGCAGAGGTATTTGACTTGGAGCTGATGAAGGGTCCAGCTGCACCATCTGAAGAAGAGCTGATGACAGCCTTGCAATTAGCCATGCGGTGTGTGACACCTGCACCTGCTTCCCGGCCTGAAATGGATGAAGTAGTCCATCTCCTCCAAGACCTCCAGCCTGAAGAACAAGTCCAAAGTTCTCCATCAGCTTGATTCTCAATATTCTTGGACCAGTTTTTTTAATATCCTTGTACCATTCCAAGAATCCTTTTGACCCAAAGGGTTTGTCCCAAAGTGCTGTCAAAGTACAATTTAAGCTAGTGCTGCACACACTCAATGCAAATCTTGCTACCTCAGCATGCATAGGAGTTTTGATCAAACTGTACCTTAAGATTGCACTGTTGCACCTGAATTTGCCATCATGCCTTTGTGATGGGTTGTATTGCATACCACAGACAAAGGTTCAGTCTGACCCATTCACTTAAACTACCTCCATAGTATGAAGTTGTAGTTTGGGTAGGTGGCTAGGTACCCTTAATTTGATTTAGGATGAACAATGCAATCTTAAGGCATAAGATTTCAGTGTCCATGACTGATCACCATGATCAGATTCAAAGACTCTGACCACCACTGTTCTTTTCCATGCCTCTCATCTGGAGGACATTCATGATCACTGCCTAATTCCAATGTGCAGCAGTGTGTTCAGTAGTAGACTCTACATTACATTGAGTTGTAGCCATGAACCATGCACAGTCCAGATCGTCGAGCACATAAACAAGGAGAAAAGCCTATCTTTTGTCTACAACTGTAGGCAAACTGTGTGGCTGATTACTGACAATTCTTTGTAACCACAAAGGCAACATGTTCCAGAAATTTTTGAACATGTGCTGAAGTGAAAATTGCAAGAGGGTTTAATTCCCACAAAACCTGTTCATTCTGCAATTCATGCTAGCTTGTGAATTTCTGTTGGGTGCAAATACAACTGAAAGAATTCTTGATTTGTCGTCAACCTACTCCCAGCTGCTCCAGCAATATTGAACAATCCGAATCAAAAAATCTCTGATGCTTTACAGTTAATAGTAAGCTTATTAAAATGGGGTCTACTACCGTAGCCCATGCAGTAGTCATCACAACATAAAAGTTTAAAACGGCATTTGATGCAGAGTGAACTTTCATTGCATTGCAAAATTGGATAAATAAATAGTGGACATATAGATGGTTGACATCTTCTAGCTTATGTTTGGTGTTAACATTGCTCGAACTTGGTCCATTACATGTCCTGCTGTGTCACCTCCGATCACCTCACCCTCTTTCTCTTTGTTTCTCCAAAGCTGGTCATCACACAGTCAATGGTATCACATCAACTTTGATCCAAGTACGTACATATTCACAGAAAATATTTCTAAACCTTTTATCTTGCATAAATGGGTACACAAGAATATCAATCTGGCCAATACAGTAACAATTGTAGAATGATGGGTGGTTGATATCTGACCTACCTGGATTGTTGGCATCTTCTGGAAGATTCGTCACAGACAGTAACATCCAATTCCATAGTCACATCACAGAAATGCTGTCAATTTGCTGTTACCATATGACCTTCTATCATACAACATTTAAAGAATAAATAAATAAAACTCACACAGTCCAAAAAGCTATTTCAACTCTACAAGTAGACACTGAAACCAAAAACCTCACCTGACAAGCCACAAATTAGATTTTGAGATAAAAGGGTGAAGGAAAAAACATACTGAGACTTCGGCTCGTTTAAGAAGGATGGCTGGAACATCATTCACGTCCACAGAATAAAACTTGATGCTGCGCAAACCATTTCCTCTAGGTGTGTTACTCCAAATAATTGAATATTCCTCCCACCATATTTGGGATGAATATATGTGGTACATGATGAGCACATTGAGCTGCTGGGAAACAAACATGGAATCTATGATTGCATAATTAAAACTTTACTTACTGGGGATGATATTCAGCTGCAAGTCTTTCCAGCTTTGGCTTTAAGTAGATGCATTTCCTGCACCACTTTGCCATCCTGAACTCCCTCCCCCCCAAAAAGAAAAGTTTATCCCCATGTTCTTGATACTCAACATGTTGAGAGTATCAAATGAAGAAGAAAGAAAGAAAGTGGAATTTTGTTGAAAACATTGATTCCCTGTCATCCATCATTGACATGCTGCAGAAAAATAAATTGCTGAATAAACCCAATTTTTTTTTCTGAGATCAACTACATACATTTTGAGTCAGGTGAGTGAGACCAGTCAATGACGACAGGGCTGCCAGTCTCCAGGATTTGATCAAATTGAGCTTCCAGTGTGATGGGTGTAAGTTCCATGGATACGGGTTTCTCCAGTTGAGCCCTAATTGACGGCAGCAGCACCACGTCTCTTCTTGTTGCTGCATGATGAATCCTCCAGCACTTCAATCCTCCGCCCCTCCTCCTCCTGCTGCACTTCTCCTCCCTCCGATTCCATTGTATGTTGTTGTTACAAGCTACTATTGTGACAATCCGGAATCCTCTACAGGAAGCTGCTGCTGTTGCTCCTCCTCCCCATTTGGGATCAGTCCATCTTGCTGCCGCTGCTGCTGGTACACAGAGCTGTAACAACTGCGTCATGTCAACTGGAGAGAAATCTCTTCCCTCTCCAATTTCAAGCTCCTGTCTGTCCGTCTCCCTCTCTCCCTCTCCCTCCCTCTCTCTCTCTCTCTCTCACAGATAAACAAACTGACAGAATTACCCAAGGAGAAAAAACTACCACCCACGAACTCAAGCCATATCAACGCAGAGTAAAATACACTACAACGCGGCTCTTCCCAAAACAACAACTAGGGGCCTTTTTCAGAAAGGAATCGAACTCAGCGAAGCTCCCAACATCCTTACGACATGCCACAAAAGCAAAAATCCCCTGCTGCTGAAAAAGAGCTTGCAGACCACAAATCGAGCTAGAAAAGCAAAAGAAGCAACAGACCTGATGCGCATCTCTCTGTTGCGAGATTTATATGGAAAAATGAGAGATGAGTGATGCGATTTTGGAGGTCAAATGAAAGCTGAACACGAATGCTGGGTTGTGTACAGTCACAAAGGTAATCGTAAGGATTAGATTCCGATCCAGGATCTCGGAGAATCTTCTTACTTTGCTCCCTTGTGTATGTGTGTGTGTGTGTGTGTGTGTGTGGATGGATGTCTAGAAAAAGCGAGACCGAGAAACTAGAAACCCTAGAACTGGTGGACCAGCAGAAACCAGAAACCCTAAAATGGGAACCGGTTTCACTGATTTTGCATTCACACGTGCATGTGTGAATCGGGATTCGGGACAGTGGCTTTTTTAGGAATTTTTGTTTGTGGCTATACAAAGAAAAAAAATGGCGAACATCTATCTATGAAGGAAGGTAGTTTGTTTTGTTTTGTACTTATGAGATCCACCAAACCAGGATGCTTCAGATCGCATTCTTGGTTTCTTTGGAAAGCTCTCGAGGAGGAGGGTGCATGGGCTTGGTTTCATGGCGTTTGGACTTGTGGTGTAGAAGTTCTTGAATATTGAATGATTTCTTCACTAAAAATTAAATTAAATAGTAGCTGAAATTTTTGGAGCGATTGGAGTGTGCCTTTGGTGTTGTTGGAAAGATCTTGATGAGCAGGATTTAATGGAATATATTTGGTAAGATTTGGATTCAGAATGTGGGAGATATTGATTTTTAAATAATTTCTGCCAGCTGAAAATTCAAATGAATTCCAAAAAACCAGGTTTTGGAAGGAAAAATCAGTTGAGGACGTGTTAACACTTGAGCCAACGGCACAGGCCACACTGGTCCTTATTAAGATTTAGCCATATATGGCTATAAACCACATTTTTTAAAGTACAATTCTTCCTTTCTACACTTTTGGCTACACATTTTAAACCAAATATAGAAATTTGGATATTTTTACTATTTTTCTCCCCATTTCTAGCAATTAAAAACTTCCAAATTTAGTTCATTTTCAATTTTTTGATTTTTAAAAATCCTCTGAAAGGAGAAATTTCGCCAATAAAACAAAGCTGATTTGGGAGCTTGTGAATAATAACAAGTAGAATGTGGGAAATTCACGTTCACACACATAAGATGCGTGAATGAATCAGGAACTTCGTGAATTTAAAGTATGTTGTCAACATTTGCATTCACATTAAACTTGCATTCACACAAGCCAGTGTGAATGAATGAATTAGGAACTTGTAACTAACTAATAAGTACAATGTGGAAATTTGCATTCACACATGTGATTTGTGAATGAATCCAGAGTTTTGTAAATAAGATACAATGTTAACATTAACATTCACATGAAACTTATAATCACACACAATGTGAAATTGAGAGATGTGAAATACAATGTTAAATTTGCATTTCATACATGAGAATTAGAGTTTTTCTTTTCTTTTTCAATTTTTGTGATATCAAGAATTTGATGATTTTTTTCAAAAATTTAGCAAAATTATTTGATTTTATTGTATTAAAAACAAAAAAATCCAAATTTTTCCCAATTGTTTTGTTGGAAATTTTGACAATATTTGTCCAAAACAAACCCTCACTAATGTGAGTGTGAATCAATAGGTTGAATAAATACAATGTGAATGCATGGAAGATTTGAAACAACTTGAAATTGTAGAAATGTCTATTAAGGGTAAATTCTAAATGGGGATGGGAAAGTGATGTTCATCTTATTTTGACATATTTTAAGGTTCAAGGTTTGATTCAATTTTTTAAAAATCTCAAATGACCTTTTCAACTACTCTTCAAGAAGGGAAAATTGGGGTTCCTCATTTCTACTCAAATGTGTGTCATTAAATTAGAACATCTAGAAGTTACAAATTATTCATCATATCCTAGGAAAACACATTTCGTAATTTTGGATATTAACTTATTTCTCTTCCTTTTTAAACATAAACACATCATATTGCACTAGATCCAAAATCTTTAAGTGAGATAGGTTTGACATGTGCTATAACGTGTAGATTGTTTTGATGTGTGAAAATGTCAATAGACCTTAATGGGTTTGACCTCTTAAATAGATTACCTATGTTGACAACTTTGTTCCAAAAATTATGTGGAAGGTGCATTATATTTTAATGTTGCCTAATGAAACCTTTTTAAGTGTTTTCCACTTTTTGCATTCAACCATATCATTTTTGGTGTGTTGTATTGATAATCATAAATTGATGATACATTATGATTGTTGAAGGACTTAAACTGTTGAAAGAGAATTTTTTTTACCCTTTTTAATTGAAGCTTTTAATCATTTTCCTTGTAACATTTTCAAGAAGAATTTTGAAAGTTTTTAACTTTTTCAGATGCAATGTTCTTGGATTTCAAAAAATATGTTGAAAACTTTTGCTTTTATCATTTGGGGTTTAATGTTCAATATGATAAAATAATAAGCTATCTTAAAGTGAAGTGATGTGTTAATAAAACACAAACATTTATAGGAATCAACACATTGCTTTCACTTGCTATAATCATGTTATTTTGAGTACATGATTTTATGTTTATTCAATTACACATGCAAATGACCTCACCAACAAAAAGGATACAAATTGGAAATAATAAAAATGATAAGGAACATGGCCAAACACATTTTTGATGTCAAAATAATGCATTTTCCCATGTCATTTGAGTTTGTGTTGATAGTAGCAAGCTAAGCAAGGGAAGAAACTAGTAAGAACAAAACATTTGAATTTTATATCTCAAGGATTAGGACCACCATTGCAACTAATCATAGTTGCATATTTAATTATGCAATATGTCATGACTTGACATAAATAGGACATAAATAGAAGGTCAAGTTACTAGTGATTTACCATGTAAATACCAACTATATATTAATGAATTTAATGGTTACTAGTTTTGAACTTGAACATATTTCTACTTTTTTTGTTATTTTCTTTTTAATTTATTATTATGTATTGACACATTTGTTTTGAATCTTGTTTGAGCTTTGATTCTAAGTATTTTTTTTAAAAAATTCATTTATTTTGTTTGTGAAGAATTTACATGTTGATGATTTCATCTAAATGTTTAGCTAATCATTGTTTTAACATCGGATTTATGTTTTGGAAGACATGAAGCAATTGTTAAAATAAATTTTATGGTTAGAACAAATACAAAATTAAAGGTTTGCACAAGGAATTCAAAGTTACATTCTACCATTTGTTGACCATCCTCAAGACTAAATTCAAATAAACATTATGTATTAATCTTATTTTGTTATTGATTTTGTTATTTGTAAAGACAAATATTGAAATTCAATATATATACATACAAGATCTTCATTAATTAATTATTTTCTTGATTATAATATAAGTGAGTAACTGTTGCAAGGGTTAAAATCTAAAAGAGAACTTTTGATAAATTAGTTGTCAAGTACAAGTGCATTGTAATTATTGAGATTGTCCATCCAAAAGGGAAGAAAATATAATCATGGCCATGCATTCAAAAGAAGAATGTGAATGGGAATATACACAAATGGTTTCAAAGCAATAGGTGTCAAAGAACACACCAATGGATTTACAACTCCAGAGCATTCATATTTATGTGTTTCATGAATCAATTGACATAAGTTTATAATAGATAAGGAAAGATATGTTTAGAAACATGTTCTATGTGAACTACGTAGTAGCTAGGAACCCCTTGATATCATTTCAAACCAACAAATATAATGATGTCATGTTCCATTTGAAAAGGTTTCAAAATTAGTAGCATTTCGAAAAGTATTCCTATTACATGGAAATGCACTTGTTCCTAGTAGGGATTGCATGAGAACACCATTGATACTAAGTTTAATTTTATCTCCTTTGTTATCACGAGTTGTTTGATCAACAAGTGATATTTTCTTCTAACATGTTAGCCATGTCTTTGCTAATCATTCTACATAATTGGATATGTGCATACATGGTTGCATTCATGTCAATTTTCTTTACTAAATTTTGAACTTCCTAGAATAGTGCCTAAATGAAATTGTTTCTTTTAATCATTCAAGCAAGGCTTTCAAAAGCCCTTGTTCTCATCAATAAGTTTGACCAAAAGTTTTAGAACTTTTTGGAGCATTTGCAAAAGTTCATGTAGTCTTGATTACAAAATGGAAGGTGAATAAAAAAGTTGCACACATTGGTTTAGTAAGCAAAGACTTGGGCAAAACATGAGGAATGTTTTTAGAAGTTTAAAATGAATAAAGATGAATTCACATTGGTTTTTGCAAATCCATGACTTGGGTAAAATAGAAAGAATCAAAATTTTATTTCTTTGTATACCAACATGCTTGAGACATAAGCAATAAAATATCCAAGCACCATAGCTAGTTTTCAATCCAAATTCGTTTAGCAAGAAATGAGTATTGATGTGTTCTTAACAAAAAAAATTGAACGCAATGGATTTGCTAGTTTAGGTCAAGAAGTGGACAACAAAAATCATCAAGGAAGAAAAATATCAACTAAACCAATAAGTTATTTGATTATCCCTAAACATATGTCTTTTATTTTTGACAAGGTTTAAAACATATTTTAAGATAATAAAATTTTAAACTATGTTCAGTTGTAATTACAAAGCAATCATAAAAAATGTTGTGGCATGCATTTTTCCTCTTTTGAAAGGTAGAAATTATCTCCTTAATGAATATAATTTTGAATCACGGGACATGTTGTGATGGTTAAAGCACACATAACTTAAGTATTAACTACTCATAAGTACCCCACATAATTCAACCTTTCAAATGTGTAATGTTCATTGGTGGAAGACAAGAAACTTATCATGGCTAAAAGTCAACTTGTTAACATGTAAAAATCTTTAAACTAATTAGTTCCATAGGCCTCCTAGTGACTACTAATTATTAGTGGTAGACTTACCATCCCTTACCCAAGAGGTGAAGTTAATGGGATTAAGTAGCTCGGGTTAGTGAGTGGTTGGGGGTAATCCACCCAATCATCTAGGAGATTTCCAGGAAGGGATTAGGATATGAATCTTATTTTCTAAGGGACAATGTGGGCCTTGTGTGTGATATTTGGGGAAGGGGAATAGAGGAAGTGGGGGAGGATGAAGGGATGCATTAAAGATTTGTGTGGGATATGGAAAACTCTTTTTTTTTGAAAATGATGGGAAGAATGGAAAAATATGTACGTATTTAATATGTGATTTTAATGGAAGATGGTAGAAGACTTGAGTTACTTGTGTTGCATTGTTATTGTACTAAATGTGGAAGGTAGAGTAAGGCATGTTATGTAAATAGGATATTTTTAAAGTTGGTATTTTTGCATTTTCTCTAAGACAAAAAGTAATGGGGCATCCCATGGGTAGCTTCTAAGCACCAAACTATTAACTACCATAGGAAGGTAACATCCAGTCCTTGGTGTTGGATATTAAAGAGGGAGCAAACCAGCAAGTTACCCCCTACAAGCTAAAAGGTACTATTGTAAGCAAAAGCCAACAATTCATAAGGTTGTAAAAGGCACAAAGCAGAGGAGGGACTTTTCAAGGGTTGAAGGTGGTAGGCAAAGCTACTAGAAACTCAGTAGACATAACCAAGGAGGATCCGTAGTGGTAGAAAGGTCTAAAACCTCCTTAGATAATATCTCGGGGGCGTTGAAGGTATTACACAACCAAGGAAAATAATTATTCCCAAGTTTTTTCCCCCTTTCTTTTATTGTTCCCTTCCCTACATTTTGTTCCCTATTTATTAGTTGAGATTACTTATAGGAGGGTAGGTCAGGTCATGGACAACATACCTATACCTTCTTTATCCTTGGTACGACCTCTTATGACTTCCTACTTGAGTAGTTATAATAAAGTAAGATAGGGAAGGTAGTTCTTTATGTGAAGTAATAAAGTGTCAACCTTGTCCCCTATTCTTACCCCCTAGAGGATGGTAATGATTGAGGGTTGCAATTTCTACCTTTAACATTTGGCGACCATCCCGTGGATCGTATTTGGAATAATTTTTGAACGATGAAACTAGTGTTGAATTTGTGAAAATGATTTTCAAGTTCTTAAAAGTAGATAAGGAAGAACTTACTATTGGTAGATGGAGTAGTACCATCCTAAAGAGTGGACAATCTATAAGATAAAATTGAGAGGGTGTTTGAGAGGGGGGTATCTAAGGGTAACTAGAATTGGAGTAAGGAGTGGAAGGTATTATTGCCCTAGAAAGGCAAAAAAAAGACCTAGGACTTAATACCCAACCAATAACTAGAAGATAAATCCACATTCCTAAGTCTTATTACAGAGTTCGTCAAAGGGGAGTGTAATAACTATTAAACATCTAATAGGAGAAGTAATTTTGTCCTACTTTCACAAAGAACCTAAAGTGTTTTTAAGTCATGAGCTAAGCAGTAACAAGGGGATATAAGAAAAAAATGGAACAAATATTAGAAGAGGAACTGGAAGCATTGAGTGCCAGTTATTTGGAGAGGATAACAGAAGAAATGTTGCCATCCCAAATGGTATTTGTAAGTGCTTCCATACCTACTGTTAAAATGGAAGGACCTCTAAAGGACTAAGAGGTAAATGCCACCTATATCACTCACAGTGGAGGGATACAAAGTTTAGGGCAGAAAGTTTCGACAAAGAAGCGAATGGAGATAACCATTTTCTAATTAGATGATAAACAAATAAAATGACAGGGTGAGGACAAGGTGGGTTCTACATTCAAGAGGATTTGTTACCTAGCTACTTTCAAAGGCAAGTGGCACAAATGGTAGCAGAGCAAAAACAGATAAAAACCTTTAAATTTTGAAATGAAGAAATAAAGGAGGAGAAGGTATATGCACGAGGGGGTAGCTCTGGAAGGGTACAAAAAGGGTACTAGAGGGTACCAGAAGGTAGCCTGGAACTTGCACTTCACGAAACCCCACACTACAATGACTACCATGGGAATTCCATCCATAGTTGCCTTTGAGGTGGAGGTAGTAAAACCAAATTTAGAATATGAAAGGAGACAAGCTTTGAGGAGGCTTGAGAAACTTAAACAACCATCTAGGGGCAAGAGTTAATAAGTGGTGGAATTACCTCCCCTAGGACCATAAGATGAGGGAATAACCATTGCTTACCCTCACAAAAACATAGCTAACAGTTTGCACATGTCATAACCCTCTTAATTCACATGTGATGCCTAAAACGAAGGGGGGGATAGCTATTATTACCAAAAAACCAAGGAGGAATATTTGAACAAAAAACAACCATCATGATGTAAGCTATATGGGGAGACAAGGCACCAAGTGATAGGATGTCACTATCATCCTTCAATTATAGATGACAAAGGGGTGCCCAACCTTAAAAACCATATCGATGATTTTGGAAAAGACATGGACATGATCTACACTAGATTGACAAAGAAAAAAGAACGAAGGCTAGTAGAGGCGCGCATTTTGGAAAACCAAATGAAGCAACCCAAAAAAAAATACTACAAAAGGTAACCCTTCCAACTTTCTAAATGTCGTGGGCTAGTATACCTTCTACCATTGGGGGTTCGAAATGGGGGGCCCCACATGTATGGAATGGGTCCCACCATGTACCTTACAATGATAGGATCTCAACTATCCCTACCTCAAACAATTGCCCTACCTTCAAGATTTAACGAAAAAGTAGCAACAATGAATGTAGATTTTAGCACAATTCAATCAAGTAGTAGGAAAAAAGGTGACTTGTGATCGTCCACTTCCTAAGGGACTAGATGAAAAGCCCTTTCAAAAATGCAATCTGGAATACACTCTTTTGCAGGGGGTAAGGGGGGAGATCCATACAAAAGGTCTTCCAACTTTTAATCGGATTTAAATGAAGGAAAGGATGGTAAGAAAGGCCAACCTCCCCTCCCACCAATACCTCTAGGACGGGAAACAATGCCACCCAACTAGAATCCTTGTTTTCCATGGTATCCCACCATGCCACCTGTGACAATAATCGTTGGAAATTTTGATGGGGGGGAGGAAACTCCTAAATTATCCAAAATACACTAAAAACTTAAACCCGAATGCACATGTGCATGTGTTCAAACAAGCAATAAAGGTCAATGGTGTTACCCAAGAATGTACAAAATTTGTGTACTTCCAATGGACGTTGTAGGACACGACTTTAACTTGGGAAGACAACTTTGTGAACAATCACCCAGACTGTATTTTCAGCAAGTTTGCCCAAGTGTTTTGTATAAGGTACAACAAGGTTCAAATGGATGAACAAGTTTATATGACCTTGAGAATCATCAAACAAAATTTGAACAAGAAGGTAAAGGAGTATTACAAACAAATTTTGAACTTGTGAACTTTTTATAACACCCAATAGATGATCATCTACTAAATGCATTTTTTAGGGCAAGATTACTACCTTACTTTTGAGTGTCTACTGCCGACATGGAAAAGGGAACTTTGATCTAACGTGTGAAGCATTCTTGCACACCCTCAACATGAAGATATGCACGCACAAACCCACTTGGAAGTGGAACTATTATGTAATTGTAGTCTAACAAGTAAGGTGGTTCAATGTAATGCAATGAAGTTCACTAAAAATCTAATGCGTTGTGTCCATTTGGAAAATACAAAAACATTGTGGGAAAATCGTAACTCACCATGATGGAATGTGAAGGGGCATTATGTTGATGTTCATTCAATGTCACGCTTGATGGTTGAACCTTTTTTGTTCCATTCGTCATAACATCTACATACAGCCTCATAATTTAACATGCATTGGATTTTTGAAAAACTAATATAAAAAGAAGCCATGTTACAAAATCTTATAAGTTTTTATTTTTTTGATCAAGAATTAAGCCTTGGGACTAAAAATCACTTTGATTAGATTGAGGAAAAAATAGACAATTTCAACCCCCTCTACTTTCGGCAAGTGTAACTCCCTTACAACAAACCCAATGATGTTGAAATTTGGAGAGAACCTTCTACACTTCCTACACAATAACTATTTTAAGTTTGACATAAATCCAACGGTGGATTTGAAAGGAATAATTATTTGAAATAAAAATCCAGAGGCTTTGTCATGGAAATCCTTCCATGAACTCCACTACAAACACCCTCTATTTCCAGCAAGCATATCTCCCTTACAGCAAACCCGATGATGCTAAAAATTGAAGAAAACCTTCTACACCTCCTAAACAAGAATTTTTTAAAGTTTGACATAAATCCAACGGTGGATTTGAGAAAAACAACTATTTGAAATAAAACTCTAGAAGCTTTGTCATGGAATTCCTTCCATGCTTATTTCTTGCACACATCTTTTTCATGAACAACACCTTTCCACACATAAGAACTAATTTTTTCCTCACACATTCCTTCTCTTCCTTTTCCCTTCCCCCAACACAAGATATTCCTCTCTCCCTTGGTAAGCCTCCATGACCTTTCCTTGAGCTTATTCCCCTTGTCTAATGGAAGCTTCGAAATCTTCCCCACCAATCAATGGCCTCCTCATCCTTCAAGAGCCAATGAGAATTGAGAATGATTTGCCCTCTAATTGATTTTAGGATGAGAATTCTTGGGCCCAATGAGACACAAAAAATATTCCATCCTCCAATCAAATAGGATGACA
>Ga0116227_10002231_pt1 | contig 44182 bp, 37 predicted proteins | sample S1TSphgellanicum_FD_89693 | JGI IMG/M metagenome (GOLD analysis project Ga0116227, IMG submission 89693) | Host-associated microbial communities from peat moss isolated from Minnesota, USA - S1T2_Fb - Sphagnum magellanicum MG | ecosystem: Host-associated > Plants > Peat moss > Unclassified...
AGAGAGAGAGAAAGAGTTTTCAAGAAGGCAAGATTTAGAGGCCCTGAGCATGACCCAAAAAAATTTCAAGAAGAAGTTTTCAGTCTCCAAGAAAATTTAAGATATTAGAGTTATCTGTAAAATAACCCTGTCTTTACCCTGTCTTTGGGCCCCCTTTCACCCAATATCCCCTCTTTCAGTGGTATCCGCAAAGTAAAGACATTTTAATAAATCTCAGTATGAAATGCTGATACTCAGCATTTAATGCACAAGGTTCGAGACTAACTATAGTTGTTGTACAGTTAGGAGCAGTGAAAATATATGTAGCAGCAGTGGAGGAGGCGCTCAGGAAAGAGGAAAGACAGGATGAAACTCAGTTTACCACGGAAATTGATGGTTTTCTGAGTTGTATCCCCAGTTGAATGCTAATGTACTGTTTTGCAGGTTTTTTTTCGAATCTCACCCTGTGTTGTTATGACCAAACTCAAGGTTCTGGTGCTGTGTTTTTCTTACTTTACGTATAACCAACCGTACTACTTGTTGTTGGTTTTTTGAGGAGTAGTTTATTATCAAGGAAACTTCTTGTTGTGGGTGGTTTGGTCAGCTGATCTGGTGGTGATGATAGTTGTAGCTACTGGGATTGGGGAATGAAGGAATTTACAAAGAGACAGACAGACAGACAGACAGGCAGAGACATACTCAGTCATGCTCCAGACATTTTTTCTTTGCAGCACACAAAACTCAGGCTGGTCACAGGGTGGAGCAGCAGCAGCAGCAGCAGCTGGCTAACTCCATGGGCTGCTGCAAGAGCAAGAGAGGAAGATACTAACTTCTAACTGTAGCTGCTGAAAGAGCTGTTATAGTAGGAAGGGCCCCCACCCAAAACAAAAAAAAAACTCATGAGAGACACAACACTAGTGTACATTGTACCATAGGCTAATCATGATCTCAGATGCTCTTAAATCTTGTAGAAGACCTCCTTGAATTCTTGGTTGTCAATCCAGCTCAGATAGATACAGATCATTGCTGGATTGAGTTATAATTTCCTCGAAGACTCTAGTAGTAGTGCCCAGTGCACACTCCACCTCACAGCTGCTGATCAAGGCCTCAGAGATCTGGCATATAAAACCCACATCCAGAGACACACATACACAGAGTCCAGAGTCCACAGAGAGAGAGAGAGAGAGAGAGAGAGAGAGAGAGAGACCGAGAGAGACAGAGAGACAGAGCTGACAAGACTTGGTAGCTGGGAACTCTAGCAAGAAGAACGCAAATTTTGATCAATATGGCAATGAATTGCAGTTCAATGTGCCGAAGACACAACGTAGTACCCCATGAGTGCAAGAAGACACAACAGCTGCTACTGCAAGCTCGGCCTGCATGCTCTTCTTCAGTAAAGTTCCAGGGTTGTGAATTTCTTTGGTTGGTTATTGGAATTCTGTTGTTTTGCAGCTGTGTGGAATCCCAAGAAGCTGTGAGGAGTCCTAGTAGTCATGGGACTCTTACGAAACTGGATACTAGATTCTATCACTCCTCATGCCCTAGTTTACAGCAAATCACAGCATCAGTGGTCGCAAGCCATATCCAACTAGACCCAACAGCTGGAGCTCCTCTTGTGCGCATGTTCTTCCACGATTGTGCTGTCAATGTAAGACTACCCAAATGTGCTTTTCTGATTTTGCAACAGCCTCTATTTCCTACCATTTTAATTTTGACTTCCCTTATCCCATATACTTTAGGGGGGAGCCCAACTGAGCTATTGCAATTTCTCAATAGCCTGCTTAGTGCAAGATGGATCATGACAGACACCCATGAGGTTGACCCGGAAGTAAATTGATGCACAGTTTCATGTGATTTGTTTGTGCAGGGTTGTGATGCATCAGTTCTGATCAAGTCCACTCGAAACAACACGGCAGAGAGAGATGCAATCCCCAACCAAACCTTGAGGGGATTCAATATTTTAGATGAGATCAAGAGTCAGGTGGAAGCTGCTTGCCCTGGCACAGTTTCGTGTGCTGACATCATAGCTCTTGCTGCTAAAGATGCTGTTTTCCAGGTAAGTACTCACAGTGTTTTGTCTCATGAACTTTTTTGCAGCAAATCGTACTCACATAGTTTTTTGTCTCATGAATTTTTCTGCAGCAAATCCTCTTCACATAGTGTTGGTCTCATGGACTTTTTTGCAGCAAATCCTCTGCACATGGTTTTGTCTCATGTTCTTTTTTCCAACCAATCCTGGACTCACATAGTTTTTTTTGTCTCATGGATCTTTTTTTCTTCCAGCAAGGAGGACCTGATTGGATTGTGGAATTGGGACGAAAGGATGGTGTTGTGTCATCTGCTGCAGAAGCTGAGGCTCTACTACCTTCATCACATTCCAATGCTGCAACACTCGTTGCCAGTTTTGCTGCACTTGGCTTGACATCCCGTGACATGGTCACACTATCTGGTAAGCTCTGGATGTTCACATGTCTAATTCTTAGCAAACAAACACAAGTTAGTACCCAAAGTGTTTTGACCCATGGACTTGGATTAGGGTTTTGTAGCAAATTCAATTTCCAAGAATTGAAGGATGATCGATTGCAGATCGTGCAACTGTCTCTTCCAATTGTGATTTGTACCTGACTTTCCTGCATGTTGAAGTTTGTCATAGTTTGTCTGATGTCTGCTAAGATTGGAGCTTGGATATGTATATATATATTGTTGTCCAGGAGCACATACTTTTGGAAGAGCTCACTGCACAGAGGTGGCAAGAAGGTTCTATGGCTACAACAGCAGCAATGGGATGGACCCATCACTCTCTGTCGCATACGGACAGACTCTCAGGTCTTTGTGTCCACAGCCACTCAATCCAGGGTCATCTGTACCACTCGACCCAACAACTCCAAACACCTTTGATGAGGTTTACTACTCAGATTTATTGCAAGGTAAGGGATTGATGTCATCAGATGCTGCACTGGTGGCTGACCCACACACAGCTCGTTACGTAACAGAGTACTCACAAAACACAGATGCATTCTTCAATCGGTTTATTGCAGCTATGCTCAAATTGGGTCGGGTAGGAGTCAAATTAGGATCAGATGGAGAAGTGAGAAGAATTTGCTCAGCTGTGAACTGAGCAGCTTAGTCTACACTTAAAAAACTAGTGTGTAGTATAAGAAAAATGATAGATGGTTTGAGAAAAACAGTTGATCCAGGCCACACGTTACTTCGCATTTTTTTCAGGGATACAAAATTTAGTCAAATTGGCTAATTCTATTTAGCTTGTTCAATTCTTTTCCCCAAAAAAGACTCTTGAAGCCTAGGCTAGCCTTCCCCCATACACAACACTTGTACCTATTGTACAAATGCAATTGATGACTTGCACACAAAGTAATACACACACCAAGAACTCCTTGAACACCAATAGGTTGGGTTGGGTTTTCTGAAGAAACCAGATCAAACCTGAACTTTTTGTTCTAGAGTACTCTATGCAGAGTAGTGCTTGTAGCTTGTTTTGTAGGAGAAAGAGAAGTAGGAAATAGGAAGACCCAAGCCTTAGGAGAATGGCAGACAGAGTTGGGGTTTACATAGGAAATGATTGAACTCCTTATCATTAAGTTTTATAGATCAATTGGACAACTTGGAAGGAAATGTATGTACATTGTTGTGCACATGTGATCAATTGTTTGTCACTAAAATGTTAGCAAGATGCGAGTGAACTAATAAGTTAGAGAGGAAGAAGAGGGCAGATCAGAGTGAGTGAGAGAGAGAGCTTGTCAGATTCATTGAAGAAAGTGATGTGCATAGCTAGAAAGAAATCAACAAATCCCAATTGGAAATTAGTTCTTGCACCTTGGATATGAATGTGTCCTTTGGGAATGGTAAGATGCATGTCATTGAAGTGATGTTTTCAGCTCATTGGCTGTTGTTTTTAAATCTCTCACTGCCTTTGATTCAACCTTTTCCACTAGCATGGATATAAATAGCACCAACCATCCATGTAATACTTGTAGCTAGCCATATCACGTATGGCAACACTCAAGGAGTGGGGTGTTCTTGAAAAGTTGTTTCTTTTTGGTTGCAATGAGCCACTTTCCTGGGTCCATCACAAAAACATTCTGAAACTTCCCCAAATAGAGGTTTGCACTTCCCTTTGGATTACATCGAGGGGCAATGGAGTTGTGAAGTAATAGATTTTTTAATAATTGGTTATCAGTGGTATCTCAATTAGGGAAATGAGGTTGAAAAATGAGCTAAATTTTGCCTAATACACCCCATCACAAGGTCTGGTGACACTAGTTGTTTAGTAGTGCACAATGGTTCTGTGCACAGCCATGATCCATTCTACCTGCATTTGCATGCTGTAAAGCACTGGGCTTTTTTGAGCATGGTGCTTTATGCAAGAGAAAGGTAGCTCTCTCTGCCCTTCCATGTTTTTTGTTGCTCATCACGCCTGCTGCTTCCCTTGTGCCTAGGCACCTCAAAACAAGGAAGGGCCTCTAGGCTCCCCTTCTCGAATACTCATGGCTTTGCCATCATGGATTAGATTGTCCTCATAGCCATGTCATTGTGCGTCTGTTAAGGGTAAGGGTTTATGGTATGGGCTTCACTTTGGATTCATTGATCATTATGCAGATGAGGGTGTAACCAGAATAAGGCACCTGTCCAAGGGCAGCATCAAATTCTAGTAACGCCCCCTTCTGAGGTCCTTACCATGCATAATGACCTGTCACATGCACAAAGAATAAACAACGGGTCCTTATGGAATGTTTAAGAGCCCACCACATGCACAAAGAATAAACAACAGGTCCTTATAGAATGTGTAAGAGCCTACCACATGAACAAAGAGCAAACAACCGGTCCTTATGGAATGTGTAAGAATTGTAAGATGACCTCCCATGTCAGCAGGAAATATTATGGAGTTAAGGCACCCTCCCAATGCACTGGGAAATCTCTGATAGGTCATTAGTCATCATTATGTCCAATATAAGTGACCAAGCAAGCATCACGCATACTCTTCTGAACCTGTAGGGTTAGGGCAAGCTGACCACTAATATTTCAAAATTGGCGAATACACCGGTGCTACTTTTCTCACTAGAAAATGACACTTACAGAAGTCGACTGCCCATTTTCCAAAATTAACTATCACATTCATAATTTGAAACATAAAAGTCAGCCAATAAGGATTAGAGTGGAAATCAAGGTTGCAGATCAGAATTGCAACCTCGAAACTTGAAAACATATTTAGTTGCTATGTATTACTACATTTTAAACATTGCTAGAGAACGAAGTATTGTCAACCCTAATGTCAAAAAAGATCACAAAAATATCAGAAAACAAAACAAATACCAAAGCAACAACACAAGTAAACAATGCCACACAAATATATTCAAAACATATCACATGAAGCTTATGTGAGAAAACATGTTCAACGAACAATCCATTTGAAGTGGGCTCTCAGTTAAACCTTGCTCTGGTTATCATAATACCAACAGTGTGCTGCACAATATTTTGTTCGAAAGCGTGTAAATTTAGATCAATGATTCTCTCCTTAAAACCCCATGTTAGGTTAATTAATTTTACAACTCAAGGTGCCCTAGAGAATGAATGTGAACTCTTTAGCTTGAAGTTGCAATGTTGATCGTTTAACACAATTTTGTCCTATAACCTTAATGTCATTAAGTAAGCACAAATCAATCCAGTTCTTAGATGATGGTCCATAACATATTGAAGTTTCTCATTCCTGTCAAACTAGTGTTGGCAAGCACCACTATGGGGCATGCCCAAAATTCAGCACTATTTGCATTGAAGGACACTAATGCGCATGCCTAAACTTCAATATGATTTACCTGAGGGGCATGGCCAAATGTAGGTCATCCCTGATTCCAATGAAGGTTTCTGGCTAGACATGGCAGAGGAGAAGTCACTCAGAAATGGGAGGGTCATGCATGTTCAGACAAAATAGATAGCAAATACTATACATCTATAAGAATGCAGAGAAAACTCCACAAAAACAACTTGAACCTAACTATTAGGTGAGTTGCAGCAGCCAGATCCAAAACAGAATGCAACAAGAGTGAGAGTGGTTATAAGTTATAACTTCTGCATGTCACAAATTATCAGACCATTGTTGCCTTCATCATGAATGGCTGTGACTAGCTGCCATTACTCCCCACTGACTTCAGCTCCTGACAGCGGGTGTAGATAAGGATGTAATAATCTGTTTCAAATGAGGGCAATCAATGATAGAACATTCTGCTCCAGAGACTCTGTCCCATTTCCAAAAGCAATGGGAAGACTAAGTCCTGATGTTGGCAAGCACCTAGGAGGCATAGCTGATGATTAAAAAAAATGCATCACAAACACATTATGTGTATGATGAGAAGGAGACAAGCATTAAAAGATTATGACTTCCAAGGCTGTACGTTCAGGTGGCTCTGCCACAAAAAATACTGAAGTAGGACCTGCATGAGGTAGTGAAAACTACACACGAGATTGACCCAGTTTTCTTTCAAAGAGGCGTTGCAACAGCACAACTTGGAGCACACTGGATCCCACTAATGCAAATGCTTCCAATGCTGCTTTGTACAGCACTCGTCTGCTCATTGCTCGGTTCACTGTGGCACATTCCCACAATCATATAATGCCCAATGTGAGATGATGGTTTTGAACTCTCAAGGCCCCCACAAACACAGCACACACAACAAAAAAGCAACACTATGTTAGAAAGAGAGTTAGATTGAGATATTCTATACTCTCTCAGAGAGATGATACCCAATGTACCACCCATGCACAAGCAGTCTACTGCTGACAAAAACAAATGAAGGATTTGTGAACACACCAACTTCCTGTCGGTCAGTTTGGGACTGAAGCCAGTGCTGTTCAAATTGCACTGCATAGATGGCTTCCTCAAGCCTTTCAATTTGCATCATCACAGGTTCAAAATGTTCTGCATTAGGACCAGCATTATGATCATACATTTATGACCAGCATTATGAGCAACAAAAAACACATCTGAAGCAGCGACTGCAGCAGTTGAACGAAATCAGATAGCAGCTGTACAAAAGCCAATGAAGACCAGACATTGGGAAAAAAACTACATACCATCCTTCAAGTGTTCTTGACTGGAGAGGTGGCCAATATGGACATCAAAGTCAACTGTCTCATGTATTGAACCAAGGTTGAAGAAGCAGAACTTGTAGAGGCCTCTCCGCTCTGCCACAAACTCAAACTTCTCCTCTGTTTTCTGTTTGATGTTCTGTACTTGGTAACCTGATGGCCCCTCAACCTTTGGAACCAAAAGCACAACACCACCCACCATCTCTTGTTATGGACTTCGACCCCTTCAACAAGAAGATTAAAGCTAGAGCATGATCGCTGAAACTTGTTAGGGTTTCTGGACGAGTGAGATGGTCTTAGGAGCTGTGAAACCCTAATTTGGAAAGCGAGAGTCTACAACGGCAAAGATAGATATCTACATATCCCTCTTTCTTTCTACAGAGATTTCTTCAACCAGAAGGAGGAGTGGTGAGCTCGGGGAGAGCAGTGAGAAACTACTATTCTCCTTGAGAAAAGAACGAGAAAGAGGTAAATGGAACTTACGATGAGATCTAGCCCCACTGTGTAATGATCGTAGTTCCAGGAATTTTCAGACTTGATGACCACGAAGGAGACGTGCACAGTGTCACCAGGAAACTGCACCTCGTGTGACCAGCACTCCTTCTTGTCGATCACGAACCGGATTCCTTGCACTTGCTTCCCACAGAACAAGATCACGGCCACCACAACCAAAACCCACAATTTTTTTGCAGCCATTGAGCTAACCATCTTCTTCTCCTTCTCACTCCTCGAATCCCTCACAAAATCCGATCTCCACTCCTCGAAAACGAAGCGCAAGACGCATCAGCCCTTCGCAAAGGGGACCGCCGCTCTTGTGTGTGTGTCTCTCTCCGCACTCTACGTATGTGTGCATTATACACCATGTGTATCATACATCGTACATACGTATAATACATTCATTTGCACTCCCCAAGTAATGTACAGGCATATACCGTATCTATGACTCACAATTGGCACTTCTTTGCCGAATTTTTATTTATTTATTTATTTTAGAAAATGAGGTTAGATAGTTTTTAATTTAATTTTCTAAAATTTTCAACAATTAAGGAATAAGTATGCAAAATGCACCTTGGGTTGTGTTTGAAAAGGGTCATATGAATGATGATCAAATTGACAAAAGGTTAGAATATTAATATATTTTCATTTCATCTTTGAATCTTACAATATCAAAATAAAATTTCATGATCACATGGCATTTTCATGAAATCATCTCTATTAATTTTATAACATGAAATTCAATCTTCAGCTATGGAAAACATCTTTTTAAAAAAATTAAAAATAATGCATGAATTATTTACATCAAGAAACTCATGAAACCATATCAATCTCAAAGAAAATATTTTAAGAAAATTAATATTTTTATTTAATGTGAGGTGACTTAAATTGAATTCAAATATGTGTTGATATTCTTTGAGAAAATAAAACACATTTCATTTTCATGTGACAATTGAAAAGTGATGTTATAATAAGATAAATATGAAAAAGGTTCCAACTTCCAATGTTAAATTGTCATCCAAAGGACACTCATTAATGGAATGTCCACCAATTTTGATGCTCTATGGATTTATCTAGAGTCTATGATTTCAAATAGTTCATATATATATATATATATATATATATATACATGTAATTAAATTTTTTAATTAAAAAAAAACATAAAAAGGCTTATGTCAATGTGCATTTTCATGTCCATATTATAGAATGAAATAAAAATTAAGATTGACATAAATAATGATGAACTATTGAAAACCATTTTGGGAACATATAAGGGAAATTAAAAGGGGGAGGGAGGAATATTATAAAATTGATAAACCTTCATCTCCTTTACCATTTTTATTTTCTTTTTCACATTTTCAAAGTGAAGGTTCAATTAAAATTTAAAGATTTATTTATCTATTAAAGTACATTATATAAATTGAGAGCCTTTTTCCCGGGCACAAAGTTCTACTACCATGGACACTAGAATTATTCAAGTGGGTAAGGAATTGTAAGTCATTGTTACATAGGTAGGTACATCAAGTTTGTAAATGCATGTGGATGGTTCATGCATAAGTAACCACCGCGGTTAGTTGTTAGATCTCAGGCAAGAATACAATGAAAAAGTATTTTTTGTTCACACCGTCCATCCATCCATCCATCTTGTATGGTGCATTGAAGGATGTTGTTGGTTCACTCTCGCCCACAAAGGTTGGCACACAAAAGTAAGATCCTAAGCTTTGGAGAGTTTTCATTTCGAAGGTTTAAAATTTTGAAAAACATGATACAACCAAATTGGTTAATATTGAACCAAAAAATTTGGTAGAAACTAAAGTGAAGTTGACAATGAGTGAGTAAGTAGGCAATTGAACTATAACTATACACTCTACCATAGGGTCCATTTTATCATTAAATAATCCTTTTAACTATCAAAATGAATTCTCCTAAAAATAAGACAATGAGGTGATGAAAGCCATCATAATTATGGCAAGCTACAATATGTATAATTTGATTAATCATATGACAAAATTATTGTACCATTCTAAAACCACAAAATCATTTAAAAGCTGAAAAACCAATTGGTTTGGTTTTTTCGAAGAAATTAATTGTTCATTTTCTCAATTTGGAGAGTGGAAGCTGACCTTGAGGTAAGGTCCCCCACATATTTATAGGTAGTAAGAGCATGTCCAGCAGTGCTCCTTATGTGATCCTGCAGAGTATAATTGGATGAAGGAAAGTCAAAACATGCTGGTTTGGCTCAGCAAAATTATTTTGGATCATCACAGTTTGCAGTGGCTGGTAAAAGCCGCAACAACACTGCACAAAAGAGTGTAATAAATATGATATGATTGCTGCTCACTGTTTCTGATTGGTCTATCATAATGATTGGTCAAGGTGGTTTGCTATTAGTAGTCCCCCACCTACTTGCTGTCCGAGTTTCAGTTTCATGATTGGGGTTGAAAAAAAGTAAATAACTAAACTTGGATGTGAAAAATATTTTTGCAGAGGTGCATACACCGTTGTATTGGATATGCTCTAAAAGTCCAAAGTTACAACAACTTGACATGGCCTTTAAATTTTCCCCTTTTAAAAAAAAATATCTTTGTACATTTTCAGAATCAGCCGTGTGTTTATAAATAAAGTTTTGCAAGGTTTTGATGAAAGTTACAATACTTTATGGACTTAGGGCTTATGAACTTTAGTTCTAATTAAGTCATTACTTTAGTGCTAATTAGGTCATTAGTAAACCCTAAATACAGACGGCGAGCATGGAAGAAGATGGCGCCTGCTCGCGCTTGCGCACAAACATCGAGCACTCCCCAACAACAACATCTAGGGTTCTTGTGTCCTTGAGGAAGAGCAGTGTGCAAGAATCATCATCATCATCAGCTTGTGCACTTCTCGGCTTTGTAGCTTCACATCTCTCTACCCTGTGTGAGTGTTTGTATCTAGTCAGCCATGCATGTGGAGAACAACGGTGCCAGGCAGAATGGCAAGTCTGGTGGTAATACCGGGACGGAGTCTGCAGCCGGCGGGAGAGGCAAGCGCTCGCTCGATGAGCAACAGACCGCGGACCCCCTTGCACAGTTGAAGGCTGATGGTATTTTGCACAAATCTCTTACGTCTTGCTTTGAGTTGTTTGTTTTTGTTTTTGTATTTCCCTTCACCCCCTGGGAACAACCTTGCTTTAGGGTTAAGGTTTCGGATATAGTTTCATCAGTTTACATGGCTGAAGCTTCAGTGAGGGTTTCTGTTATGAAACGGCTGCAGACTTTAGAAGTTAGCCGTCGAGTTTCAGATGTGGTGGATTCCAGGTTTTGGAACTGTAGCCAATGCGAAACGACTAGGGTTAGGTGATCCTAAGAAGCTAGAGGATGGCTGTGACAGCTTCTTTTTTTGTTTCATGTTCTGGATGAAGCTTAGCTAAATTTTAGGGGCACAAGTATGTGGGGGCACGTGTCCATAGTTTCGAGATCTCGGTCTAGCATTGGTGGATGTGTCTCTCGCCACAAATGGTGTATGATTTCTACTAGACACTAGAGAATTCTTTCGGTAGCTGGTAAGAAGAATGTTTGTGGCAATGATCCTTGCAGAGAGTGAACCGCATTACAGTTTAGTGCAATTCCGATCATTGTAACCCTAGTTTTGGATACTTTTTGCTCCTGACCTAATTGTAGTTCTCAGCAGGGAATTTGACTTAGTGCTTTTTGGGTTGATGGAAGAGCAGGACAGAAAGCCAAGATTAATGCCATTTGGGAGCAGCTAAAGGCTAAAGACCCTGTTGTGCAATCAAAGGGTGGCCGAGGGCATGTGCCAGCATTCCCAAGTCATTCTAAAAGTACCAAACCTGTGCCAGTAAGTTGATCCCTTCTGTGACCTTTATCAATGGGTTATTGGCCTTTTCACAATGATATTTCTGCTTCCATTAACCTCTTCTATCTATCAGCCAATCAACCATCAGATGCTTCAATATTCCTCTGCATCTCTAAGGAATGCTTTTGTCCTTATCATGATTGATGAATGTAATATGCAAGTGTTAGGAGTATCTGCTATTGATTTCCTCTTGTTTTAGGGGAGGCATGAAACTCTCCAGATCATTCTCTCTGTGGCCACTTTATGTTTCATTGAAAGAAAGAGTTAAGCAGTCATTGTTAGTTGTGCCTTCAATATTGCAGTTATGGTCTGCTGCTGATGGTTATTGGATCATCTTGTTGGTGCAGGGGTGGATGGTAAGTCTAGGCATAGTATCATCAAAAGGAGTAAGTGGCACAAAGCTGGCTACTGGAGATAGGACTGCAGGTGGTCAAGTTTTGAAGAGTACTGATGGGGGTACTGAGGCCAAAGAAAGTGACAAGGACCAGATTGAAGCGGAAAGGGAGGAGGCTAGGAAAGTTGCAGCTGCTGCTCTAGCAGCTGCTAAGGCTGCTGCTGGAGCTGCAAGCACTGAGGGGAAGATAGAGGTGAGGTCCCTTACTCTGAATGCTGGGTTCACAAACCACAATCTTAAGGAGATATTCTTGTGAGCTGAGGACTTACGCTTGCTATGGTGGCTGTTCTTGCAGATAAGTGAAGTTCGGGAATTTGCTGGAGAGGAGGTTCAAATTACAAAATATGTGGATCCCAATTCAAAGGCTGGCCAGGCATCTCAGAGGAGAGCTGAAATGCAAGCTGCATCATCTTCAGGGCTGGATGCATTACTCCAGCAGATTAGTAAAAAACCAAAATTGAATATCTTAGATAAGTCTAGAAAGGACTGGGGAGAATTCAAAGAGGAGAAGGGCTTAGATTTGGAGCTTGAGGCATATAAGAAGAGTGGGGATAAGTACCTGGACAAAGTTGCCTTCTTACAGCGTTCTGACATACGTGAGTATGAGAAAGAAAGGGATGGTCGCTTAGCAGTTCAGTTGAAGCGGCGGACTGACACGCCCGTGGATTAGCGTCTTTTTCCTTTTCAGCATGTGAAAATTAGAAACTGCCTTGACATCTAGCAATGAATTTGTGTTGTCCTTGTAGCTTGATTCCTATATTAGTTTTGAATTGACATTTTTGGTTTCTGATTGAATTTAGGTTGCATTTTTATGAGATTCAAGTAGTAGAACAGAAATGCCCGGAAGTGCCCTATTTCGGGTTCATTTTAGTGAGGAGCACCATGGTGTTCTGTACAATCTCAGATCTTGCAGCTAAGAATGAAATGTATTAAATGTGACAGGCATGGAGATATCCTTTTTTGAAGACCCCTCCATTGCATTTACAGTTGGTAATTTGCTAGGACAGTGTGCAATTGAAGCAGGAAGTGGTGAGAAGGATGGGAGTACTACAAGCAAGGAGGATGACATCAAGAAAAAAAGCTGAGTACCCTTTGACAGATTGATCAGAGTCTTTTCTGACACACATTATCTTCCTAGTAGTGAGTAGTTACAGAAGTATTGATATGTTTGGCTGTCACTGCTACTCCTCGTTAAGGTGATGGTCTGACACTTTTGTGACACTAAGAACGGCACTTGTTAGTCTTGATTTTGCTGGAACTGACAGAACTATTTCCTTCGAGGTGTTGGTGTGGAATTTTCTTTGCAATCTCATAGATATGTTTTCTTTGCAAAGTGTTGGGCAGATGTTCTGCATGCAATTTAGTTCTGCATCCTTTATGTCATATGCTTAAAGAATATGTCAGGAGTGCATGAAGGTTTCAAGCACTACTCTCCACAGAGGAGTTTTTTTTCTTTAGGCATAGATGCTTTCTTCTGTAGGGACAAACTAGAATTAAATGAACATTACACTTGTGAGAGCTTGTTGCAGCTTTGAATTAGGAGACTACTAACTTTTTTGAAACCAAAATTATGTTTGTGGAAATAACATGGTCACTAGTCTTCCCCTTGTTTGTGGAAATACAACAAAATTCAGGATGCTGATGTTTGTGCAATGTTTCTATCAAAAGTTTTGGATACACCCTCCATTGGGAGCTGAAGACTGGTTGCAATGCTCTAACCATCCACTGGTTATTTGTAATGACTTAAGTTGTGGATGGACCTCTACTGAATTAACGTGTGGTCACACCTGGATAACCCACTATGTAAGAAATAGGGTTAAAATGACCACTGCAAAATCGCCATCAATACAGGAGGGCAGCAGGATTTACGCTATCCTGCTGCAAGATTTAATGAAAAGGGGTGTTTGCAGGCATGTGGTGGAGATGCTCTAAACTCCTCAGTGTCCAGGCTGACCGCATCATTTTCAGCCTCCACCTGTCATCACCACAATTAGCACTTTGAGGCCACAACTGACCAGAAATCATGCAGGCAACATGGGATAAGTATCATGAGAATGCTTAGCATAAACTTCTTTGATCAGCATTAAGGTATGCTGCCTACATCAGGCTGTTGAAGAGACTGACTATTACCTTGAGATTTTCCCTTGACAATTTTGTTGATATTAACATATTTTGAAGCTGGAATGTGCAGCTTTGGTTAAATTAGTTCATACCTATCAAATGCCCCAGGGTCTACAAGTGTCACTGGTTCTGAGTGTGCTAAATCACAACCAAATAAAGTCAGTCTAGTTTATGAGAGTTGAAACATGTTTTTTGCATATAGAATTCCTCCATTTATTAAACATGAGGATAAAGAATTTCACCACAGCTGCTTGCAGAGTTGTAAAAGCCCATTCCAACCTCTTTCTACAGTCTGGAATCATCATCTGTGACTCTGCCAGCACATTCTCCTGAAAAGCTCCAATGCCAACACAATTGTGAGAAAGGTCTATGTTACTAGTTGTCTCTTGGTTTCATATGAAATACTTTTGTGAATCACTAGACACTGCTTAATAAACATAGGGCAGAACATCTGTCTAATCTTGAGTTCTGCAGACTGGCATACACAGTCAGGCACATCCCTATTTGGAATGGAGGTATAACATTACCCTATGTATGAAACAAATCTCAAACAAGATATGTATGTCTTCTTTTGTACCAAGAACTCTCCAGACTTATGGTTTGAGTCAACGTCGATAGTAATATGAGCTGAAAATATGGTTAGAAAGATTTCAGACCAGGCATCAGGAGACCTTAAAAGCATGCTGAAGGAGGAAGAGAAGAAAAAGACCCCCAAAAAAAATTTACAGAACTGAAAAGTGGTGTGAAAACAGCCAGTCTCTCACAAGCAAAAGCAACATGAACAGTAGTAACTATCTACTACATCTCCACTAAAATTTGTCACTTCCCAGAAATGGTATAGTCTGATGTCAAACCTTAAGCAATCTACTGAGTATCTGTCACAAATCTGCAAGTAACAGAAATGAATCAGCCATGATGCTGGCCAGCTCAACAAATATAAAGACTGTGGAAACACAAAAAGAAAACTGAGAAGAAAAGGGAAAAGCCAGAGAGAAAAGAAGGTAAGAGGAGGAGAAGAGAGAAAAACCACCAGGAAATTTATAAATATATCAGCTGTGGGCTTTAAAGCTCTCTACTTAGAAGTGAGAGATGCTCAGAAGAATCATTTTGGAGATTCCACAGGCTAAAACACCAGACCCAAAAACTTTGTTGTTAAGTAGTCCGTTGGTTCACACTGATACAAGCCTCACAGAGTCAGCTTTGTTCTTCAGAAGATCACCATTGACCTACAAAGAACTCTCTAAAACTGCCACAAGACTCAATACTCTTATGAAACTCAATTTAAAAGGGTCTGCAATATTCAGGTCTTGAACAAGATAGCAGAACTACTATCTCATTTGGACACTCCAATGTCCATCTGTATCACATTTTCCAGATGTTCATACATAATGCTGCAAATGACTTGCAACCAATTACTTGTTAAAGCAGACCAACTGAATCATGGGGTTGTACATGGTATGACCAGAGTGATGGACACAGGGTGCTTATGGCCATAGAACCCATTGTTCGACTTGGATAGAGCAAGATGGGGAAGAGGGCCAGAGGTTGGGTTAGGGTATTGACAACATTGAGCAGACTGGTACCAAACCTTCTTAGAGAGCTCACTCTGGTAATTAGAGCGAAGTGAACAAGGTGATTCCAGTAATTCTCCTCAAACTGTTTGCAAAATCATTGATATGTTGTACAGAATTGCTGTGCAGTATTCAAGCATTCATGTGTTGCAGCAAATTAAGTTCACACAGAACGAAGGGAGAAACAGAGAGAACCTGCTGCTTGATGTCAAATGCATTTGCATTTCACTCCTTCATGGATATGGTTTTGGCAGATTCCTGCTCAACCTCACTCTCATATGAATGAAGCTCCTTCAGTGTTCGTCGGCAGATTCCTGTTTTGATCTTCAGATTCTTTAAAGTTGCCATTTGTCTTTGATCTGATGTTTTTGAAACACTGTTTCCTTCCTGTTCCTCATAAAGCAAGATACAACACCAAATACAAATGCTCAAGAATGCAATCTTAATCCATCCATTGATCTCTTTATCTACATCCGGACTTTGGAACAGAAAAACCTGAGCACAAATCAGGGTAGGTACACATCCATTTCTTACCCCAAGATATCCATAATATCACATATGCAGAATGGCAAGAGAATCATTGTCTTCAGAAGCAAGATTATGCTGCAATCTAAGTGAACAGAAAGAAGAATTCAACTGCAGGAGTTCAATTTCTGGTTATGAAAAGTTCAGGAACAGAGTCCATCAAAGACTTGATACTACCAGTTTGCAAGGTCAGGAGCAAAAAACTGTGGCATAAACTCTGGTCCATGGAAACTCTCAAAACTCGACCAAAACTACATTAAAATGCAGTTAGGAGAACAGGAAAAGCTTCCAAGAGTTAAAAAATTCAACAAAAACCGTGCAAAGATTTTTCAAAGATGGAAATGTGATGAAGAAACGTGGATTACATATAAATATAAAATTTTAAATCATATTTAAAATTAACATTGTCAAATTTTTAATTATTCAAGTTGTCATAGATTTTAATGAGAATCATCATACAATTTTTGAACGAATTTTTTAAAAATTATGTATTCATATTTAACTTTTGAAATGACAACATTACGACTGTCACACAAATAAATGAAAAATGTGAATTAAAAAAAAAATGTTAAAATAATACCAAAATAAAAACTAAAAAAAAGCATCGTCAAATGTAAAATTCACTAGTAAAATGCATTGAAACTTTTTGAATACATTTAATTTTTAAAATGTTCAAATGATGTGATTTTGCATGGACTTTTTTTTTATCAATCTCATGTTTAAGAATATTCATAAGTTGGCTTATTAAATTTTTTGACTAAAAATATACAAAATAATTATAAAATTCATGATTTAATAATTATTAAAATTGCAAAAAAACTGATAATATTAAATTATGAATTTTCAAATGTCACTTTTGAAACACCTAACCATGTTTTCGCCCGAAATAATAAAATATTATTTTTTATTAAAATACTAAATATTTTAAAATATTCTCATTAATAATTTAATTATAAATTTTTTATTATATTATATATATATCTTCCAAACTGTTAAGTTAATGTTCTTGTGACGTCAATGAACAGAATTTTTTCAGCCCACTAGAGGACCAAAATATACAAAAAAACAAATGCAAGGATGCTTTGCAAAGCCTTAAAAGGCCTTTGGTAAGGGATCCACTTCATGTTTTACATTGAGTAAGGCCCTACATTTATGACAGCTCAAGCCTTTGAATTCTGGGTTCTTGGATCCTAAGTGCATAAAGAGCCCTTCCATTAGGATTTGAAAGTGTAGGAGAAGGGCTCCAAAATAAGGTCCTTTCTTAATTTCTCAAATGCAGTCTGTTCTTGCTTTTGAGTTCCCATTTCACTTTTGTTTCACTCCTCTTGTGCATTAAATTATTGGTCTCTTACAATTGCATGAAGCATGGAGAGAGAATTCTTAGCATATTTGGAGGGCAGCTTATATCATGAATATATATCCCTTGTAGAAAAGAGTAAGGATCTTACACCTACTATCTAGGAGGAGGAGGGTTTTGAGCCTACATATATGTGCAAGTAAGGTCCCTTGCTGCTTCTAAATCTAAGTATGTTTAGTAATGGAAAAAGGCCAGAAGAATCTATATGTTATAAATAAATAAATCATCTATACTTAGGAAAGGGAAAAAGGAAGTTTTTAAACATAAGAGAAGGGCTTCAAATAGGTCCCCTTGGTATATGGGCCTATTTAAATTTCAATCCAAACCATTTAACATGGTCTTTTATTAATGTGCCACTTATCTGCAAAATCCTTCATGAATTGGACCTTTGACTAATGTTAGGATTATAATTCATCATACACTTGTTGGGCGTATTGATGTTCATGGTACCCATAACGCATATGCTCTAATTCCAACTCCTCTAATTTCTTTCATTCAATGGTGTCATAGGTTTTTTCCTTTGTGCATCGAAAGTTATGAGTGCCCTTAAACCAACCTAAAGATTTGGTTATGCAAGACATCAACTTCTCAAACATGCATGTCTCTCAAGTTTTGGATTTCCTCCATGTGTGTTGCCTTAAGTTTTTGAATAGATGAAAGTGCAAGCTTTTTAATGGGATTTTGGGCTAGCAACATGATCATATTTGTTGTAGGCTCCAATGCAGGCACATGTTACACTTGGTAGCTGAACTTGCATCAACATTGGTTATTAGGCTGTTACAACTCCTACCAGTACTAGCCTTGTACCAGGCATGCCTATTTTTGCTTTAATACCATTTACAATATCAAGTGTATAGGTACATACCATAGGGTCTTTTTGAATGTTAGGGAATATTTTATTTTATAATATTGAATAGTTTTAATTAATTAATTATTCCACACACATGTGTTGAATTTGCCAACCTTCTAGTTCACACTTGGGCCAACAACTTGATATTTAGTTTGTAGTCAGTATATTGGGTTGAAATCACAAAGGTGGGATTGGAAGTGGAGCATAGAATTTTCAAGGATCTTGTGCAAGGAGTTGTTGCGGAGTGAGTGTCTTTGGACACAAGAACAGCAGTAGCCGCAACTGACGAGCACCAACGAGAGCACATGAAGCTCTAAAAGAAGAGCACTAATGCAAAAAAAGTTTCTTTTGGTGAATTTCGACATCAGAATTATGTAAGTATGCGGGGACATTATGGGTCCAAGGTTTTAGGACTTTATTCAAGGCCCCTTAATGAGGCGTCAAACTTGACTACCGATCTCCTTTGGTGGTATAAGCCTTTTGTTTCTGAAGGATTGTGCCTCATTCACTTTTCTAATGAGTTGGAGTTTGGTGGCTTCGTATTTGTGTTTTAGGTTCGTGTTTTCAATGGACATGTTTTGGAAGAATATGTTTCTTAGGTTGAGGGGGGTCCACACCTCCTTCAATCATGCCTTCATGGAGTTTGAAATAACCTTCCTCTCACAGTTAAAAAATGCACCCTTCTTTTGATAATTTAATAATTATCGGCACCCTAGGTCTATATGCATTTTTGATGGATGTCCATCATGACACATCCTTTAGGTATATCTTGGAGGATGACGTCATTTCTTCAACATCCAAGCCCACATTCGTTTTTGTTCAAGCAAGGGGGTGAATTTACGGTTGATTGTTGGGCTATCTATCTATTTGTTCCACATCACACATTTTACCTTCACCTTAGCATTGTGTTTTCATTATGGTTTGATTCATCCTTTGGCATTTAGTTTCTCACGTGTGAGTGTGGACATGGGTTAGATGCATCTGGCACGCATTTAACATGTTGCCCATTTGGAGGTCAATGGATAACCACACATGACACCATCAAAAATGTCATGTATGCTTTCATTCGAGAAATGAGCACACTATATGGAGAGAATGGTGGTACGCCATTACATTAGGAGTTTCATTATGAGTCAATTTTTACATGATTCATGATGATTGGGTTTTGTTGTTGATGTGGTGGTTACTAACTTGACACGGGAGATGATGGCTACAAATGTCATTAGTCAACCAATGGATGTAGCTTCCAAACTTAGCGCCAATGTTAAGATTTACAAATATAAAGGGCTTCATGATGCGCACCACTTTATTCTAATGGCCATGGAGGTGTATGGTGCACCCGGGTGTGATATGAATCGTTTCATCAAGGAATGTGCTAGTTTTTTCCATGATAGACAATTAGGAGGTCATTTATCCTTGTCTTTTTGCATTCAATTTTTTAGGCAGCCTATTAGTATTATTTTTTAGCATGTTTTAGTTTCTGTCATAAAGTGAAAGATTGCGTTGGTGGAAAATAACTTAATTTACACCAATAAATGGGGTGCCAAGAAAATATACAATCACAATGTAAGCACATGACACAATGCAAACTATTAAAATATGAATATTCAAAATAATATCACGTTTGGTTTTTCACAAAACTTTGGGCATACCATAGATGATCAATAGCAAACCCATATTTGAGCCATTGTGCATGATAGATTTGATGGATGTTGGAGATGACCTCTTCAAAAAATTTGGCAATTTGTAAGACCCAATTAATTTCAACTACAACTCACCACCCATTTTAAAAATTTAATCAAAATGTGGGAATTTCAATGGGTTTGAAGGTGGTATTGGTTGTGAAGATGACAACATAAATGAAGCATGGTTGCAATATGATCAAACTCCAACTATGGCCTTGTCACCTAGTACCAAAAATTGCATAGATGCCATTGGCCCATTACAGATGCCAATAATTGACCTAAACCCAAATTTGAAAAGTTTTACAAAAGTGATAATATTCCATTACAAAACCATACAAGGTTGAATCCCCCAACCCCAACTTTTGTTAATAAAATAGGTTATAATACAACAATAGGATATTAATCAATAGGGAACACAATTGTCAATAGGAGCTATTTTTTAGCTTACAAGATGATGGTTGTTCAAATTAATAGAAAATAGGAGCAAAATCTGTATATAATCAATTGATTGCGTACATATTAACAATGTGCTTACATGAAAAAATCAAATTCATTTGTTTGAAAAACAATTGGAGATCTAAGAAAACATGGTTTGGCTTATTACCTGCTTGATTAAAACCATGCATCTAACTTTTGCTATAGTTGCACAAAACAACAATGACAATAATAACAATCAATTGGAAGTTCTTGAAGACAATAACATAATCAATGACAAGTCATTTGACCATTGAAATATTTTGTGGTAAAAATATTTTGAAAGACACATTGAATTTCAATTTGAAAGTTTAGGAATGAAAATTCATATATTAAACTTTTTTGCCTACCAATAGTCAACTCCTTCCTCAAGATCGTTCCAAACCTTTTTTGCCCATGGATTTGCTATTGAGTACCTAGATCATCTTACGCATGGTCAACTCATGAAGTTTGAGGATTTTGAGGTAGGTGACTACCTTCATTTATCTTTTATTCAATGATGTGCATCAATAGTTGGATGTTGGTCTAATCTTCATTCCTTATCAAATTATGAAGCATTCAACAATAGGTAAACATGTTAGGGATTAAAAAAAACATTAAATTTTGATTTGCCTATAATTCCTTAAATGAGTTTTTAAATGCCAAATGTTTTTTCAACTACATAACAATTGCACTTATGTTTTCTACTGTACATAAGTTTAAAGATGGAATGGGTTCCTTCTTCTTTATATGGTGTCATGATTTAATTTATAAGGGGATAACCTTTGTCACTTAGTAGGTAAAATGGGGAACCATCTTTTGAACCTTTGCTCACATCACACAAACCATGCTATTGAACAAGTTTATAGAATTCAAATCTCTCACAACTCAAAATCATTGACACTACCTAACAAACTTACAAAAACATCAATAATTTATTTTATTGCAATTTACCACAATTTGAGCAACTATAAAATTATATCTTCATGTCCTAGGGAAAAAAAAAATCGTTTAAATAAAAGGAGGGTTTTGAAATAGAGATATGGGTGCCATCAATTGCACCTTGAATTAAAAGCAAGACACCATTGTTTTAATGTTTCCATCATAGATTGCATTTATACTCCTATTGGCCAAATTGTCAATTTCTTAAACACAATGTTCAATGCAATAACAAATTCATGCAAAACCAAAGAAACTATGGACTTACATATTACAAAAAACTCAGTACAAATAAGGAGATTTGCACCATGTGCACGTTTGTACATATAACAACAAACTCTTATTTCAACAAGAATGGAATTGTGATACTTGGTGTTTTTAAAAAAAAGATTAGACATTAGTTTTTTGATAATTTTGAAAATGGTGGACTTAGAAATTCTAAAATTCTCTCCCCATCAATTTTTTTCAAATTTAAAAATATAAATCTAAAAAACCAAATTGTGTTTCTCAACTTAATTCGATCATCAAAATCCTACAACATGAAATGAAACATGCATAATGATTGAAAATCCTTTGTAGTAGCTACAAAAAGGAAAAACATGTTTTCTTAGGTTGTTTGATTTCTAATGTAAGAATTGAGATGACAAAAAAATGACCAAGTAGGCCCAAAATGAAGATTGCATTCACAATGTGAAAAAACAACATGCACCCATTATGAAAACCACTTTATGTTGCATCTCATCCATGGTTTACAACAAGTTGAACACAAAATAAGAAAGGTTGATGGGTTTTTCTAGGATAGAAAATGGGTAAAAATTGTAGACAATTATGAACTCTAAATGATTATTCAAAAAAAATCACCATAAAGCTATTGAAGACACTTGCAAGAAAATAAGAGATACAACAAAAACAAAACAAGAGAAAAAAATTGAGTATTGATGAATTTTTTAAAAAATGAAAACAAAATTTGAAGATCTTGTAAAACACCTTTAAAAAATCAAGCTATAAAGCTTGAAACAATTTCAAACTTGAAGAATGCATTGATGAGGAGGATGCCAACTTCTTGTGAAACTTATAAAAGAAAAAAGCTCGCAAATAGAAACAAGTTGATGATAAAATTGAAATGAAAGAAAGAAAAAAATGTAAAGCTCCAAAGTTTTCCAATGTTAAAGAAGGCACAATGAAAAAATGTTGAACTTGTTCCTTCAACTTGCAAATGAAACAAACAATGTCAAAGCAAAAACAAAAAAAAATTCATGATAGAAACAAGATGACAACAAAATTGAAATAAAAGAAAACAAAAAATGTAGAGTTTACAAAATGTAGAGTGTTGAGGAAGGTGATGATGAAAACATGTCAAACTTGTTCCTTCAACCTTGAACTTGAAATTTGCATAAAAAAGAATTGAATGTGAATGTGTAGCATGAAGAGAAAATAATGAACACACATCATGAATGCAAAGTTAAAAGACAAGAGAATGAAAAACACAACAAACACAAATGAATGAAGAGCACAATAGTAAGCAAGTGAGAGAATAATGGAGGAAAGTTTTGTAAATGTTGTGATGAAGGCACTAATGTAAATACCAATGTTTGTTGGTATTATAAGAAATCATGGTTTATTTGACTAGAAAATTAGACAAAAAATGAATCATTTGGACATTTGGTCAATTTGATTATTTAGTTATATTGGACAAGTCGATTTGAACATGTTCAACTTGATTGCTGGTTTTTTTTATTAACCATAAGATGGTCTTTTTGACTAGTCAAATCAAAAAATAATTTGGGCAACCAAAAATAATAATTAAAAAAATAGTTCAAATTTTAAATATAAAAATTTATTTAATAAATAAATAGTAAGTACCTACCTACCCACCCACCCATGACCTACTTACCCACCATGGCCTCCTCTTTACCTATCCACAACCCACCTAGGTACTATACATTGACACACATGTACAAGGTATACATACGAATATACATATTCCACATAATATATGAATTCATAGGGGGATTGAACTTTGGTTTTTTCGGTTTCAAACCAATGTTTTGGCCATTAAATCACCACACCACTTTGTAAAACAATATGATATCAAATAGATTTAACATGTTTCCTTGAACTTCCATGAATATTTTTGTCAATGTGTATAATAACATTTGAATTTCAATGTTTTTCATAAGTAGGTAAGTAGGTACTTAACTAAGTAGGTAGGCATGTGTAGGTTATTTACCTACTTATTTATTTACATACCTACTTATTTAAAATATAGGTAGGCATACGGTAGGTAGATAATAGGTAGGTAGGTAAATAAATAGATAACTTTGGTAGATAGTAGGTTTAGGGTTTAGGGTTTACCTTACCCTAAACCCTAAACCCTAATAGGTAGGTAAAACGTAGGTAGGATGTAGGTAAGTAGTTTAGTATGCGTAATAAATAGGCTAGCTAACTAGATTAATATGGCTAATTTGACTAAACATGACCATTTAATATGGTTAATTTGACTAAGACATGGGCATTTTGATGGACCATTTTAAAAATTATCTTTATTAACCAAATGTAAAATTGAACATTTGGTCAAAATGGTCACTTTAGTTAAAAGAACCAACCAAAAAACCATGTGTCTTTTATGCCCCATGTTTTTAATCAAAATAGACATCCTTTTGATCAATGCAAACATTTTAATCGAGTTGAACCTTTTGAAAAGTTGAGATTTCTTATAGTGTGGGTACTTAGATTGTCGAGTAATAACTAACAATTTTGGATCCAAGTATTTGGGATTTACATGGACCCAAGTTTAGTTTTGGGAACTATGTAAAATTAGAATCAAAAGGTTTCATCCAAAATTTGGAATTGAGGTTAGAATTGGGATAGGTCTTAAAGTTTTGATTTTATTTAAAATGATATTGGTTTTTTGATAAAAACCTAGTTCCAATTCCAATTCCAAAGTAAAGATTTATGATGAATTTATATATATTAAAAAGTTAAATAATAATAAGGTGATAAAAAATTGGTTAGATAATTATCTAATACCACCCCCCAAATGGTTGTTTGATGCACATAGATCCCAAACTTTACACTAAGTGTTCCCCCTAAGGATATTATACATTTACACACATGTACAGAATATATATATGATGATTATACATGCTCCACATAATATATGTTGGTAAAGGGGATTCAACTTTGGTGTCTTTAGTTCCATACCAATGTTTTGGCCATCAAACCACCACACATCATTTTGTAAAACAATATGATATCAAATGCATTTAACATGGTTCCTTGAACTTCAATGAATTTTTTTATCAATGTGTATAACAACATTTGAACATTAATTTTTTCATAAGTAGGTAAGTAATAGGGTTTAAGGTTTTTTTTTTTTTGGGTTTGTGTTTTGTATTTTTTGTTTACTTATTGTTTTTCGCATTTTGTTTCTTGTTTGCCATCACTATTATTTTTTAAAAAATCACACTACAGGTTTTTTGCGCTAATCTTCTTCCTTTTTAGTTACCCTAGGGAAGTTATTCACCAACTTTTTATGATGTTGTTATTATTTGTCCTCTTGTTTTGATCATTGCCATTGTCTTTTATAGTTGATTTGTAAGGGTTGTGTGTTGTTTTCATAGTGTTTGTCTTCTTGGTGTCACCAATGGTGTTTGTAGGTTGAAGTGTTATATGGTGGTGGTGATGGTTGTTGCAATGGTGGTTTGGTATGTGCTTTTCCTTTTGCTTTCGTCATTGCTTTTCTTAGGATGTTATTGTTGTTCATCCTCTTGCTTTGGTCATCTATGTGATTCAAAAAACACTTATGGGATCACAAGTGTGAAATATTGTTATGTTTTGTCACCTATGTGAGTAAAAAAAAATCACTTGCAAACTCACAAATGAGAAATATCATTTTGCTTTGTCACCTATGTGAATTGAAGAAAAACCACTTGCGAGCCAACAAGTGTGCATGTCATTTCTTTTCTTATTTTGCTTGAGTCAGAAAAACCAATTGTGGGCTTACAAATGTGCAAGATTTTTTCTATTCTTCTCATACGTGAGATGAAAAAACCATTTGCAGGCTTGCAAGTGTACAATATCATTTTTTTTCTTCTCTTTTGTGAGTCAAAAAACCATGTGCAAGTTCACAAATGTGCAATATCATTCTTTCTTCACCTATGTGAATAAAAAAAATCATTTGCAAATCCATAAATGTTAAACATATTTTCTTATATTCAATTACATGGGCTCACAAGTGTGCAATATTGTTTTTTTTCCCTCAGTTATGTAAATAAAAAAATTCATATGTGTTAAACATATTTTCTTATATCCACTTACATGAGTTAAAAAACCACTTGAAAGCTTTGCAAGAATCAAATATCTTACTGTGTTTGCTCATCCTTTTGCTTTGATAATTACATTTTTAATGTTTTCAATGTAATTCTTGACCACCGCCATTTAGAAAGGATATGGTTTCGAATTTTCAATCATTTGTAAAAAAAAATTCATCAAATAAAAAGTTAGATATTTCCAAGTTTTTGGGTTGTTTTGCATATTGGAACCAGAACTGCCAATCATGGAATGGGGACTTGAAATTGGTTCAATGTGAAATTATGTTTGAAAATTTCCAAGTTTTTGGATTGTTTTGCATATTGGGACTGCAACCAGAGGTTATGGAATTGATACTCAGAATTGGTTCAATTTGAAACTAGGTTTTAGAATCAAGATTAGGACCACCCAAAAAAAAAACCCAAAATAAAACTAGGTTTTCATTCCTTAAATAAAATGAACTAAAACCGAACTATAAATTTTTAGGAACTGGAACCAATGGTTCTTCATAGGACTTAGGAATCTGGCCAACATTGGTAAATACCTTGTGAAGCTTGGTTGGCAACTCCATGTTTGAACATGATTGTGTTATGCTTGGGTTGGTAGCTACCATTTTGTTTTAAAGTAATACATGTTGTATTGTGTGTGAACAACCTCAAATTATGGTACGTGTACCATCCTAGTTGATAAATAGGACAATAAAAAACTTTTAATGACTAAAAAGGTATTAGGGTCAACCCTAATACAATGAATACCATACCAACACTTGTGGATGAACCTCACTTGAGTTAATATCTGGTTTCACCTTGGTAACCCATTCCGTAAGACCATATGTAGATAGGTAGGAAAATAGGTAACCATTGGGTAACCAACCCGAAAGTTTGCCAGGCAGGGCAGCCTCACTAGCACCAAGTTGGGTGGTAGTGACATTGAATTCCTGCTGCCCGGCCCGGTGAACAGTTGTATCTCCCCCTGTGACATAGCATCGAGGGTAAGTGCTGCCCTGCCCAGTGAACTGCAGTATCCCCAGGGCCAAGGGTAGGTCAGTAGTGAAAAATAGCAACTGAGGTAACCACCATGTTTAGCTAGCAAACTGGGAACCAACAGAAAACTGTCAGCTAACCAGTTAACATCCATCTTTCACGGTGCACTGGTGGGGGTGCTAGTTCAATCTGGAGTCTGGCCAGTAGCTTCCAGCTTGACCATCATGTCCTATGTCCTGTCCTATACAGTGCATGGAGTCTGGCTAGTCCCTTCCAGTTCGACCATCACGTCCTGTGTCCTATTCAGTACATGGAGTCTGGCCAGACCCTTCCAGCTGACCATCATGTCCTATGTCCTATTCAGTGGATGAAGTCTGGCCAGCCAGTCTCTTCCAGCTGGACCATCCTGTCCTATGTCCTGTTCAGTACATGGAGTCTGGCTAGACCCTTCCAGCTGGACCATCATGTCCTGTGTCCTGTTCAGTACATGGAGTCTGGCCAGTCAGTCCCTTCCTGTTCGACCATCATGTCCTGTGTCCTGTTCAGTGCATGGAGTCTGGCCAGTCAGTCCCTTCCTGCTCGACCATCATGTCCTATGGCCTATGTCCTGTCCATTGCAGGGAGTGAAAGCTCTGGAGGACCAAGGGAACGCTAACTAAAATGTCCACTAGATGGCGAACAGGAGTAAGCATTGGAGTAATATTTGAGGAAGCCAATGGGAACGGCCGCTGCTTTATCCAACCCGGGCCAAATTCCCGGCGGCCCCCAGAGGCCCATCAACTAAGCCATTGATTGGTCCAAAGGATATAAATCTCCCGGACCACCAATTGGTGCCTTCCCTTACGATAAGGCCACCCATCCCCACCAGCGTTTTGCTCAAGAGCAAAGTGTTGTTGTTTGGTCTGCGAAGTGCAAAGCTCCAATTGCTTTGCTTGGCTTTGCGGGAGCTGGGGGTTTCTTTTGCTCAAGTTTTGCAACAAGGAGAAGGAGTAGAAGAACAAGAACAAGAAGGAGAAGAAGAAGAAGAAAGAAGAACACAAGGACGGTATTGAATCGTCGATCAGTAGCAATGGCGGTGGCAAGTAGTGCATCCGTGTCGCAGCTCACGGCTGCTGTGTCCAGGTCGTCTTTCGTGAAGGGAACAGTAGGTGTTAGTAGTAGTAACGGCCTGCGCTTGTCCCCGTCCGTGTCGTTCGGGGTCGGTAATGGCTGCTCCCGCATTACGGCCATGGCCACCAAGAAGGTGACTGCCAAGCCTAAGTTCAGTGGCAAGAAATCGTGGCTCCCCGGCGTCAAGTCTGGTGGCGATTTAGTCGATCCCGAATGGCTTGATGGCTCGTACGTAACGGGCTCTCTCTCTCTCTCTCTCTCTCTCTCTCTCTCTCTCTGTGTCCTTTTTGTGCTGTTGGCTCTCTCTTTCTCTGTTTTTGTTTGTTCATTATCCTCGTCTATAGTAAGAGCTTTGCATTTCCGCATTGTGTGTTTTTTTTCTCTGGGTTTTGTGTTTGGATTCCGGTGTGCATTTGCTGACTAAGTGTGTGCGTACTTGGTGGCAGTCTGCCAGGAGATTACGGATTTGATCCCCTTGGTCTGGGCAAGGACCCCGCAGCGCTCAAGTGGTACAGGGAGGCGGAGCTAATCCACGGACGATGGGCCATGACTGCCGTGGTGGGGATATTCGTCGGCCAAGCCTGGAGTGGTGTGCCGTGGTTCGAAGCCGGAGCTGACCCCGCCGCTGTGGCTCCTTTCTCATTCGGAACTCTTCTGGGAACACAGCTTCTACTGATGGGCTGGGTGGAGAGCAAGAGATGGGCAGACTTTGTGAGCCCAGGGACACAAGCTTTGGAGTGGGCCACTCCATGGTCCAGAACAGCCGAAAATTTCAGCAACACTACCGGACAACAAGGCTACCCGGGCGGCAAGTTCTTCGACCCACTGGCCTTGGCAGGTGATATCCGCGGAGGCTTTTACACTCCAGACCAAACCAAGCTAGAGAGGTTGCAGCTGGCTGAGATCAAGCACGCCAGGCTTGCCATGGTAGCAATGCTCATCTTCTACTTTGAGGCAGGACAAGGCTTGACCCCTCTTGGTGCCCTCGGATTGTAAAACTAAAATACAATTATTTTATTGGCTCTGCTCCTCTTCAGGGTAAGAGACATTATTGTGATGCACTCTGAAACGGGCCAAAGTTTCCTATCCCTACATTCTAAGGTCATGTGGAGTCCACTATAGGAACATTTCCGGCATTACTGAATGAAGGATCCGCTTGTGCTTCACCATGCTAATCACCAAGTGTTTCCAATTTAGTATGTTGAATATTTATCAGTCCTTATGAATGCCATTGAATGGGCAGAGCCATTATGCAATGAACTGCTTGTTTTTGCTGGGATCTCTTGTCTCATTGCTAAAACAAAGATAAGATCTTATCTCATCAAAATCTTTTCATTTCATTCTGGTTCTAATTGTTCATTATAATCTTTCTTTGCTCGCCAATTGATTGTCCACTGAGAACTGAAATTTACAATCTTGCCAGTCCATTTTGAAAACCCCTTGAGTTTTGTTTTATGTTTTTTTCCTTTTATGCATTGTTCACAATGTTTCTACAGGTTCTGTTGGTATCTTGTTTTGATCCCACCTGGGTAGTGGGCAGTAGCTGCAAGGTGAAAGAGGCTTTTGTTTCCAGTTGCCACCCTTTCTCTTTCTCTTTCTTCTATTCCAAATGTCCGAAGTCCAAACTGAGTTTATCCTTTCAGAACAACAACAGATTGTTGTTCAATCTTTTGCATATTTTGCACATTTTAGATTGTTGTTTGATTTATCCTATCGTTTGCATGTTTTATAGGCTCTGTTGGGCCTTTACTAGCAACATGAAAAGGTTTGCAAGTTTTAGTGGGTTATTGCATGAAGTGGCTGTAGTGAGAATGGGAGGACCAAAGCAGCCTTTTACCTTTCAAGTCCAAGATGAAGGAAATGGTGGATTGGAATTCTGTTGGTCTGTCATTGTCCACCAACACCCATCATCTACCCATGTCTTTGCATGCAAAATGGTGTGCATCTGATTTTGCATCACCACCTGTAAACATGAAATACAAGGGTAGTGGTAGAGGGAGGAATTTAAACGTAATGACATGGGATGATTGTTATGATTGCTAATGAAAGCCAACAAATGTTCTTTACAGAACCTTTTGAAGAGCATTATATCATTTGTATATTCAAAACTTGGTTTGACAGTATTGAACTTTTTACAAATTATTCTTCACCTGTCATCAGGCTTCTGCTGGTGGAACTGGTCTTAAGGGACAACTACTCAAACTAATAGGGAAGATTGCATCACAATCACGTGGGCTCGTTTGATAGTTGAAATACTCATTAGGAGTGACTATGGCTCATTGGGTAGTGGAAATGTTCTTAAGGAGTGACTACCTCTAAATCAAAAAGAAGCTTGTATCACAAGCACACAAGCTCATTGGGTAGATTTGTGGCTTCTTTCTTTCATTGGATACCCACCTAGTAAACCTTCAATGATGGATTTTGTACTATGCACACACAATGGAAGTTCTGAACCCAGGATGATGAACATCTTTTGATGCATGGGCTGTGAGATGAAGCAAAAAAAACCTTAAGTGAGAGGTAGAATCTCATATGCACCAGATGTAATGAGCACAAAGTAAACTCCATGTACCTAACATGGAAGGTGGATATTTCATAAGAGCATAATCTAAGGTGCCATGCCTAGACACAGCAAGAAACACAGTAAACACAGCAAGAAGCTGCCCATATTTATTGCTGAAATTCCATGAATTATTACTTTTTAAACTGTCAAAGTAGATTTTGAAAAGTAAAATAATTATTTGGCACCTGAGTGCAAGAACCTGAGAAGGTACTATGGAAACTTTCACTTACAATTTTCTGAAAATGATCAGAATCAAAGAACCTTGCAGCTCTTATTTTATTCTTTTAATTCAGAATTACCAAAAAAAACCTACGGTTATGGTTTTTCAAAAAAATTCAAAAACTGGAGGTTTTATCACAAACTGGCAGAGGATGGGTAATTTTAGGGTTATGGTCATATGATCAATTTCTTCGATTTTTCAGAACTGCCAATCATGCCTCAGGACTCAGAATTGGCTTTCTGATTTTTTTGAGAACCTCAGACAAGGGTTCATATCCCCAAATGAGTTCTTTCTTTGGAATAGAGAGACTTGCACAATACTGGTTATACCATTCTGTATGTTCGTGGTCACTATTGGCTAAACCTTGTAACTTTTATGTATCCCATAACTCATAAGTTCAATGTTCTCTAATAATTGGTTATGTTTGATAACCGGCTTGAGAGCTTTTGCTCATTACCTAATACAATTATTATTTAGTAATATAGGCAATCTAGGTGCATTGTATGACCACATTGTAAGATTGTGATTTTTTACTAAATCAAATAAATATTGCACATGGAATGAACATATGATTCAACAAACTACTCTTCATCAACAAAAATTCTCTAATGAACAAAATCTAATTTCATTTCATATAGATTCTTTCACAAACAAATACCACTATGTATTGAATTTCTTTTACTAAGGATGTCATGCACAAATATCTGCCAACATCTAAGGGTGTTATTTTAGTCCATATATGGTGGTGCACAAGAAAATCACCTTGAAACACATAGGACAATTCTAATGCATAGACTTCTCAACAAAGAGTGTCTGTTTTGTAAGGCAATAGAATAGTGATAACCTGCAACCAAAACATCAATATCTTGAGGGATACATAGAGTTATTTCTGACACCAATCAATGAAAGCTATCCCATGTTTATGTCACAATTTCCATTTTCTGCTAGACATATGTAAAACAATTTATCAATACTAACAATTAAAACCTATTAACAATTAAGACCTAAAATATCCAATATGTATCACATTTTAATTTTTTTTAGCTTATATTGAAAATTAAAACACACCTTACATTAATTATATATTGGTTTTCAAAATGAAAATAACCCTATTGTAAACTTGATTGATTTTTTTTTAATCCAATAACTAATATGTGACACACTATAATTTTACACACATATTTTTTAATTTAAAGAAGGATGATTCCTATAGAATGTGGGGATTTTTTTGTAGGGTGAATATTGAAGGTGAGGGCCTTACCAAAATAAAGGTTCTACAAGGCAACAATCAAACACATGACCCAATTTTGGTAAAGGCCCTTGCCCATGAGCTTAACTTAGCATTAAAGTCATGGGATCTTCCTTTTCCATTCCAATTTTTTGCACATACGTTTTTTTTCTTTTTAATTTTTTGCATATTTGGGCAACATAATGACCTAGTGTAAACTAAAAACAATGTCATCTGTTTTTCAATGGATGAAGTCTACAAACCTTAACTTAGACTACGGTTGGATTGCTGGCGGCACAGTGCTTCAACAATGCTAAAAAGAAAAGAAAAGAAAAGAATCTACTTCTAATATGTTTATGTTTTTAGTGTGTTTTTGTCATTTTGTAGGTCATGACAAAGGGAGTTAGTTGCTAAGATGGAATACAATCTCTATAGCCCAATGAAAATGCTTCAAGAGATTTGTGGAAGGAGATTGGCAAGGGGATTTTGGGGAGGCAAAAAGATGAGATGAGGAGGAAGATTTTGAAGTAGGCTAAGGAAGGAAGGTAGGGGCTGTGGTGTGATAAAAAGGAAGCTAAATGATTGGACCTGTAAGGAGGACTAAAAAAATGTGGTTTGATTTTGATTTTGGGGTGTTGTAAATAGGTAGAAGCAGAACTTGATCAAGAAGATTGAATGAAAATAATCATGACGAAAAGACTTCTGTTGTGCTAAGAATGTCAAGAAAAGGTCCAAAGTTATTGCATGTGTTTATGTAAGGACCAACATAAGGGAAACGATGAGCGTGTTTAGGATTTATGGAGTGGTTGTGTGGTAGTTCATGCATGATGTTTTTGGGGATTTTAAATTGGGTATGGAATGTGTTTTGTCCTTAAAAGAGTACCTCTTGTGTTGTGGGAGCTCCGGAGGTTTTTGGGATTGAAGGGATGCTGGGAAATAGTGATGTTTGGATTGGCAGACTCTGCCTTGAATTTCTGTCCAATTTTTTAGACTGAACCATGTTGAAGTAGTAGAGTTAATCTTCTATGGGGATTTTGTTGTTGGGTATGAGCTGCCAACCACATAAAACACTCTGTTGACTCCTAAAGAGGAAATCAAGATGAGTGCTTGATCCTTTATGGACCATAGAATTAAGGCCATAGAACTTAGATGTCTATTAGGATTTTGAAGAAGAAGAATATTTGAATCAGAATTGTCATGTTTAGTAAAAGTATTAGAATCATATTTCAATCCATGGATGTCTAGCAATGGGGATGTGCACATTGTAGAAAATATTCCCCTTGTTTTTGGTATCAAAGAAGTAGATCCTAAAGGGTGGTATATATGAGATTATTGGAATATTCGAAAGATGAGATGTTTTGGAAGATAAAATGTCTGATACTAATGACGAGCAGTTTGTTGTAGAGAGTCAAGAAATTCAGGAAGAACAAATTATTATTAGATTGGATTTTCCCAGAATTCAAGTAACACCACAAGTAAGAGCAGTCATTCTGCGTCACTTGGGATTTGGCGTTGCTGACATTGTAGGAATGAGTCTTGACGAAACACAAGTTGGAGATATTGTCGTTGAGTTAGTACACAATGGATTCTATACGAGGGCGCAAGTCTAGGTGAAAATGCAAGATGGAGCGAGAAGATGGGTTTCAAACACAAGATTTCAACAACAATATCACTTTACCTCCTATCTTGTGTAGAATGATGACGCTAAAAAAGGCAGAGATAAGTGCCATGATTAGGTGATGTTAGATTCCTTTCTTTCCTATTTCTCCGAATCATTTCATCAAATTTTTCATTCTAGGAGTGGAGGATTTATTTCTAGCTGGAGACCGAATACCAAAGGTGGAAAACTCTGGAATGAGGTTTCAATTAATAAGTTGGAGAACATTTGGTGATGAACATTTCGGCATTCGATGGCAAATGGACTCTGCAGATGAGCAAATTTTCACTCTCTTACCATCTGAAGTTGTGATTTTAGATGCGATAGCAAAAGGAAGACAAGCCGATTTTATTTTTGAAGTTTGAAGCAAAAGTTTGAAATGAAGGATTTAGGAGAGTTACGTTACTTCCTCGGCATTGAGGTAATCCAATCCCCTAAAGGGATATGGTTATTACAAAGGTAATATGCCTTCAACAAATTATCCGAATATGGGATGATGGGTTGCAAACCCATTTCAATTCCATTAGAGCAAAAATGTGAAGTTAAGTGCAGATGAAGGAGACCATGTGGAGGATACCACTATGTATATATGCATAATGGGGAGTTTGATTTACATGACCATCACAAGGCCAAATTTGAGTTATGTAGTTGGAATGGTAAGTCAATTCATGCAAACACCACAAAAGACACATTTGGATGCAATGAGGCGCATATTGAAGTACATAAAACATATTTTGAAGTGTGGAATTTTTTATGAAGCTAAAAGCCAATTACAAGTATGTGGATACATAGATGCTGATTGGGTTGACAATGTTTTAGATAGAAGATTGACTAGTGGTTTCATGTTTTCTTTTGGAAGTGGTGATGTTAATTGGAGCAGTAAGAAACAACCAACAATTGCACTATCAAACACGGAGGCAGAATACAGAAGTGCAACATGCTGCATGTGAAGTAATTTGGTTACAAAAATTATTTTCAAATTTGGGACAATCAGTGGATGCTCATGTTGTCATTTATTATGATAACATCAGTAACATACTACTTGCTAATAACCCGGTCTATCATGCTAGGACAAAACACATTGAGGTGCACTACCACTTTATTAGAGAAAAAGTTTTAACAAGAGAAATTAACCTTATTCATGTCAATACTAAAAATCAAGTTGCTGACATTTTCACAAAGGCTTTAAGTACAGATAAGTTAAAAAGGTTTAGAAAAATGTTTGGTGTACTAGAAGTGGATTCGAGCTTGAAGGGGAATGTTGAAAATTCAAGCTCAACTAGTTAAGTTTCATTAGTTATTGGAGTAGGAAAGTGATTAGGTTACTTTCATAAGGTTGAATTACTTTCGTTATTTATATTAGTTTGGTTATTGGTGGTTTGGTCTTTTAGTTAAATACCTTAGTGTTGATGGTTTGGCTCTTTTTTCTTCATTGCACAAGTTTGTGTATTTCATGTGACAAGAACCTTGAAGTGTTCTTGATGTTATGTTTCGTGTTGTGAACATCATGTTGTAGTTTCCTTTCAATAAAGGTTTATGTTTGCACTTGAGTAGATCTCCTATTTGTTAACATCTTTTTCCTTTTTTATTTTCATCTCGTTTATTTTTTCTCTCCTCCCTTTTTTTTTTTCATTACCTTTCTTCTTGCTTCTTTTCCCTTTTTTTCTTCTTTTCTTACCCCTTCTAATTTTTTCCCCCTTTCAGTCAATAAGTAACTAATATCTATGCATAAGGTTTTGGAACAATACTTGTGCAATTTTTTAATTTTTAATTTCCTTTTTCCCTTCTTTTTTTTTTGTTTTACTTCCTTTCTTCTCCTTTTATTTATTTATAATTTCCCCCCTCTTTTTGGAGAGGGAAGGGCATATTTTCTCATTAGATAAAAAGTGGTCCATGTTTTTGAAAAATCATTCAAAAAAAATTTCACAATTTTTCAAGTAAAAAAGATTTGAACAATAAAAATCATGGTTCACTTGCTTAACGTGTGGGAATTCATCTATCTTTCATTTATAAAAATGTGCATTTTGTAGAGTCATAACAAAATTGCACATTTTTATTATTGACATTGCTTTGATGGTCTTATTGTATTGAAGTAGTCATGTGTGATGCAAACATGAATTTCCCAAGGATATCCTTGTATGATAAATCTTTAAACAAATTTGTGACATCCAAATCATATACACCTTCAAACATGCATGGGAGACATTTGACATTCACACCATTGTGATCCCAAGCTATGAACACTCGTTCCCCGTCCATGACACATTTAGTGTTAACATCAAAGGTCATGAGGATCTCCTTGTACAACAAATTCTTTAATAATTGAACAATACCCACATGATATTTTCTTTCTTCCTCACTTAATAAATATATGGCATCTATTCCTTCATAATCTCATGTCACGATTGTGTGGTCATCCCAACTATTGAACTATCATCAAGAATCATGTTTGATTCGACTTCTTTGCCTCTTTTTCCCTCATCTTGATTACTCAACATGGTTGCTTGTGCATAAAAAAAGTGACAACTATAATTGCAAGCACTTTTGGAATCACAAGGACAAATTATTTTATTTATAAAATGATTATTTATCATGTGCCTTGAACTTTTGAATGACAAATTACAATTTACAATGATATTGGAGAACTCATAATTGCACACATATATTATAATACATATTACATCTTTATAATAATTCAAACATATAACAAAATTATGAACACCAAAATCCAAAATGAAACGGTTGCAAATTTGTTTACACAAAAGCATACAACTTAGACAAGATATGTATAGACCCTCCAAGTTCCTATGGATATGCATATTAGATAATTTGTGTGTATTGTTGAATGCTAAATGGATAGCCCCCTTAAATAATGTGAGATTGTGATACCCTAGTGATTCTAGATGTGGAAGGACGACCAACTACAAGGTTAATATTTTGGGGTTATGGTTGATGGTAGTTGCTGTCATTTGGGGCCTTTTCACAATCATCATTAATGTTGGTGTCATTGTCATCATCTCCATTACACTTCTTTTCTACCTCTAAAGTGTTTTTCCCACATAAGTTCACGATTATATTATGCTTTAGGTGTTTTGTCACAATTAGTTTGGTAAAATGTTGTCCCTTGATATTCAGAATGCCATCATTGGTATGTGATTGATCGTAATGTTGTTCACCTACAAAAGCCATTGTTGTTTGAACTATTGGCCTTTTCCCTCAAGTGATTTGTTTTGTGGTTTCGTTTGAATAAGGGGACAAGGATGGTTCATAGAAGCTACCACTACAGCCAATCTTGACGTGATTTGGGGTTGTGGACGTGTTTAACATCATATTGGTGTGTGGTTAGAATTTGAATCATGTTGGGCCAATTATGATGTAGTTGTAGGAGTGATAATGCGTTGAAGGTTAACTTGGGTTTCACCAATGTTAATATTTGTATCTAGGTTGACTAATGGGTCCAATGTCATTCCCACAAGGGCTTCGACTATAAGATTCATAGGATGGACATAAGGGCCAACATGTGAGAAAGGTGTGTTTATTATTAATGTGTCTTGGCCACCCAATTCTAAAATGGTGTTCCTTCGGCTAAATTCCATTGTCATTATTTGTGTGTTCATGGTTTAGGATAGTAAAAAATCGATGGAGACTATCAATTGCACATGTATGTGGTTGTTGATCATTGATTATTGGGGCATGTACATATGTGGAGGATGCATGGGGGGTTTCAACTTCATGCTCCATGGATGTATTTAATGTGGGGCAGATCGAAATGTCCATTTGTGGGAGGTCCATTTGTTACGATGCATTATTAGGTGGCACAATGGTGTTTGTATCCCCATTATTGGATGTTAATCATTCCCAAATGTTAACATCAATCAACAATTTTGAAAACGAAAGGTCTTTTGGTGGGTCATTAGTTGGGAATTCCAATGGGTCATGTTGGTCCTCTTCTTCATTTGACACCAAGGGGTCATCCTTTGATGTGTTGCCTTTGTCTAAACTTAAACTCACATTAGACATATAATATTCAAACAATATTTTTTTTTTGAATGTCATGGGGTTGGTGTTAAGTTGTTTTTGAAGGAGTTTCCTATTAGTGTAAATGTACACCAAGTCTTCAACCCATTCCACTATCAATCAATTTGTCTATTTGTTATGGACAAATGAATATGAGCTCCAATTCCATTCACATGATGATGCAAAACACACTTATGCCAAGATGTGACGAGCGATGGGTGCAAATGTGCGTCCATTGGCTCTAATCAAATCCCACCATTCATGTGGGAAAAATTTGAGATTGTTCACTTAGGGAGGACAGGGTGTCAAAAAAAGGCCCTTGATTTTCAACAAAGTCAACAAAGTCTTTTAAAGCTTGGGTGTAGGTTGTTGAATTGTTAGTGTTTTTTTGTAACACGTGATTTAATGTTTCCTTCACATCTACATCATTATGGAGGCAAACTTCACCCAACAAATATGGATTGAGAAGGGCCCTTGCATAATGTAGGTCGGTTGTCAACATTTCCCATCGATGGTAAAATTGATACTCCACACCATTTACAAGGTTTGATGGTAATGAGAACAATTGATCTTGTAATGATAAAATATGTCAGTTCAATGTCTTCATGACAAGCCATGTTTTTTCGTGATGAGTTATTTGCCATTGAATGCCCTCAATGCCATTAGGACTAGTTCCATCATTTGCATGAAGTTGGCACAAGTATCCCAAAACCCCTCCTTTATGTTGGCTCAAAGATATCTAACTTTAATGAGGGACTTGTGAGGGCATGGGTGGCACACATTGTGTTAACAAAGGTTGTCCATTTTGGATCTGTAATAATGTGTTCAATAACGATTTTCAACTTGAACAATTGTTCAACCATTAAGAAATTGGTTGTAAATTGCATTTTGTTGGGGTTTAGAAACATTAGGTTGGTTTCATAATGACAAAAGATTGCTAGTGGCACATGGTATTGTTGTATGGAAAAAAAAACTTTTGTTTTTTTCACAATTCGCTTTACCCATGTTTCTTTTCCCTAATCTTCAAGTAACAAGTTTAAACAATGAATAGCACAACCTTGAAAGTGAAGGCTTGGAAAATGACAAATTAAAAAGTCACTTGCATTCTCCATGCTTGAAACATTGTCTATACAAATTTGTGTACAATGCTTTCCACTACAACACTTTCAATGTATCAAACCAATGCATTACATATGTATTGGGCATCCTTATGCTCCCATGTTGTGTCAATGGCACCTATGAAAACATCGACATTGGGATAAACTTGCATTACATTCAACAATGGACGTCGTGTAACATTATCCCAACCATTAGAACAAATGGTTGTTCCATACTTGTGAATGGAATTTCACATCCTATTATAAGTATGCTTGGACACATCAACCTTGGATTGTTTTAACAAATTTATGCGCAATCCATGGAATGATGAAAATTTGTAGTAGGTTTGGGACTTAGAGGTTGTTTTCATAGCTTGTATGAATGTTGGGTGTCACACATTAAAAGGAATGTTTGCTTCATAAAAGAAAGTCATCCACTTCTTGTCCAACTTTTTTTTTTGGGTTCAATTTGAACCTTCCGGTAATGACATGTCGAAAGGTTGGAATGTTGTTATTTGTGGATTTATTAGGACCTTCTATGTTATTCATAGGTGGGGTGGAAATTTGAGCCCCTTCCACTTGAAAGATCAAAATAAATTTTCCCTCCATAAAAAGTTTGATGTTTCAATGGCCATGTTTTCTATTGACCCATTAGGGGCTAACACAAACATGTCATCTAATGGTCAAAAGGAGAATTCCCCCATAATTGGCAAATAATGGCTTCACTTGTGCTTGTGTTTTTGGACATATGTCAACACCAATATGCCCACTGCCATCATGTTGATAGCCCAAATGGAAAAACATTCTATCCTTGTAATATGAAATGACCATGTTGCAAAACTTACATTCCACCTTACCTGGCTTGTCCAAGGTCATCAAATACCATGGATCCCACACATTTTGTTTACCCTCCATAAAAAACACACAACAATGGGATTAGTATAACATGGTGGGATTCCACCTTAAAGGTTGCACAATGAAATTCAACACCAATTACAAATGCAATATGATAATTTGAAACTTGAAACACTCATAAAGGTTTCACCCTTTCCTCCCAAGGTATATGAGAATTGTTGTTTGGTAAAAAACATAAAACCCATAGACCTCAAAGGAAAAAATGAGTTTAGAATGCATGCTCCAATTTTTTATTACCCAACACAATTTGGTGACCAAAATGATTTGGTCACAACGTTAAATGGTGACCAAAAAGATTCAAGCACCCTAAAAATATTGCAATTAAATAGTTTTGTTGTCACAGGTTTGGCAACCAAAAAATTTTGATTGCCAAACCTACAATGATCGAATCCACCATGCGCCTAAGGGGCAACCTTAGTGAAAATGAGTTTTTCCTTGCATCCATATTGATGGACAAAACTAAAGAATCAAAATGGACATCAATGTGATGCTTGATGCAAAATGGACACATCACATCCATTCTGATAACCCTAATTATAATGCGTCAATCAAATGGTTTTTGAATTTCATGAAATAGATTCATGTATATGATTACTATGCAATTTAGTTAAGTAAGATCATGAAATTATTTTAGACTTAATGATTTACACCAAATGGGGGACTTTTGAATATGCATAGTTATTTCATAACAATACATAATTAACTTGCAAATGGACTCACCATAATCATAGTCTGTAATGATGAATTCATTTATCAATATCCAAAATTAATAAATGTCATTAATAATTCAAAATAAGGGGGTTTCCAAACCATTTGAAAATGGCAAGAAAGTTTGAAGGATTTTTAGAAATAGTAGAAACAACAAAGTCCTTTACAATATGATCTTGGTGGAATTCTTATAATTTTTTCATCAACATTGTACCTTGGAATATATTAAAAGGTGGGTACTAATGATCTTTTGAAAAAATGGTTTTTTTTTTTTCCTTTTCTTTTAAAATGAACATTTCACAATTCTATTTTTTTGGCAATGTAAAAATATATTGCAAAAAATACTTTTAAGGAATCCTATCCTAATCAATGTCGGTTCATTTTAGTTTACATTCACCCCAAAGTGTTTAGGCAAAAAAAATTAATATTGTTTTGAAATAATTTGATTTGACCTAGGTTGAGACACTGAGTTAAAAGAGATAAATTTCACAATCTTAAAATTATATTTATATGTCAAATATTTATGTGTTAGGCTTATGCTTGTCATGCATTAGACTTAAGGACATTCCTTACGTGGATCAAAATATTTGTCTTCTTTTGCAAGATATGTATGGTGCAATTGTTTTAAAAACTATGGAAATGCTAAGACCACAAGTGAAATATGTTTGAAACACATGCCAAAAAGTTCAAACCATAAGCCAAATTGCTTAAGAATATTAAAAATAACCTTAGGCCAAAATGTTCCAGCATTGAATATTTAAAACCTTATTTGCACAAAAGGATTATCCAAAGTTTTGATGCACATGAGATTTTGTTTTTCTTTGTTTTCTCTCTATTCATCATTTCATTTTGCACGTTCCTTATACATGTGGATAGATGTAAAGAAGACAAATCCAATGAGCCCAAGAATAGGCTTCAACTCTAAAAATTTGAACATTTGAATCTTTGGTCAAGATGTGAGAGAACAAAATGTCTCAAGACAAAATGTTCAATCCAATTAGGCACCCTTTGAGATTTATCGGAATTTTTCGTAGCATTTGTTGACATAGAAATCAATTGTGTTCTACATTTCAACAATCGAGTAGAAGGACATTGCAATGTTTAGTAAATTGTGTGTAACCTAATGTAGCTTAATACATTTTAGTTAAGCCAAATCTCAAACATTAATTGGAGGATGGAAAACATGAAGATAAACCAAGTATGAAAATTGGCTATGGCTTGTCTTCATGTATTGTGTGATCCAAGCATTTTGGCAAGTGGTCCAAGGATTTTGAACTAAAGTTATAATATTCTTAAGCACTTTGGCTTATGGTGTAAACATTTTGGCATGTGATCCAAGCATTTTGGCAAGGCAAGTTGTCTCAATGTTTTGGCATTGCTAAAGCCCAAACCCACTAGTCTTTTGCCTTGGGACCACAATGTCTTGTCTTCAACTATTTTCATCAATATACTTTCAACAATAGGTTGTAAATTGTATGATTCTACCTTCAGCAAAAACAGATATCCTAAGCTTTACATTCTTATCTGATCCTTTCGGTGTTTGGTAAACAAGCTTTTCCTGGCATGAAGTACTACTAGGTAATGGTGGAGGTTTGCATTCACATGGTGGAAGGTCTCTTCAAATGATGAATGCATCTTGGTTGCAGAGAATTGAGATGTAGTTTCAAAATAAAACGAGAAAAACCTTGCAATACTTTAGAAGATACATGGAAATGCCCAAGCTTTAGCAACATAGTCTTCTCAGCATCAGCTAAAGAAAACCAAGAAACAAAACAAAAAATTGGTAAGTACACTCAAAGAAAGAAAAGAGCTTGTGAGATGGAGTTGGGTGTGAGCCCACTTCATGTAAAGCCTGTGGCAGAGGGCTTCACCAAGCATAAAGACCATGCTCAGATTTTGATCACTACCCATCAGTACACTATGATTTAGGTAGTGATTTCAAACACAAACCAAGATCACAGTAAATCACTCTTGTGATTTTGAGTACTGGAAGTTCATTTATTTGAGCACAACCCAATATAAAAAGAGTTACTAATGTCAATTTTGGGTATGGAAAGCTCAATGATTTTGAACACTAGGTAGGGCACCACCTGCATTGTGTGAACCAGCACCTACACTGGTACATGGTAAAAATCCCAAAATTCATTTAAGGGGTTTTTGAAAATTTTGTAAAAATCCCTTGCTAAATTAAATCAAAGGTCTCTGAGTTCAAATCTAGGATTTCTTGATCACTAAGAGGCCTCACTCAAGAAGGTACATTCACTACTAAGTTACCAAAACCCCATATGAACTGTACACTTTTGAGTGTATGTGTTGTTCAGTTCTTACTTCTCAAGAGACTCTCTGATCCTGTTTCCAACCCCTTTTCTTCATGTGAGAAAAAACCTTCGGTCTGGTTCAAGGAATTTTTTATTTATTTTTGTATAGAACCTCCAATCTGGTTATGGATGTGATTCTTCACATTTCAAGACTACTAGTTTCAGGTTTCCAAAAAAATAATCTTAGGGCAGGTCTGGTTCCAAACTGGATCCAAATCAACCTTACATACAAATAGCCCAAAACTGAAAAATTTCAAGTTATTGGTTACGGTGTACATACTCAAACCAGCCTTCTTCTTTGTACACAACAAATACAACCTTTTTTTTTTTTAATCAAATTCTTTTGGGGTTTCTGATTGCCAAATTAGACAATTTTTTGGTCTGAATTGGCAAGATTTTACCTCAGATTAGCCCCCCAAAAAAAGAAGGATATCCATATCCTTCTACTTTCATATTTTGATTCATCTCATAGCAACTTTCCTACAACAATTTGTTTTTTTTTAAACACAAAACACACACACACACGCACACACACACACAATGGGAATTCCATTTTCCCTACCTATTTTGCCTTTTACCCACCCAACAAGTGTGGCAGATGAAAAACTTCCTCTCACCTCCAATTTCCCTCCAAATCCACTCCCCTGCCCCCCAACCTTTGCCCTTTATGTTGCAGCAGCAAGTGCATTTGGAAATCTGGTAACCTAATTACAATTATCATAAGTCATAACACTAATAAATACCAGTTTCTAAGTGTACCACACTGCGTTACTTAACTTGTTCAAAGGTGTACTGCCAGCCACCCTTGCTTGTCTCTACATGATTTCCAACCCCCCTCCAACAAAAACCTAAAAATAAAAACAAATAAAAGGGCAATGAAAAGGACTCTTCTATGATTCTTGAATGAAACCTCTCATAGTCTACTTCTTTTTTTCCTGCTGGTGAAAACTAAATGTAATTTAAGGGCTAGTCTAGATGAGGGTCCAATGAAATAGAGCAATCCTATTGGATGAGAGCCATAAATTGGACCCACAACCATCGAACAACGGTCCAAGATCAAAAAATGGCAAATTGAGGCTAAACCTACATGGCACCATTTTGGAGGGAAAATCAATTGGTTTGAAACCCCCCCCACCCCAAGGGGGCTAGAAATGAGAGCTCACAATTTGAAGGAGCAAGATGCAAGCTAGGGTCCAAGGTGGGGTCCAACTCAAGGATTCATCAAATGGGTCCAAATTGGTTCCTAGGAATTTGTACCCTGGACCCCATCTAAAATGGGCCTAAGTTGGATTTACGTGTGAATTCTGTTGCATCCCAGTAGTAGTAATAGTACCAGTGATCTTTTTTCTTGGGGAAAATTGGCCACTTGGTGACAAAAAGAAAGGGGGCTGCAAACGGCAGAGGTCCAAACTCCAAACAATAGAAAACTCCAAACCCCAGCCCCCCCCCGCCCTTTGTTGTTTGTTCCTTTTCTCTTTGCAATGGATTTTTCAATTTGCTTCCCCCCCGAAAAAAAATAAAAATTATTCACAAATTAAAAAAGACATTCAAAATGGTTGAAATTTATATAAAAAAGAAAACTTCCTCCAATGTTTTGTTAAAGACATGGAATATGTGACAAAATATTCCTTCTCTCCCCCCCCCCCTCCCCCGCCCTCCCCTCCCGTCCCCCTCCCCCCCTCCCCCCCCCGCCCCCACTCCCGCCTCTGCGCCTCTCCCTCTTGAACAGC
>Ga0116227_10002232_pt1 | contig 44141 bp, 34 predicted proteins | sample S1TSphgellanicum_FD_89693 | JGI IMG/M metagenome (GOLD analysis project Ga0116227, IMG submission 89693) | Host-associated microbial communities from peat moss isolated from Minnesota, USA - S1T2_Fb - Sphagnum magellanicum MG | ecosystem: Host-associated > Plants > Peat moss > Unclassified...
TCTCGGCTTCTTCGTTCTCCCCTCTGCGGTCATCCTTCCCCTTACATTTCGCCGCAGCAGAATTTGTTGTTTTTTTTTTTTTTTTGTAGATTTTGTGATGTGGCTAAAGTCGCTATGATCCACATGAAGGTTTAGCCAAATTTTGGCTACAAGATAAATATGAAAGTAAATTCTCAAAATATCTTTCTATAATTTCTGGCTTCTTGAACTATGTTTAGGAATCTGAAAAAAAATTCTTAAATTTAGGTTGAATTATGGCTATTGAAAATCTCAAAAAGCAAATGATTTTAGCACATTTACTTTTCAATTTAGCTTTTTGGCTATAAAGCCAGCGAACAAAAGGCGCCAGTCGGTCGACCCAGTGTTATTACCTAGTCTTATTGCTAGTGAGTGGGTCACATGACCATGTGGGGACGCCTATTAGAAACGGCGTCAAACCCCTCCGGGTATCAGGGCGGTTCTTAAGACTGGCATCTGCGGTTCTCCCAAAAAAAGTCTTTGGAGTTTTTTTTTTGCTTTTTGGTCCAATTTTTTCTATATAAGTAGCATCAATTGGTTAGCATCCCCTTAAGAATGTCCAAATGTTTTTAATAGTCTAATTTACACTAAAAAAACGAAAATTTTCAATTTTTTTTAACAGCGTGGCGAAAATTGATCCCAAAAAAAATCAAAGATGGTTTTACTGGCGAATTTTCGCCAGATTTTAACCTGAAAAATATGATTTCAATTTTTGACCTGTAACAAGGATTTTTCCATGAAAACAATGGCCATTTTGAAGAAACAACCATTCCAAGTCACCAGAATTTAATGATATGTTCCATTTAGGTTGCTAGGAATATAGAAGGAGCCTTTTTTTTTATAAAAAAAAAGTTTTCATATATGGTGGTGTAACCAAATTTGGCTAAATCCTTTTATGGGTGATCACCAGGTCCTGCAGTATATATAAAAACTGGCGAGAAAACACTATTTGAATGGGGTAAATTTTTCTCAAAAAATAATTTAAGGAAATTTTATAATTATTCCTTGACATCTGAAAAAGAATATTCATTTCTTTGGAGTTTGTCTCCAAGTGACAAAAATTTGTCACAAAAAATAAAGAAGATTACAAAGCGGAAGGCCCTTTATCCATGGCTCCAAATTGAAACTTTTACATAATATGTATGCAAAGACAAAGTGCTCAAGTAATGTGCCAAAACCTCATCTACAAATAGCTATTATACATTGAACTCTTACTTCACCCATGATAACTATGAAAACAAATTCAAACCATCAAATCCAGGAATCCCATTGGCCTGAAAAAATAATCTTCAAGCCTACATGCAACCCTATTCAACTGAACATTAAAAATGATGGTCCCTTTCTACCATTTCCATTGGACTTTTAAAATTCTCACAAACCTAACAAACCCTTTTACACATTTAACCATTAGTTCTTTCAAGACAACTAAGAAAAAATTCAGTCAACCAAATCCAACAATTTCATTGGCTATAACAATTTTTTTTCACACCTAGACACGAGCCTATTCAACACCCCCTATATTAGTACACTATTAACTTAACCCTGGTCTGTATACTACAAGGTTAAAAACCATGAAAACAATGATAGGTCTTTTATTCTTTCATAAGTCTTTAGACATGCAATATTGACTTACCCTAGCAAATAAATGAAAAGAAAAAGCACCCAACTCGAACATGAAAGGGAGATACAAAACCAGAGGACCGTCATCCAGCAAGGAGTCAGCACCCACCCATAAGCACAAACCCCCAAATGGGGGCATCAAAAGATCAACCTAAGTCTTAAACCCCTCACCCGTGGCATGGAGTATATGCAATTCTTGTGTCTTCTACATCAGCACCAGCTTGAGATTATTGGGTTCATGTCTTTTGAGGGGTTGCCATTTTTTCTTGACTTTGATTTCACTGACGTGTGAGAGGCAAAGAATGGTGCAAAAATAAACCCTGGCAACAGAATATCTTGCAGGAGACCTCATGCTTACTGTGTATAGTGTTTTCTCTAGTGAAGTTTTCTCTCTTGGACTTTCACAGGTTCCTCAAACACCAAGTGATCGGCATTTCTGTAGATGCACAAATAGGCCAATCTCATGCAATTGATAGTGGTTCTGATGATGCAGGGATCAAAGAAGACTTTCTGCAGAGAAAGCATCTGGATTTTATGTTTTCCTCTCTCCAGAGATGAAATATGGTGGGGACTCAATCATCCAGTGTGTTTTTTAATGTGGATTTGCCTTTTTGCAAAACTGAAAAGGGGCCTGAGTAGAAGGCCCTTGACAACTTTTTGCCATTAAATTATTATTTTAATGCCAAAATCCAACAACCAAGAAGAGAGGAGGCCAGCTCTATTATGGGCGGCTGGGGTCTGTTGCTGCTCACGACTATGGTGAGTATCCTATATTTGCCATCCATTGTTAGGCTAGGGACTTCTGTCACCATTACATATTCCACTCTGTCATAGCCATTGCCAAAATCCATTTGTGTATACCATAATACAAGGCCAGCTTCAACACATGACTGTCAAATAATTAATTACATTTGAAGATTCGATGTCAAAAAGTATAACATTCTTGAATATTCTAAAAGATTTTTTATTTTCCTTCACAAAATTTTGTTTTGTGAAAACAAATTTTTATTTCAAATCTTCAGCATTTCAAATTTTTAGATGAACATTGCAGTGGGAGCAACTATGGTTCACCCAGTGGAGCTTGGAACCCAACCACCTCCATGGTCTAACCTGCTGGAAGGTGGTGTCCAGAAGGAGCTCTTATTGTAGAGATTGGCATCCAAATTCTACAACATACAAGCCAACAAATCAAAACTTGCATTTGCAGAAAGTAGTTCACTTTATCACTTGTGCACACCACCACCTAAGCTTTCAAGGATGATTATGGTTGCCAAGGTTTGTTGTGCAAACATCAGTAGTAGTTTGGCAGGCCTCCATCTTAGAATTTGTCTGCAGGGTATTGGTATGAACTTGCCTGTTGGGACCAGATACTGGAAATTGTGGAAAATTTTAATGTTATTTTTTATGCAATAAACTGTGCAGTTTTGTGGCATTAATGCAGTGCTTTACCTCTCACCACAAATTCTTATGCAAGCAGAAGGTGGTGACTTGCTACCAAGCATGGGAATTGACAAATTGACTTCCTACCCATTGTTTAGAAATGGGATGATCTTTTTCTTCTGCGCCCCTTCTCCATGATGATTCCCTCTTCCATAGTACTTTTGAAGGTCACAACATTGTCAGAGAAAATTTGATTAGTCTATCTTTGTAGCAGTGGTTATGTCAAAGACTTTCAACATGCTGTACATCCAAGACTATGATTCCTTGGATTTGTGGTGTTGTGACTGGAACATATGTATGTTTTTTCTCTTGAATTCATAGTGATCTAATGTTGCACTGTTAGGTTTCTCCCATTGCAGAAACACAGGACTCAATGCAACAGGGATGTGGAAACAGTTCAGACTCCCTATGTGCCTTTCTGAAGCACTTTGCTCAGCAGGACCCATGGCAAATGATCAACAGGCCCACTAGAGGTTCATTTGCTGGATTTCCCCAATGCTGTCATCAAGGGTAGCAAGTTACATAGCTGTCTTTCCAAGCTTGCTGAAAGATTGAGAAGGTTTGGAGACATGATCCTGAAGGCAACAAAGCCACCAATGGCCCTCTTCAACATCTATGATGACTGGCTGAAAACCATCTTTCATACACAGCAATTCTCCTGGCCTATTCTCATCCTCCATGCCCTCTATGTCAACACAAGAAAGCCAACATGCTGTTGAAGCATGATAAGATTGTTATCACTGAGTCTCACCACATATGTCCAAATTACCTCTGTGATGACCAATGGATGAAGGTGGAAGTTGCATTGAAGGATTTGACATCATCATACTATGCCAAGAGGAACAATGCCAATACATCAGCATTCATGCAGTCAGAAATATAAGACATAATTCTAGGGGTTGAGAATACTCCTCCATCACAGCAGTGTCAGCAAAAAACTGCAAAAACTGAGAAGCAAGCCATCATAGCTCTTTTCTCTTGTGCAACTATTCTCTCCGCCTGATTCTTTGCTATATGCATTTCCTCTGATGTGTGATTTGGACTTGCAGCTTGTCATAATATTGCATGAGATCTGACTGGCAATTTTGTTTCAATGCAGGCTAAAGAGGCTAGCTGGTTGACTGCAGTCCAGGGTTTAGGGTTTTAGGGTTTATGGTCTAAGACAACAAATGTGCATGGGGATGAGTTAATTGTCACAACAACCAGCCCATATAAACAAGCTGCATTCCAAAAAAAATCACCAGTGCTGCAGTTTTATTGTTTGCTTTTGGATCTCAGAATTTAAGGTATGAGCTGAGACTGATTTGATTCTTGCATTTCTTTTCAGGCTCCTCCTTCATATTACAGATTGCTGATTTCTCATGAAAATTTGATTGTATTCCATGGCACATTTCTGCAATTCTATCTCATAAGATGATCCTGTTTTCATATATAGAGTATTATTGGCATCAGGTGTCAGTTTGTTAGGTTAACCTGCGAATTGTGCATTGATGAACAAAGGTGCAGAGCCTCACAATGTCTTCACTTCATGAGGTCTTCCAGAGCATGACCCCATAACAGCTTTACCTGGACAAGGTTATGTACTGCAGCCAATGCACAACAAGTGTGTAAGAACAACACCTGATCCAACTTCACACAAAAAGATTCAAAGGAGAACAAATCCACACAACCTCCCAACAAATAACAGCACAGACACACATACATATTCTTATGGGTATCTGGGTGCCTAGCTTGCAGCACTTCCCTGATCTCAGGTACAATCTACTTGCTCTGACTCATGGAGCCTTTGTCAGACAAATTCTATTCAAAATGCCTCATTACACCTAATCCAGAGCCCACACCCATTCCCACCTCTATCAAAAAATTCTATTGGAGTTGTTGACCTTTCAAACAGTACCTGTGGAGGATGTGAAACCCCATGGAAACTTGCAACATGAAATTGACAAAAGCCCCTTGAAGCTCAACAAACTTTGTGAAAATGCTGAGAGTTCACCTCACATCAAAAAAGAGAACAAGAAGTAGGATGGAGCTTACCAGACATAAAAGAGATCATTATTCTGTGAACTTTGTTGCATTCAATGCATTGACAATTTAGGATGATGAGACTGTCAGCAACAAATTGATGCTAAGATGAATTCCATACACAGAACAAAATTCTCACACAAATCCAGAGATTTACCTGAGAAAGGGACTGCTGATAAGTGGTAGGTAAGGCCTGCAGACAGGGGGCATTACCAGAATAGCCAATGGCAAACGCCAAATTCTGGTAATGTGCCTGTCCAAGGGCCTTACCCCATGTAATAACCATGTCAGCTCCTACTCATCGAGTGAAGAAAAATCAGTGGGCTGTCATGATAATGTAAGAGCCAGCTGAGAAACATGAGATGACATCCAGTGTCAGTGAGGAAAAATATTACAGATTTAAGGCATCCCCCAACTACACTGGGAAATCTCTGACAGGTCATTACAAGCGATCAGGAGGTTGCATGTAGGTCACTGGATCTGTATGGGCAGGACTGAAAGGTCTCATCAAAGAAAAATCTGAAGCCGTGTAATGTATTGTGTTTACTGGTGGAGTCCAAGAAGCCTGCATATGCTGTTGAGGGGGTGGGGAAGCTGTGGAAGTTCCAAGTGTGCATGGGTCAGCCTGATTATTCTTTGTGAAATTTTGCCAAAAGCAGTCTGCTGTTAGTTCCTTCTCTCTTTGCAATGGATTCTTTCTATTTGTGCCCCTCCAAAAAACAGCCAAAAAGCGAAATTCAAAATTCAAAATTCAAAAATGAAGTGCTTTTGGAAGTTTTCAATCATGAGAAGTGAAGAAAAGATAGTAAATATCACTAGATTTCTATATTTGATTTTCAGAGTGTAGATTGAAATATAAAAGGATGACTAAAGATTTGTATTCATAGCCAGATTTGGTAAATCTTCGTAGGGATTATTGCCACTTTTTCTACATCATCCTAGGATGATTGTCTCTTTGGCTACAAACAAAAATTCCAAACAAAAAGATGGCATGGGTCTTGATGCAACACACACATGGGAAAACAATGTCCTCAAGATCCAATCTTCAAGATGTGATGGTTGAAATAGTGAGAACATGCCCATCTCTCCAGGAATCTTCAATGGCTTAGGGTTTACCAGGATGCCCGACAAATCAACGAAACATGAAATTCACCAACTCATCTGCTCTGATCCACATAATCATAGTTAATGTTTTATGTGCACATCAAGACTCAAGACCAACAAAATGTGAAGATTTAGAAATACCCAACTCCTTGAAACTGCTAAACCCAACAGAGCTAAATTTACATTGGTTTGTGTCCAAGGATCATCAAGAGTACCTCTGATTGGCAAGACAAAAGACCATTTTTCAAGAAAAACAACAGATATAAACCTGAGTGTTCTCAACCATATACAATACATTACATGCCAACCTCTAGATGCTAACAATGAGGCAATGAAAATGCAGAAGAATAATTCGGAAGTAATATGTATGCCGGTGGTCACTGTGACAACTACCCTGACAAAGAACCTGGGATGCACAGACTGCAAAATGGTTCTAGAGAGGATGCAGTTCTTGAGGGTGACAGATGTATGAATCCCAGTTGTGGAGGGCCTCTGATGCCAGATCCTGGTATGTCCTGATCTTGTTGAAGCCAATCGTTATTGTAGAAGTAATTTGTTCACAAAACCCAGGATTTTGATTGATATTTGGAAGGAGTGGACATCATCTTTTATGCCAAAGGTCAATAGTCAAGCTTGTTTTTGCTATGATTTGGCTCCTGTGAAAATTGGGCTTCATGGTGTCATTGTCACCTACAGAGAGTCAAGAAGGGCAGGGTTGTGGAAATTCAAATAATGGTGCTTTGTGCTTGTCAGAAGATTCAAAGAAGCTCATTTCGGTTCATTGTGGCCTCAAATGTAATTATGCAGAAACTTCACTCCATTGGCATTGGAAGCACAAAAAACTTCTCTAGAAGCATTGACAAAATGCTCACGATCTTCTAACATAACCTTTCAAGCTCTAATTATAGATGTGGACTTCTAAACCATCTTTCTATAGAGAGAAGTAGGTGGTCATTACAAGTACATCTGGTTTTCTTGTTCTTCTTTATTTGCCTTCTTGTGGTAGTAAAATATATAAGAAATTCAAGACTTTATGCCCAAATTAGATGTAAATTGAATGCATGAAACGGTCCACAAAATGGAACCTGTTTTTTTCCTTGTGTTGTTTATGCTACCGGTCACCTTTTTTCTCTTCTTGTGTTGTTCCTATTGCTAGTCATTTTCTACCTTTTCTTGTGTTTGTCCTACTACTATTCATCTTTTTTTTAATATATGTTGTTCCTATTGTTAGTTGTCCTCTTCTTCTTCTCGTGTTCTTATTCATCGCCTTCTTCCTCTCTTTGTGTTGTTCTTATTCTTCATCTTTTCATGTTATTCCTAATAATGGTCACCCTTTTCCTCCTCTCGTGTTGTTCCTACCTTTAGTCATTCTCTTCCTCTTCTTGTGTTCGTCCTATTACCAATTGACTTCTTTTTGAGGAGAAGGCCTTGAATGCCTTCCAGAAGTATTGGATGCTCATGAAGCCATGTTGCCCTATCTTCATTTGAGATCTCAAATGAAATCTTTAAACTAAAATGCACAAGTATTCTACTAGATCCTTGTTTGTGAATAATAATTACACATTTGATTGTTACTTTACTCAAGATATATATTTATATTTATTTATTTAAATATATTTATATTTATATTTAAATAAAACCAGAAAATTCAATAATTCCATTCGTTTAAAAAAATAAATCTTCAGCCTACACGCAAGCCTATTTTACTAAACATTGAAAAAAATGGTCTCTTTCTAGCAATTCCATTAGTCTTCCAAAAACTTTCACAAACCTATCAAACCCTATTAAACAAGGTTAATGAAGATATTTATCATCATTTTTTTCATCCTTCCTACCTTCTTGAACATTAAGATATGTATGTATGGATCTTTGTGGTATTTTTGAATTTTCATCAATTGCAAGTTTTCAAGGATAAATGGGTGTTTGCACACTATGGTGACCTTATATGGACATCACAATGGCAATTTTTCATGTATATCTTAGATAGAAGAAAATTTTTTAAATGAATCACTTATCTAAAGCTATCATAATCAACCTTCTAAGAATGAAAAAATCAAATCAAAAATTGTGGATAGCCAATAAATAATAGACTTTTGAATTTTGCCCACATTTTTTGTCACACATGCAAAACTCATGGACATGGATATTTATTTTATAATGTGCTAATTTTATGTGTTTGAAACTTTGGGATATTGGATGAATTATGTTTGAGAAACTAAAGATTAGATGTTGATGATTGACAGGCATGGAAATTGCATCGCCATTAATGGACAAACAATTTGATGCAAGAAACTTTTGATGGCCAGTTTCTCAAGGTCAGTAAATGTCTCATTATTTTTATATTTCATGTTGGTTTATAGTTAATGTTGCATTTTAAACCCCAATTTGAGAGTATATTTCAAATTAAAATAAAGTCTTCCTTTGGAGATTCATACCTAATTTCTAGAAATAGTTTACATATGTTGTTAGATTAGAATGATAGAATCAGAAAATATTCTGATGAGTTTAGGTGTTCATGTGGTGTAGATATGTGAATTGGTTTTCTGTTGGGAATAAGTCTAATGTCTGGTTTTTTGTTGCTTGAAATTTTTGCTTCCAACATTCATTCCAAGGCTATTGCCACTTCCTTTGGAATCCATAAGGTATCTTAGATCAATTTATTATCTTGAGTATATATGTAGTAAATCCAAGTTGAATAGCTTGGAACTCTAACAAAGAATGTCGTTGTTGGATTTTTTATGTGAAAAGGTTGACAAGTTGATAGGAGAGAATTGGTTGCCACATTTGCTACTATATGGTCCACCAAGCACAAGCAAAGCATCAACTATTCTTGTTGTTGCCCCATAAGCTCTATGGATTTTATTACCACAACATGATTTTAGAACTAAATGCATATGATGATAGAGGATTAACTTGAAAATTATAAACAAAATCTATAAGCTTTGACATTTTTTGAGAACACAAAGTAAAGCATTTTCAAAACAACAATGTGCATGGAGATATAGCAACTTTGAAAGATGTTTTGTGTTGTGTTTGCAACCTAATTGCTACAAACTAATTCTATTTCCTTTGCAGTTGGTCCAGTAATAAAACTCCTCCACAATAACGAAACAATGGAAATTTAGACAATTGCACGACCACCCAACAACATGATTGAACTACAACTTATCCAAGTTTGCATTTATAAGCCCTCTTTTTTTTTATTAGTTTGTTGCTTGGAATAAAACATCCTAATGGTTAAAGCTTTTGGCTATTTCACAAACTATTATGTGGGTTCAAATCACATCAGCAGGTGCATTTTTATTGATCTTATACAACAATTGGTCCTACATTGGATGCACATTTTATAGGGGTCCATCCAAGGAATTAATAGGGAGAAAGTTTTGTGCACTAGGTTCACATTGGGTGGCTTTATAAATTGTCCATTCTAGAAATGTCACCTTGAGGAATGGAATACATGGCAAAAAATGAACAAGATTTGGCCAAGTTGATGAATGCAATGAATGATCACAAAATCTTTTTTAAAACATCTCTTAAGCACAAAAGTCCATTTTGTTGTGTTCAATGTTGGATGGACCCCGAAGGTGCAAACCATTTAGATGCAAACATTGAATTATAATGTTGAATACAAAACATTTCATAGGGGCATCAAGAAATAGTGCAAGTAAGGTGCGTGAACTTGTTACAAGAAGCCAAATCCTGCGCTTTCATACAAATATGATTTATGAGTTCCCATCAGTAGGCCATAGTTTGTGGGGCATTTGTTCATAGCAAGAATATATGTGGTTAACCCCTTTCCTTCACAAGCATTTTCCATTGATTTATTTAAATACATTGTTCTACAACTAATGATCACACACTATGAGTATCGATTCAAACAATTGTATTAATGTGTAGCTTGATGTGTAGGAAGCTCTTGCTTTGTTGGTCTTATTTAAGAATTTCATTAGGTTCACACATCTTGAAGTTTTTAGGTTATATAAAAAAAAATATTTAAAGATAAAGGTATTTGCCATCTGTATGTAGTAGAAATTGTTTCAGAACACAATTGACTTGTTTGAAAGTATAAGGGGATTATTCATTTATTAACTTTCTTGTGGTCACTAGATATTCAAAACTTGGATGTGGCCCTCAAATTGTTATTTTTTTATTTGGTCATTATTTGGAGTGTTGTCTATTTGAAGTTCATCTGACTTGGGTTATGGTGATTCATTAGTATTTCACTTATGGTTGTGATTCAAATGATGGTTTTTGCTTGTTTTTTAATTTCGAGAGCTAGAATTTGATAGTTGTTTAATTGTTTAATCCTCCTTTCATTGAAAATTGTACAGCGCAGTAATATATCAATGGTATACAAAATGGTTTGTTGCAAATATGACTCCTTGAACACTAAAGGACATTGCAAGGCTTTGTCAAGGATTTACTAAGGAACATTTTGAAGGTGCATGTGGGTCTATTTGCTTCAAAAACAACTTAACAACACTCTGCATTATAAGAAAAATCAAGGTAAGATATGTGTTGTTGATATGGGGTTGACCAAATGGTATGTTGGAATAGATCATGAAAAGATCTACTTTAAGTAAATCTTCAATTAACAAATGATCTGTCATTCAATTAAAAGGACCTAAAAGTTCTACTTTAGCAAAATTTGAGAAAGGCAAGATTTGCTTCTACTTTAAAACTATTGTTAATGAATTAAGCGGAGGGGTAGCAATTGCCAAGTATTCTTTAACTTAAGGATTTTTCCTTCACAATAACAAGGTTGTGTTGGCCACAAATTCACCCCACAAGTGACAAGACATGAATTAACCATAAATGCGCCCTCCTTTTTCACAAGTGGTTGTTGCATCTTCAAGCACTATGTAACAAACCATTTTAATTGATTAACATCATCATTCTTTAAAATGAAATTCACACTATTCTTTTGGTTTCAATAGTTCTAGTAATGTTTGTGTGGAGAAATGCAATTTTCATTAGTAGTTAGCTAGGATGGTATTTCCCTCTTTAATACCCATAGAAATGGTAGAAAATGGCCTCCTATGTTGAATCTCTACAACTCAAGCTTTAGATTGAGTCTAGAGAAGAGTGTGTCCAAATGGTCTTCCTTATAATTATCCTTCATCTAAATGTTTGCCTTGTTGGAATCGCTTGCTTATGCCTCCTATCATAATGGTGAGTGATTTTATTTTTCTTTGGATTTGTATGTTGTGGTTGGGAACTTTGCACTAGAGCCACTAGCACCAAGCTAGCCATTGTTCAAAAATGGGCAAGGCCCATTGTTGGGACTATCTCCAATAGCCATGTGTATGGTTCCCAATCCTACATATGTGACACATCAAGGTCTCAAGAATGAATAAACATAAACCCTTTGTCTTCCTACATGATTTAGCATGAGTGTATGTTTTAAACATTCTTTTGTTGTAAGATTAGTTTAGCAGATCACCTTTTTTCTTCAGACATAAATGTTTCAAGCCCTTACCACAAACATATTTACAAATGTTTGGAAAACCAAACTTGATGTACAACTACATGAAATCACCCAGTCCTTGTGCATGTTATGTTTTGTGATTTGGTTCATGTGATATCCTTCTAGTTGTGATACAAATAGGTTACAAGATGTTCAAAGTTCATGAATTCATCAAATAAACAATGTAGCCTATAGAGGACTAATAGTGGTTTAGCAGCATTTCCTTGCGTACCTATGTGTTTTAAAACATTCTAATTTGCGAAGTGAACTACAATGTGTGATAAATAAACCTTTCCCAACATGATTATTTATAAGCTTACTATATTGCTTGTGATGGTCATTGTAGCTGTAGGTCATTATTCAAGTGATAGGGTGCAAAAATCAAATAATTGGAAAGGCAAAAAATAATTGATGGAAGAGAAATTGATGAGCCATTTGTAGAATCCCCCATTGGAAAAATGTTAGCATATATTGATGTCGCTATCTTGTTGGAATGAACAATGAGTATATTTGTTGGGAAGGACAAAATTTAGAATATGGTCGGTGAAAAACGTTTACATTAAGTTGTTTGCTGTTAGGATGATTGATCTACTCCAAATACTCCATTTTGATTCATGATGGTGGTCCTATTTTATGAGGAGATGGAAATTTCAACAATTTTGTAAAGCCATAAGAAGTTTAAATAATTGTTTTGAGTTCTCCATTTCTTGGTAAAATAGAACCACCATCATAATTGTTACATTTGTGGATGTTAATCCTTCCATGTTGTGAAGGTCTTTTTTTTTCTTATTCAACTTGTCTTGCATACACATTCAAAACTCTTTCACAATTAAAAACTGACTTAAGCATTTGTGGCAATTTTGGCAAATTGCACCATCTATTAGCAATTTTATCCAAATGCCACATTTTTTAATACATTTGATGTAGGTGGATAGTGATTATTGTATACATATACATGAAATATTCCCTCTAGGCAACCAAATCTAGTGCCAAAAACATTTCACATAATATTCAGTGTGAAGGAAATTGAACAAATTACTTACATGAATGAACTTGATTGATTTTTGTTTTGGTTGATCTTATGGATCTAAGGTTTTGGTTCTAACAAAATATTAGCTTCCACTAAGACAGGTAGCAACCCTCCCATGTGTAATTAATGTTAGAAATTACCAAGCTTTCATCCCACATTACCTCCTCTTTTCATGTGTATATAATGGTAGCTACAAGCTATTGATCTCATTATCATTGAAATTTTTCAAATGGTGATGCCATCAATTCATCCAAAAGTTCTTGGATATGTCTACTACATTGGATCTCTAGAAGACATTAACTTCAACTATTCATCACATATTCAAACATGGAATTAAGTGTTTGACAACTAAATTTTTTTTATAAAAAAGAAAATGTAGATTTTGGATCAGATTTTAATACTTAACTCACATTAAGAAAGGGAATATGTAAAATTGGGTTTCACTTCCCTTGAAGAAATTGCATTCATGGATCCAGATAATGCAAGCACTGTTGTAAGCTATTATGTGTGCCTGATTATGAAGAAGGTTGCCATGCACCCCTAAAATAGATTTCTACAAAATTTCATAATTCCATAATTTTTTTTTGAAGGAGCAACATGGCCTAAAAAGTTTACATTGTCTACATGTTCATTCCATGAACCTTTTTCTTAGAAGATTGCATTCAATTTTGAACATTGGAAAAAGTATGATATTGAAAATCACTATGGTCAAGCAATCTTTACCAAAAGAAAATGCCAAAGCAAAATATGCCCACAAAGTTCAACATGCCCCTAGGCTAGCACTTGCATCTTATCAAGACATGAACCTTATACTTGGCAAAAAAACTTAAATACACCTAGCTAGATGGTTAAATTCACTAGATTTAACTCTAGTAAATAGATTAGCATGTCAAAATGTAGACATCATAAAATCAATCCCCCAAAAAAGAAAGGTCACATCATCATTTGTGTTTGCCATGACTTTTTTGAACCTTTCCAAGTCCTTGATTAATGGGGCCTTGAGCTGCCCTTAGAGCTTGCCTAATAGTCTTTGTTATAAAAACCTATTCATACATAGGTTTCATCTAACTTTCCTTCCATGTTTGGAAGTTTCTAATTCTTTGATATCAAAAGCTGACACCTTTAAAAGGGGATGTTCTTTTGCAAAATGGATCACCTCTTTTGTGCTTGTAGCTAGTTTTTCCATTAAAATAGACCCTTGTGCATCACCCTCATCTCCTACACAATTTTCATCAAGTTTTAAAATGTTGTCATGTTCTTCAAATGCTAATGCCTTTTTGTTTGAACCTTTGAGGAGCCACTTGAGCAGTGAGAACTAATGCAGCCACTATAGTTGGTTGCAAAGGAGATGGAGGTAAATTTGTGAACCATGGGTGGGCCTTGCATTAGCTGGAAGTTCTGGCAATGAGACCTCTCCATCACATTGCTATTCAAAATAGCAGGTTTCAAGTTTAGTGCTAGCCAATGAACATTCCCAACATTAAAACTTATATGATTTTGTCTCATAAGTGGAGTGGAGAAACTTATGCTTGTTTCCAAAAGGCTTTTTGTTGGTTCCGCCACCACAAGCAAAACCCAAAATACAATGAATAAATTAGCTAGCAATTTGTCATGATCATCAAAGAAATTTACAAGGGAGACAATATCCTTTAGACCATCTATAATTCAACATAGCTTTATGGAAATATCTATGATTTTTTACAATCTAAAAAAGACCAACATAATAAGTCCACAATTACATGCTCCAACCTACATGAACATCAAATAGTCCAATGTCATGGATTCCAAAACACTTCAATATGCACTTGACTTCCATGAAGCTTATAAAACTATAGTAATACTACACCTATGACAAGTGGAATACACAAATGTGCAATAACCATGTACCAAATGAGGAAATGATGGACTTCTAGTCCACCAAAGTAATCAAATGTACATTGTTGAATTTAAATAGTGGACTCCAAGTCCACAACTTTGTCAAGGCTATATACCATGAATTCAAAGAGTCTATCACAAAGAACTTTTATGGACTAGACGTACACAAAGTACACACTATATGTGGACAAAGCAAAAATTTGATGGACTTCAATTCCATCAAAGTAATCACATGCAATGCCAAATATGAATCATGGACTCAAGTCCACAAAACCCTCATGCCGAACTACTACAAGTCCAAAGAATCCATCAAAAAGAATGTTTTTGGATTGGGTATACATAAAGTCCATAGAATTTGACATCACAGTCCACAAAATTACTAAAATTGTAAACTTGAAGTTCACAAAAGTAAATATGGTCTCCAAGTATCTTATTTTCTTGCAAGTGCTTTCCAATAGAATAACATACCACATGTACCATACTACAAAAATCTCACCACTTTGATGTCTTGTTGTACACTTTTATGAAGAAATGGACAAGCTATTCCACGTTAGCGTATATGATTTCCAGAAACATGTGACCATATCCTATTTATCTCAAGAGACAACATTGATGTAGAAGTTTTTTCATAGACATTGTCTTTGAACAAACACAACAAAACAAACAAAATGCAAAAATGAAAATATATTATTTTGCTCTCAAGCAACATACCTTCTATGTCAATCCTATTGCATTTCAAATCATCATAATATTGTTGATTGCTACTTTTGCACTTCTACGCACCAAGAACATCACTCTTTTCATTAGGCTTTATAATCCCAGAACCTTTCCACTAGTCTGGATGCATCTCCTAATGGCAACCCTTCACCAAACATTTCATGGAAATAGAAAAAGTGCCGCAACAAACCAAGAATGATACATGTGCATGCAAGTAGCTAAACAACATTCCCATGCAGGTGGGAATTTCCCACCACAAAATGCACACATTATGACCTTCATAGAATGAACTACATATTCATCATCTAATTGTTCATCTAAGTTCAAACCAATTTCAAGAGAGAGAAGGGGTTTAGGGCTCACAAGAAAACCCCCTTTTCCATGTTCTATTGCCCTGATGTGTGCTTCTAATGCACACGATTGTTGCTCCAAGTTCTCAAAATGTTCTTTCATTTGCTTGACCTTTTTATCTATTGTTGTAGACTTTCCAAAATCCTCTATGTATTCTACTTCACCTTCGGCAACTCTCTCTTCAAATGTGTCACATACATTTTTTTGCACATCTACCTTTTTTTAAATCTAAAACTCTTCGAACTCCAAAACTTTCAAGGTCATTAACAATTCAAGAGTTTTATTTTTTGACATTTTTGACACCTTAAATGCACCTTCTAAAAATGTAAGTGCACCCTCACTCAAGTTGTTGTCTTGGGTGGCATCCCACTCAACTTTTAGTTTCGCAATATTTGCCCTCAACATTTGAAGGCGTGTCAAAAATTTTCACAACCACCATTCTTCTGCCTATCTTCCATTTGGGTCTTACGAGTCATGAGATCTTGATGACCTCAAGTTGCATTGGCAACAATTCATTTAACATGTGTTATGCATTTGGCAATAGACTTTGAATTGAAGCAAAATATTCCTACATCTCATTCATTTCCATTGCAAGTTTTCACTCAATCATAGTAGTCACAATCTTGTCCAACCTCCTGTCCCCAACCTTCTCTTCCACTGGTTTTTTTCTTACATCCAAGTTTCCTTCTTCCTCGTCAAAGTCGTAACCTTGATCATCACCTGGCAAAGTTTTCTTCACTAGCAACCTACGAACTTGCTCTTTTCTCGTCCAAGTTGTAAATAGGGCCCAATTCATGACTTGCTTATGAACCTTCTCGAAAGTTAATACCTTGGCCATGGCAATTGAAATCAACCGAGATGTTGGAAGCCATGTTTTCTTATGTATAATCATCCAAAGGTTTTCTATGTGAACTTTAAGCTCAAGATCATCACACTCCATATATTTGTACCCATTCTTGTTGACGGCAACATCAAAGATTCCTTCAACATTGGAGTCTTGTAGATCCCTTGGAATTTTCAAACTCTTTGAGCATTGACCTTGGTGATTCAACTTGTAAACCTCAATGAATTGTTGAGGATTGATGAACTCTATACATGAGTAATAATCTACGAAACTTTCCCATACATTGGATCAACCTGTGGAGGACTTTTGAACTTCCCTCCTTGTTTTATCTGAAACCTCTTTCCAATGCTCGGTCTATTAGGGTACTAACCTTGTGAATGCTTACTCAACCTATTTCCACTCACTTGCGACATATTCAATGCACATCAAAACAAAAATCATAGAAATAAAGTCTAGTTTTCCATGTTTCAACACAAGTGGTACAATCATGAGATATAATAAAAAAGGAATTAAATTTTTTTACAAAGATACTGAGAAGCCATTTCTTGTGAATTTCAATGAGCATGTGCAACCTACACGCACATGAACCTAAATTTGAAAACCTTTGCCTTTGTGTTAGTTTGTCAATTTTGTGTACTTGACAATTTGACATATTGATTGTACTACTACCATAGGTTTTTAAAAAAAAAAAAAACTAAGTCCAATGTAAAAATGGACTCTCAAATGCCGGATTTAAGACACCTTTCTATGCTTTCACCCCCTTATTATCCACTTACTTACCTACTTACCTTCCCATGCACCTATCCACCACCTACTACCTACCCTCCCACCCACCCACCCACCCATTTGCCTACCCACCTACTTACCTACCTACCTAACCACCCATCCACCCATCCACTTACTTACCTACCCATTGCCAACCTACCTATTTACCTACCTACCTACCTATTAAGAATATTTTAAAATAATAATCTAGAATAATGATTTTAATCTAGGTATAAATTCAAGTAATAAAATGGTTCAATGTTTTTCAATCATATTTTGTCATTCATTATATGACACCTTAGCTTTATATATGGCTATAGGATGAAAGGTGCAACATCAAACATTAAATGATTGCTTGTCCTTTGCTACTCGTTTGTTATAACAAGGGTCTTCAGTCACATATTGTTTGGTACGATTACAAAATCAATCATATATGAAGTCATAAATTTAAAATTTTCTTCTAGTGTACTACTTGTTGGAAACTTCAAGCCCAACTACCACCAAGTTGTCAACATACTATTTGAAACAATGACATATTATGCAAAAGTTGCCACATTAAATCTACCCCATGTTGGAAAACATCAAAACAACATTTCCTATCCATTTCCATTCATCATGCTACAAATCTTGAATACTTGCAATTTCTCAACATCATATAAGAAAGAAAATCAACAACTAAAGAAATTCAAAAAAAATATTCATAATGTTTTGTAAATAAACAAAATAAACATTTTGAAATGGATGCAATTACAACAATTATTTGTACACATAAAATAGATGTTGAAGAATACAATAACATTATGTTACATAAGTAATTCTCAATCACAAAAATATACCAAGTAAAAATAGACACAAATGTTACAAATATTAAACATATTGAACCATGGTTAAATAACAAGTCTTTTAATCACATAAACAAGACTGCTACATGTGCATTAATCATGTTGAATGAGAATGTTAACATACCAAAAGGACCTATAAAATGGTGTAACTTCAACTACCACATCTATCATTTATGATCCTCAAAACAATGTTACAACTATGGACGTTCAACTAATAAATAACTTCACAAAAACGATTCTCAAAAAATTGTTGCTTCCAACACAAATATACACATGATGGATATTATTATAAAACATCATTTTCAATAGTACTAACATATGTTATGACAAGACACAAATCGCAAGGTGCATGAACAATTGCTACAAAAGTTATCATTGACATAAAAGAAACTTTTGCACATAGCCTCACATATGTCATGCTTTCTAGAATCACAAATCGAAACAACTTAAAGATATTGATAATTGGAAATCTTACTCTAAATGATTTTACTCCTTGCAATTTCCTAAAAATTAAAACTACAACAATATTATTTCAAAATTGAAATTGAAAGTATGTTCCCCACATCTAATTGTCTTCACATTTCATTCAATATCTTTAGTGATAAAAAATGTATATATGCAAGTGCAAAATATTTAGAAAAAACTTTCATAACTTCAACATGTAAATAAGTTATATATATATATCACATTCCAAATTACATTATTGTCACATATATCAAAGGCATGTCACTAAAATAAGTATTTTAGTTTTCAATACACCTAATAGAAATGTTATTCCATTACAATCATTTCATATTTAAAATGTCCATATGAAAGTTGGTATGTATAGAATGTTTCTAGACACGTTTCATGTGGTTACAAGCCTATTAGATGACTATGGTGCCATCCAACTAGATCCTAGTACAATTTCCAATGTTGCACATTACAACTCAATTCTTGCCACAAATCTTTACGAGGTCCAAATCCCAAACACACCATCCTCCATTTTCATGAACTTATTCAACTCTATTAAATTTTTACTCTACATCAACATTGGATTTTTTGGTTGCAGGTACTACGTAACAGTTTTATGACAATTACATATTGAAACAAAAATAATTGATCTTAAATGGTTTCACTTTTATGACTCTCATGTTATAGACAAATATATGAATCCAATGGCGTATTTCCTATATGTGATGTCCATCTTCTACTTTTCTTAAGGTTTTTCTTAGGTCTTTTATAACCTTCAAATTAGTGAAAGGCTAATTTCAACCCATATCAGATTTTTGCCAACACATTTTTAAAACATCAAGCACATGTTCTTCAAATAAAGACATGTTTCCTATTTATTTCATTTACAAACTTAAAGACTCAAAAATGAAATTTATTATTTGCTCTTCTTTCCAATTTGAAGATAATTGCTCCACATGCCAAACACTGAAGTGACAATGTAGATCTTTGATTTTCAATAAACTTTACTTGTTTTTACTTACCTTCAAAATTAATATTTTAACTAGATCTTCAACCAGAATTAGTAATGTTACCAGAAGAAGCATAAAATGTAAGGTTTGAATACTATTTTTGTAACGAATTTTTGTTCGCAGTTAAAGTGGCAATTAGAAAAAGTGATGATCATCCCTAGGAAGATTTAACCAAATTTGCCTATAAATCAAAAGTAAATTACAAATCTGTAATCAATCTTCTATACTTTTGATTACACAATGAAAATCAAGTATAGTGATTTTTACTCTTTTTCTTTTCCTCATCTTTGGCAACTGAAACCTCCAAAATCACTCTTTTTTCAAAAAAATTCAAAATATTTGAAAATTTCATTTTTGATGAAATTTCAGTTTAAAAAAACACTGTCAGAGTCTCAAACCCATGAAAACATGTCATAGAGTATATTCAGTGACAAGGATGAGGAATTGCACCTTGCAAACCATGCACTTGAGGACACTAAAAAAAACCCTCCAAATAACTTTTTGTTTTTGTTTTTTTTGGGAACAAATGGCAATTGCCATTGTAAAGCCAAAAAAAAAGCAACCAGGGGACAGTACCCCTGTGTTTCACGCATGGAAGTTCAGGGCATCAAAGTAACTAGAGTAACCGTATCAACAAAAATTACCCACTTTGGGCATAGGAAAACACCACATAACCTGTTTGTCGTTTCTATTACATAAGATAAACCTGGAACCCCAAGTTTTCTCAAACTCCATGAGAAACATGTTGTGATCAGCACAGACCCTCAGAATACTCGTAAGGACTTCATGCCATGCAATATGACCATAATTTATCACATGGTCATATATCAGTCTATAGACTTGGTATGTTGACTAATTTTGGTCACTAAAGGCTTTATCATTCCTTTCTACCAAATGGTCCACAGCACTATTCCATGTAAGAACACCCAATGGGCAGCCCTCTATCGGTATTTAGCACATCCAGTGTGAGCTGTACAGTTTCTCCTCACCCATAAAACTGAAAATGTAAACTGTACAAAGTGAGAGACTATTTAACTATCACCACCTAGGCCAATCGTTGTAGTTAGCCAATGAGAAATAGTCATTTCCTACTACTCGCCCTCAACAAGAGCCGTGGTAACACATTCACATTTCCAGGCCCCAAGCAGTTTTACAAATCTCCACCAACACCCCTACTACTTCTTAGAGTTTACCACATCCAACAATACAGCATTGAATTATTCTCTCATCCCCGTCTATAAACATGAAAAAGTGAATAGCATAATAGTGAGAAACAATTTAAATGTCTCCACCTGAGCGGATCACTATGACTGGCCAATCAAAATCAGTTAATTCCTTTTAGTGGCAAGTTGGGAGGGAAGCCTGAAGGACTGGTCCCTGTGTACTGGCGCAACTCAGTTTCACACTACTGGATTGCTATACTTCATCGAAAATATACCATACAGGTCAATTCAGGTCTGAGGGTGGAGCTCAGAGTTCAGAGTTAGCTGCAAAGTCACCCTGTATTTGGGCTGGAGTTGGACCCCTTTAGTCTCTGTGATTTCATAATTTGAGTTGTATCCATAAAGTGAGCGAAATTGGGTACTGTTTCATGAAACTAGGTATCAGTCCTGAACATTTATGGGATCTGATTCTGACAAGGCTTGATTTAATGAAAAATATGAGCAACGGTCAAGGAACTAAATAGTTTTCGAAAGTCAAAATTGAATGAAACTCCCTTGAGGACCAATTTAGGTGAGGATAGTTTGATCCTGTGTTTTCCCCCTGTGAAATGCTTTCAGGATTTCCCGGTGGAATGTTTTCATCCTGACTTCTTATTTCCTCCCCCCCAGACTCGGGCCCAGCAGCCCCAGATTTGCTGGGACCCAGGAGCCCTGGTTTTGAGGATAACTCTAACATTTACTGAAAGTTCTCAAAATGTGGGACCAAATGAAGAAGCCATGGTCCTGCAGTGTTTTTGCTGGGGGGCGAAAAAGAAAAGTCACATGGACAATTACTAGGCTGACTGACTCACTGACTAGGGAGCTCGCCAAGAGTCGGCCACCGTAAGCTAGCAATTTTACAGCATGAAACTAAGAGCAAGTCTTTGGTGATTTAAGAGTCCCTGATCTCTTGTGTTACCAAATATAAGCAATACCCATTCACTTGTTTCTCCAAGCTGCTGCAATTCTCTATTCCACAATACCCATTCCTTGCTTGCTTGTTTCTCCAAGCTGCAGCTGTTGCAATTTATTCTCAATTTCACGAAAAAAATTCATGTGAAAGAATTCTCAGATCTACTGCAACGAGCTTTGAGAGACAAACACAAAAGTTTGAGAGTCACTGCAGGCAGCTTGAAAGTTTCAGTTCTATTTGGCATGAAAGATTTGTAGCTTGTTTTGGGTCTGTTTGATTTCTCTCTTAGGGAGCTTTGTTTGTTCTTCAGGGAGCTGCTGAGTTTGTTTGTTTATTGTGGTGTTTTCGAGGTTTTTTTTTTTTTTAAAACGAGTGGAGAATGGCGCCACCATCTGCAGATAGTTTCAATGGGATTGTTACTGGTGTTGATCAGCAGCATGTTGCTGCTGTAGTGCAGCAGCCAATTGGTAGATTGGTGCCACTACCAGAAGGACCTGCATGCGTCTTGGCTATCGCCACTGCCTTCCCTCCCACTGTCATCCAGCAGGATACGTACCATGACAAACTGTTCGAGATTTGCAATGTTGCGGACGATGTCGTTCTCAAGGCCAAGTTCAAACGGATGTGTGAGTGTACTAGAAACCAAATAATGGAGGCTGAGACTTAGCAGCTCTGGGCATGAATATGTTTAGGGTTTCTTTATTGATTCTTACAATGCAAGCATGATCATTTGACGCTTTTGCAAACCTGCATAATGTGGGATCTCTAGTTTCAGAGCGAATTCTAAATTGGGTTATGTTGATTCCTTCCTTTCAGGTGATTCCTCATGCATCAAGAAACGCCACACCTTTCTAACTCCAGAACTCTTCAAGGCTCATCCGGAGCTTCTCACCTACTGGAACAACAGTTTGACGACACGCAACGAGATTGTGAACAAGGTGATTCCCGAGATCGGCTACGAGGCGGCAGTCAAGGCGATCCAGGAGTGGGGACAGTGCGGCAACAACATCACACATATGGTCTTCGCAACGACCAGCAATACTTCCATCCCGGGAGCCGACCTAATGATCGCCAGGAAGCTGGGCCTACACCCGACAGTACAAAGAGTGTGCTTGTACCAGACAGGCTGCTGGGGCGGAGGCAGCGTCATGCGAATCGCCAGGAATCTGGCCGAAAGCGCCAAAGGTGCTCGAGTACTTGTCGTGGTCGCAGAAGCCAACACAGTCATGAACTTCCGCGCCCCGAGTGAAGACAAACTCTACACTATAGATGGCTTTCTCGCACATGTCTATTTAGGAGACGGAGCAGCTGCTGTAGTTATAGGCGCCGACCCAATTCCAGGAATGGAACGTCCTCTGTACGAGATGTACTGGTCCATGCAAATGTCAGTTCCAGACAGCGAGAATGTCATTGTAGGAAACATTACGGAGGCAGGTATGTTCCAGCAATTAGAAAAGGACACCATACCCAAACTGATTGCTAAGCACTTGGAAGAGCTCACATCCCAAGGGAAAAAGCTAGTCGGGAACCCTAAGTACACAGACATGTTTTGGGTAATGCATCCCGGTTCGCACAAGATTCTGAAAGTGATTGCAGAGGCTGTGGGGGTGGAGAAAGACAAGATGCAAGGTAGCTGGAATATACTGGAGAATTTCGGTAACATTTCTAGTCCCACTGTTTTGTTTGTTTTGGACGAGATTCGCCAAAACTCCATTCGCTTTGGCGCTTCCACTACTGGACTGGGAAGCGAATTCGGCTTCGTTCTGGGTCTGGGCCCTGGGTTTAACATGGAACTCACTCTTCTCAGAAGCGTTCCAATTCAACCATTTTAGACCAACCCACAGAACGCCCCCTCCACCCCCCCCTCTCCCCAAAACCACCCACCCAAAAAAGAAAAATTTGCACTCTTTGTGTCCCTCGATCTTCTCAACTCCATTAGAATTTATATCATTATTTTATTTTTATTTTTGCACAAATGTGAAAGGTGATCCAGTGCACAAAGGAATGGAACACCAACCCACCGATTTGATTTGATTTGATTTTTTCCAAATTTCTCAACTAGGTCCACTGGCCAGGATCCCAGCGTTAATTAGCATTAAATGGTAACTGTCCTAGGTGGGCTCATTTTTACAAAAGTGCTGCTATAAGCGATCACCTGGGAAGTGCTTAGGTCTAGATATGGCTAATTTATTTTTATTTTTAAAATGGCAAAAAAATCCTTTGAAATCACAACATTTTCATGTTTTCTTTCATTTTCTGAAAAAATTCGCCAAGCTGCGAAATTTCGCCCAAAAAATTGGACACCCATCAGGAAAAAATTAAAGCATAGAAAATTGTTTGGACAACTGTCAATTGTTGTTTTTTTAAAGGTGCTTGGATGCAATGTTTCTTTCTTCTTTTTTCAGTTTTGTGATCTTGCTCAAGTGGCAATCATTTGTAAAATTATTTAGTCAGATTTGGTGATGTTAGAAATATGAAAGGAGAAAAACCTTCAGCACCCTTTCATGTTGTAGGTAGTTGTGATAATTTTTGCTGAATTGTTTTTATTTCATTTTTGGCCAAATTGTTCTTTCTAAACTAGGGAATTTTGTGACAGGATATTTTCTTTTCAATTTTTTTTAAATGGAGAAAATAAACCACCAAGAAAATCACTACTTCCATGCGATCTTCAAAGAAATGTAATTAGATTTTTCATTTGAGAGTTAATAATAACTAATAATAAACTTTCTAACATTTCTGGTTCAATTCAAGTTTATTGTAGCTAAGGTTTGGGGTTTGGACTAGTGTTGGCTAGGTGAGAATAGTTGTTTTGGATTCAAGTATGTGGAACTTATCTGAACCTGAATTGGATAATTGAAAGGTTCCATCGAAGTTTTGGAATTGGAGTTGAATTGATCCTCGATTTTAAAAGGTTTGAAAATTGAAATTAAACTCGTAATCTGGTTCCAAGTTGTGATTTTAGTTGAAATCAAATTGAATTTTTCATAGAAACTTGATTGTGATTGTGATTTCAAAGTAGGGATTTAAAATGAACTTGTAGAGTTTAGGTTTTGCGTTTTTTGTTTATTAATTTTTTTTCTTCACCTATGTGAATAAAGAAATCACTCGTGAGCTTGTAAGTGTGCAGTATTATTTTTATATTGTTTCATGTGTAAGTTGAACACCATTTGCAAATTTGCAAGTGTGCAATATTATTATTTTTATTTTTTTGTGTGAGTCAAAAAAATCACTTACAAGTTTGCAAGTGTGCAATCTTTTTAAAATATTTAGAAAAAATTAAAGTTTAAAAATAGGATAACTTAGAAATAAGTTTGATATATTCAAACCTTTGTAATAGCAATTTTTTTAAAAATAAAGCTTTTAATTTTCGTTTCATGATTTTTTAAAGATCTTGTAATATGTAATGTTTAAGTTTGCCAGTGAAAAAAAAATTCATTTGGATTTGAAATTTTCAATCATTTGTAATTTTTTCATCAAATAAAAAATTAATTTTTTCTAAATTTTTCGGTTATTTTGCATATTGAAACCAGAACTGCCGATTATGGAACCAGGACTCAAAACCGATCCAATTTGACATTAAGTTTCAATTTTCTAAATTTTTATGTTATGTTGCATATTGGGACCGAAACCACAAGTTACCCAAAACTAGAGGTTGTGAAATCAGTACCTGAAACTGGTCCAATTTGAAAGTAGGTTGAGGAACCAAGATCGAAATTGCCCTTCAAAAAGAAAACCAGAACTGAAATCGAATTCCAAGTCTTTAGAAAAAAAACCAAAACCGAGCCAAAACTGGTCTTTTGAAATATTTAGGCAACCGCAGATTACCCCTAGAGCCTGGGAACCGGCCAACACTGGTTTAGACCAACATTGATAAAGCGCCGACTACTCCAAACTTGCAGTGTCTTTGTTATGATTTCTTTTATCCAGCCAAAGTGGTGATCATCCCTAGGAAGATTTAGCCAAATGTGGCTGTAAATAAAATATGAAACATAAATCTTTAATCTTTATGTTATATATTATTTGGCTACACACTAAAAACCAAAAAAAGGAAGTCTGGCAATTTTTGGGGATTGCAAACCTCCATAATCACTTCATTTTGGAATTTTGGAATTTTAATTTCTCTTCTTTTGGCAAAATTTCATGCGTCAATAGAAGTTGTTCCTAAGCGACTATAGGAGTGTGAAACTATTTCCCATAGCATTTCAAGAAATCTCCTAGACCATTTGGAGGGCACCATATATATGTCAATGTTGCTCTTAGGAAAGACAAGGGGGAGATCCTATTGTCTACGCCCCTAATCATATGAATGCACCCCACAATGGACATAATGTGCGACCAAACTGCCTGATCCTAGGGCCCTTATTTTGGGTTACCCCCACCAATGGATGAACGCATGGACAGGAGACTGATGTCATCTTGCAGGATGGCACGATGGATGATTGTCTTTTGGAAGTCCATGCCCTTTATTATGGCACTGCCTCTAGCTGGGGCTTTATCCTACAGATTCATCTACAAAGCAAAATGGACTCACTTTTTATATTCTACAAGAAACCCTGCGTTTTGCTTTTGGAGGGTCTAATTTCACCAACTACATGATGAATGGGATGAACATCAATATCTACTCTTGTCAATTCATAAATACGATAATGTTGGAAACTGGTAAATAAATATATTAACTTATTCTTTAAAATGTGATTGTAGTGGCCACTTTTTATTTTTTTAAAGGAAACAGACCTTGTCACTTTCTTCATCTCTGATACATGCTCTCATTTGGAGAAAACATTCTCTCTTAAAAAGACCTTGCATGGGATCACTTCAATTAGTCTTTTTTTTTAAAAATGCAACCACATTGGTGATCAGTGCTCTTTTTTTGGAGCGAATTTTCGCTTTTTTTGACAAGAAAATCTGGGAAATTCTGGATAAATATGTTTTTCTAGTGTAATTTCAACCAATTTTGCAATTTTTGAGGCAAAATCTGCTAAAATTTTGACATCACAATTTTTTTTAAAAACACTACTGGTGAGCATCCCCAGACAGATTTCACCTTAATTGTCAACACCTATTTAGGGGACCCTTAAAACAATAGATGGAAGTGACAACCAGTGTTGGGTGGGTATTGAAGTTTTGGTTGGGTATCAACCCGAGTAGGCACCCTGTATGGGGTACCCTAACATTCAGGTATTGGCTCAGCAAAAAACCTCTTGATACCCTACCTCAGTATACTTCTCTTCTCTCATACACAGGCAACGCCCTTATATGGACAGTCTTGTATTTTATAAATTTTGTGACCTCCATTGGTTGAGCAGGCATTGCACATTGCAAACATGTGCAAGGTATTGAAGTTTAGGGTTAGAATTTAGTGTTTGATAAAGTTGTAGGTCAGTAATCTACAAAGTTTTGGAGAGTTGTTGCTTTTACACTAACTTGATAGATAGAAGAGAAGATTCATGATAGAAATGGCTTGCAATGAAAAGAACCACCACTGACTTGATAGAAGAGAATATCCATGATAAAATGGCTTGCAACTTAAAGGAATGCTGAATTTGTGAAATTATAGACTTACTAGCAACAATTGCATTGTCGTTAAGGACTAAGGAACAAGGTAAGCATTCTTACTGCAATTGATTATTTCCACGTAGCATTTTTGTGTCTTTTAGTTTTGATTTTCTCCTTCTATTGTTTGTGTTTAATGCATTTTTTTTATGCTCTTGTGTCTTCTTCATGTTGCCGGGTCAAAGTTACCTCATGTTTTATTGTTTTCATCTCTCTATTTTTGGTGCATTGTTCTAGTAATATCAAGTTTTATTCTTGTTGTCAAACTAGTGTCTTGTGTTTCATTGACTTCATCTTTGGTGCTTTGGTATCTTCTCCTTCTCGTCCAGCTAATAAGCTGGTACCTGTGTTTCGTTGATTTCATCTTTGGTATTTTCATGTCTTCTTATAATTGTCAAGCTAGTAAGTTGGTATTTCGTGTTTCATCATTTTCAATGTTTTACAACTTACAAGTTTCAAGTTTTCAAGAATTGTTACATCGTAATAGGTTTGTTAGTGTTTCATTGTGTTTTCAAAAATTAATCTATCATGGCTGAAGACCATGATGTTTTTATGAACGAAGTCACAAAAGATGCAAAGGGAATTGATTTTAATGTAATTGACTATGGTGTGAGTTTTGGTGATGATGGGGTTGGAGGTGGCAATGGTAGGCTTGGATTTGAAGCAAATAAGAATGAAATAATTATCAATAGAGAACTTAGTGAAGACAATGAGGACATTTTTCAAGTTGAATTAGATGCATAACAAAAATAATTGCTTGTCCAATTGTAGTTCAACCAAAAATATTGGTTCATGTGGCAAAGGTCAACAAGCACATGGGTCTTTTTTTAATTAAATGACCATAGTGTTAATGTTGATTCTTCTCAATATCAAAGAAGGAGATGCATTATGTGTCATAGCATGTACAAGAAAAAAATAGTCAAAATTTTACACAAAATCGAAAAGGTTTGGTTAAATATAATAAGGACCATGGCACAACTGCCATGAGTCGTCATGTTTCTTTTGAGCACTTTGTAGTTTTGACCTTATACCGAGTATGATGATGATTTGATGCTACCATGGCGCCTGTTGATCACCAATTACTAAAAAGAGGAATAAGCCAACTATAAGTTCCATTGCTAATTTTTTTACTATTAAAGTGATACCTTACAAAAATTTGACTTTGTTCAAAAATAATTCTTTGAAGACTTGGTGTTTTACATTGCCAAAGGCTACCATCCTTTGAACTCTACTCAAAATGTTTGGTTGAAAAGGATTGTGCATCATCAATGCAATCAAGTTGTCTTTCCTAACAAGCAACAACTCACCAGTTATATTATCACTAACAAGTTTTGTAAAACCATGGAATGCCATGTTCTTCTTACACTTGCTAAAGCCACGACAATTATAGCAAAGTTGATTTATGGATGTCCCGAGTAGGATTTGACACTTTTACACATGTTGTCAATTACATCAATAAAAAAATGGCAACCATGTCATACTAGAATGGGTTTTTTTGAGGTTCATGAAACAATGGGGGCTTTAATGGCTATGTAATTAAAATACTTGCTCGATATGAGTTGTTGGACAAGGTGTTATCATATGTGAAGGATGAGGGTGTTAATTTGAGCACCTTCACGATGGCCTTAACGAGTATTATTTTTTGTGCTCCATTCATGTTGCCACAACCTTATGTTGTCGTTTACTATGGGCATGCCATGTTTAAGTGTTATCAATATGCTACAAATGATTTCAAGGTGTGTAATGGAATGCGAGAGGTTTCTATTAAAGCTATTTAATCATCTTTGTAGAAGACAATTACTTGGACCAAGAAAAGTGGGAGGGCCAAACAAGAGTGGGCTAAGGCTTGTAGAAATTCCAAGTGTTGCCTTAAAAAACTAAAAACTCATGCCAAGTCTCAATTTGCCTCCAAAATGATTTTATTCAAAATGACCTAAAGTTTTGAAGTGCTAAAAATCTTTGTTATTCAAAGCAAACCATTGCCTTGTAAAGCAAAATACCTCTCCCAAGACATGGTTTGTGGCATAGAAAGTTTCAAAAATTATCACACCAATAGTAACCAATGTGTCTTGAACCAATTTCATAGATATTGGTTAATATTATCTAATGTCATTTCTTCTGCTATCTCCATGATTGTTGGCATGCGTACCAACAATTATGTTATGGCTAATCAAGAAATGCAAGTAAATGGGCCAATAGATTATGGTTTTGTTTGTTTAAAGTTTGGTTAAGTGTTTTATCTTGTAAAACCATTACGAATTTAATTGTTTGATTATGTTTGTGGAATTAGAGGTTGGAGACTTTGACTTAGAGTTGATGCATCTTGGGCATCACATGCAAATTAAAGTTATTGGTATGTTAAGGTCATTTATTATGTTTGACCCAAGCTTTAAGAATTTGTAACTCATTCGAGATTTCATTGGCCTTGAATTAGCCATGCAAGTTGTTAAGTATGATCAAGAAATTTTGATGCCTTTGTTGTTGATTGTTTATAAGGCTTTAACATCAATTGCTATGACTATTCATGACCTTACTACATCTAATGTATTTGAACTAAAGGTCTTTGGATCTTTGGCTTCCATTAAAAAAACTACATTCAACCTCCTTAGAGTTGGATTATCACTTTTTTTAAGTCCACTGCAGTGTCAATAGATCCTTTCAATCCTTTTATTTGGTGGGTAGAACATGAGTAACAATGTCCCAATATTAAACATCTTGCCCAATAAGTGATGGGTATTGTCAATTCATAGATCGAAACTAAAAAAAATTTCAGTGTGGCTAGTATCATCACAAGTTCGAAACGTTATTGGCTTGGTATTGAAAATTAAGGTAAACTGATTCTAATCATGAAAAATTGGCCAAATGATCCTAGATTTGGGTGCACAAATGTCGAGCCTAAATCAATTGAAAAATACATAGACATTGAAAATGGCATGGTGTCAGAAAATGAAACTCATTTCTTATTTCAATTTGTTTGAAGAAGATTAACTTTTTTTATTGTTGAAAAGTGAAAAGTATGAGGAACAAAAGGGGAAGTACCCAATTGCATCTATGTTTTTGTTTCTAATATTGTTTTAATTTGTTGGGTGCAAGTACAAAAACCTTAATTGTTGTCTATGTTTTTTTATTTTTTTGGTTGCAAGTACCCTAATCTTAAGGCCAAAGCGCTTCAATGATGAGCAAAGGAATAGTATGAAACTCCTTGAATTTTTCCAAAGCATCACATGAAGTTAAAAGGTAGATTTTGTGGTGTCATTTGGGTTGTTTACTACAAGTACATGTGTTTGTTGTTTGTATCTATGTTAGTTTCTACATGAATCAATGTTTTTTAGTTTCTATTCCCACTTGTCAAGTGTTGTCTAATTGAAGGACATGAATGTAGTTGTTGTGAGATGTCTTATGTTAACTTTTATTTTTGACATTGGGGTTTCTTATGGTTGTTGTGGGTTGTTTTCAACTTTTACTCTTCACCTTGTGGTTTCTTGTTTAGCTACAAGTTGTCTTCAACTTTTATTCCTAGCATTGGTGGATGTGAAGTATGCCATATTGTATGTTGTTTAGGTATGTATATCATTAAATTTTTAAGTGCTGGAAACATATGGGTTGCCAAAGTTGATGGTGAGAGTGGCTTGCTTCTGTGTATGGTGTTTGAGAGTCTAAGAGAGCACTCTATGCCCACCACTCAATCTCTTATCAACTTGCTACAATTGTAGTTGAAGGCAACCACTTACCTAGACCTCAACAATTCTTCTGACATTCACAATTCCATGGAATGTTAAGTGTAATGATGTAGCTACAATCTTGTTAGTTAGTAATAGGTTTAGAGTATATATAAAAAAATTTGTTAAAAGACATGAGGTTTTTGTTATGTGATAGTTTCACACTCAGATTTGTACTCTCTAGATCAATCAAACTTGGTTTTTTTTGCTTGAAAACACTATCCATTATGAACTTGCTTGCATTTATGTCCAGCAGCCATCACCCTTTTTTTATATCTATTATACATGCATGTCTAAAGAAAAATTTGTCTTGTGTTTATGCCCAGTGAGCTTATGACCAATTTGTCAATGCACATGCCTGGGTTTATGACCAGCAAGCATCACCCTTTTTCCATATCTATTATGCATGCCCATCCGAAAAAAAACATGTCCTATGTTTATGCCCTGTGGGCTTCAGTTTGCCAAAAATATTCTTATGCTCAGGCCTGCCAGGCTTCATCTATGAATTTTTTCATTAATACCCTGCCTGTCCGGTATAGTTGAAAATAGATACCCGCCCAACATTGGTGACAACACCCTCCCCAAGATTTGTTTTTCGAAATTTGGCGAATTTTAATTTAAAAAGGGAATTTGTCACAGAGAAAAACAATCCTTCTTTTTAGTGTGGCCTTTTTCGGCCAAAAAAATGACTGTGACTTCAATATCTGCTATGCAAATAGCACACTATCCCATGCATATAAAAATGATTCATGGTTGGGAGATCCCTCACTAAAGATCCTCTCTCGATCTTAGTGAGAACAGCTCTTTCTTCACTCATTCCGAAGAGGCCACTGGCCCACTTCATGGACCTGCGACATTGGGATAAGTAACGGAAATAACTTTTTAATTTCATCTCTTTTGTTCAACGTACCTCCCCAGTGAGTAGTAGGTACTTCATGTTTGAATTTTCAGTAATCTGACAAAACCCTTTTTTGAAAAAAGTAGATTCCTTTCGACATTTGAGGGTCTCTTTCCATTAGGTTGCTATGATGTGTCGTGATCTCAGCAGCTTAATGACAAGTCAAGGACATAGACCTTGTTTCTTGTTCGTTGGATGGATAGGAGCTTTCCACTAAAGAGCTGCAACTGCATGGAAAATATGTAATTCATCAATGTTACAAACTCTCAGAACACATTCCCATACACATTCCCATCAAACAGACAGACGTTACTTTGTGATGGGCTTGACTTCGAGCTTTTACACTGTAAGCATTTTGTCAATGCATGACTTGTGAAGCTGCGAGGTGACTAAATTTCAGTAATTTTTTTTGACTAGATTATTGATGGTTCACGAACGCATGTCTAATCCAACATTCAATTTTTAAATCAACTTTTAAACATAGGACACAAGCCAAATTTGAACCTTCCCACCTTCTTCGCCATACATCAGGCCTTATTAAGCATTCAATCACGAAATCATGTGATGGGTGATGTTGACATCCAAATACATGTGAACATTAACTTAATTTTAAATATGTATTTCAGAAATTCAAGTATAATGCCTTTAATAATGAATAATTTTCAAACTTTTTTTTTTTCATAAATGTATTCAATTTCTGAAATTTTCTATTTTCATGTGTCAATACATTACATATTAAGTAAATATATTTTGAAATTGGCTAGAAATTCGAATAATTTTTGAATTATTTTTTATAAAGTAATCTCATAATTAGATATAATTCAATATTTTTAAAGTTCAAATGTCAATACATATACACTAATTTCAAATATTTATTTAAAAAATTCCATGTAATGTTTTCTTATCAAATGAATTTAATCTTATAATTTTTAATGAAATTAATTCCAGATGTGAAATACATAAATATGAATTATTCTACCATTTCCTTTTCTTTTAATATTGATAATAATATAGTTTCATAATGGAGTTGATTGAAAATGTTTTTAAGGTTGTTATTTTATTTTATTTTATTTTTCTACTTAGTCTTTAAAAAATTCATTTGTTACTAAATTTCCAATGAAAAATTTTAGTCAACTCAATATTTCTTACACCTTAAGTCTAAAAATTTATAAAACCATCTCCATCGAATCACACTCATTGAGTTCTTTCCAAAAACACCAAGAGTGTGCCCCCAACTTCCTTAGCTTAAGTGTCAAATCCAACTTTCATTCTCACAAAAATTTGAAATTTCATTTGTTACTAAATTTCTAGTGACAAACATAATTTATTCAAAATTCAATATCTTTTACATATTAGGTCTAAAAATTACAAACCACTTCCATTGAATCCTACTCATTGAGAGATGTCAAAAAACACCAAGAGCACATCAAAATTATTTTTCCTAAATCTAATCTCCAATTTTCATTTTCATTAAAAGTTGAATTCTCATTTTTTACAAAATTTCAAAAAATAAAAACTATTCAAGATTTAATTTCTCCTACTAATCATTGACAACTTTACAAATATATCAAAAGTGTGCCCCAATTGCTCCAAAAAAATCTATTTTGATTTCATTGAATTTTTAAAATTAAAATTAGTATTTAATAACTTTTGCACCATAGGTCCAAAAATTCAATGCACTCTTATTTATTGAGAATTTTCCAATGGTACCAAGAATGCAAGAGAAGGTGCCATGGTTTGGGAAATTTGACATAACAAAATAATGAAAACAATTAAACAAATTTATTTAATTGTAAGATCATTATAAACAATAATTAAAAACATGAAAACTATACTATCATTTCATTTTTTTAGTAATTAATGTTTTAAACTAATTATATATTTTTCAATTTTAATGTTACCACATAATTAAATGTTTTGTATTTGGACCATTGATTTCAATCACACTAATCATAGTAATCAAATTAAACAATTCTACATGGGTGCCACATTTATCATGTGTAAAATATAATGTTTGATTTGACAAGATACATAGAAATTTTAGTCATAATGAACATACCTTGTTTTGATGTCACTCCAACTAAACACATTTAATCATTTCAAACTAATACCTTTGATTTTATAGTTGCATGAAAACATGGTAAAGTGTACAATTAAAAGTACTTGCCAATTTACTTGTTACATGAACAAAAAGTAGGACCAAAACTCATCACAAATTTTAGACATTCAATCATTTTAGTTGAATGATAAATAACAAGATACTTCTTCATTATTATGCATTAATTTTTAAATTTTGCATTGTAAAAGTAGGTTTAAAGTAGCTTTTAAAACCTACTTTTTGCAATGTAACATTTGATTCAAGTATGTGCCAAATATATTTTACCAAAGAGAAAGTAGATTTGTTTTTTAGTGAGGCCTTTGACTATACAATGATCTTTATGCTATAATTTCATACATGTATATTTCATTAAATTTTCTAATGAAAAAGTAAGTTTCAACACCATGTTGACTAGTCAATTTCAAACGTATTTATTCCCTATTTTAAAAAATTCCAAAGTTTTTGAAATTTTGTAGTTGATTCATAATAAACCAAATTGAGGGCTCAATAGTTTTAAAATAAAGTTTAAGTAAAATTTGAATTTACTTTCTTGTGTTTTTGTGAAAAGCTACTTCTTTTTTAACTTGATTTTTTTTAGCAACTTTTTTTGTATATGTTACCATGTTTTCACCCAGTTAGTTTATTCACAATTACACTAGCATAAAACTTATGTTTTGTAATAGTGTAACCTAAATAGGCGAATAGGTGGCTTAGGTAGGTAGGTAGGTAAATGCGTAGGTACATTAAGTAGGTGGGTAAATAGCCAAAATAGGTTCATAACTGAAATAAGTAGACCCTTTAGTTAGGCACAAAGTCTTTAAATGCAATTTAAAGATAAACCATCATCGAAATTTTGGAAAGTTCATTCCTATTTTTGAAATTTGGGTTCTAGTTGGGGAATTTTAAAGATAGTTTAAAAGTGGAGGTGAAACCATTAAGTGAAAATGAAAGGGGCCTTAAAACTAAAGGTTAATTTGTAAACTTTTTTAATTTTTGCAAGGTGTAACTTTGGCTTCCTATGTTTAGGTTATGCCTACATTTGTGCCATTTTTTATCATCTTTTTCATTTAACTTCAATGAGGTCTTTCAATTCTTTCATTGAATTTATTCCATGGGTCAATTGGCCAAATGAACTAATACCTATAGTGGTACCTTCACCTTTTTTAATAAGGCCCTTTTGATGTTATGATGTGTCATGGATATTAAAAAATTAAAGAAATTTCTACAAGTTTTCAAAAACATCCTCGAAGAATATTTTTATAAATTTTTATAAGTTTCCAAAAAGATCTTTTTAAGAATATGCTTAGAAATTTTTAGAACACATAGAATAAATGAAAGCTTTTAAATAGGATAATAAATTAAAGTTTCAAAAAGATGTACTTAAAATAATTTCTTTTAAAAAATAGTTGGTGAAAGCTTCTTAAAAACATGGTTAAGAAAGTTTCTAAAAGGTTATCTAGTAAAAACTTAAAGAAGGATTAGTTGAGAAAAATGCCAAAAGGTTAATATGATATTCTAAAACGTTCCATTGGATAGTAAAAGAAAAGGTTTGGAAGGTGCCATCCTTCAATTTCACAATACGAATTGTGTCCCTTGTACTCCTATTCCATTTCATGCTTAACATGCATCATGTTTTGTTCAAGTAATAAATTTGTTTATTCATGTTCATTGTCAAATTTCTTGTTTGTTAATTTTTTAGTTTTTTCCAAGGTATATATTTATCTTGTCCAAGTGACAATTTGAAAAGATTATTTATTGGTTTTTCAAACATTTTGGTGAATCATAATGGAAGATTTCATCCCCATGATTGTTTCAACATTGCATAATATTCAACAACAAATTCAAAAAATTTATGAAACAAACATCCAACTTTTAAACAAATTGACCTCAAGTTTTAACTCAAAATTTACATAACTTGCAACATCAAATCCAAGAGCTTTGCAAAGCCAATGGGAGCTATTGTGAAATTTCGAATCCCATTCCACTTCCACAACAATGTATAACCTAAAGTTAATATGCCTAAAAAGTTCGATAGAATGAGGTCAAAATTTTGAAATTTTATTCAAAAAGTTCATATCCTCATCCATTTGCAACCCAACAACTAATAGCCCAATAGAGTTTTCAAAGTCAAATTAATTGGGATGTTACTTTTAGGAATTGCCTTGTCATGGTTTGCACCATTGTTTGAAAAACTTGAACACCAATCATTACAATGTTCAATGAGTCCTTTTGAAAACTTTTTATTCATTGGATATATTTCAAATCAATTCATATCTTCCAATGATATATTAGGAACCTTACAATTTAAAAAATCTTATATTTTCAACACCAAATTAAATAACCACTTCTAAATGTGAAAAACTAAACAAGCATTACACTTGTGGTTCTTGTTTATGTGACTACACCCGAATGCAATAACCATTCAAACCCATTTACAACCTCTCTCAAAATGAATTGGTGAAACTACAAAATTAAATCAATGAAAATCCTTTCCAGAACTTCATACAACATTCAAAATCACCTACAAGTGCACTAATATATTTTGTGAAAAAAAAAAATGGGATCCTCCACATGTGTGTGGATTACTGTGATTTCAAATCACCATAAAGAATTATTATCTTTTACCATTTATTTTAGGGCTTTTCAAGCAACTTGATTAAGCAAAAAAATTCACAAAAATTGAAGTGAAGGGTGCTTACAATCTTGTACACATAAATAAACTAATGAGTGAAAAAACAATGTTTTACACAAGGTATGGCCATTTCAAAGACAAGTCATGCCTTTTGGTCTTATGAATGCCCCTATAATTTTTTAATGCATAATGAATGGCATATTCAAACAATTCCTAAACAACTTCATGGTCATCTAAATGAATGACATCTTGAATTTTTTTTTACATCTAGAAAAACTTTTTAAATATGTACATATTGTTCTCAACAAATTTCTCAAGAAAAAGTTGTATGCCAAATTGTAAAAATGTTTTATCATCACTCAAAAGTAGAATTCTTGGGAACTACATGATCTTCAACAATGGCTTCTCATTGGATCAGAAATAAATTCAAATTGTTAATATCACCATTATTTGGCAAACCTCATTTTTAGTTTGCAATGTTTCATGTTTCTTGGGATTTGTAAATTTTTATCAAAGATTATTCAAAAATTGTTGTTCCTTTGACACAACTTACAAACAATGACAAATTCAAATGGAATATTAAAGATGTTGTAAAAGATTTCAAATTTTTAAAAAATACTTTCACAACAATTCCCATTTTAATTCATGCAAACCCATCAAAACCATTCTTTCTTGAAGCAAATGTTTCAAATTTTGTTCTTGGTGTTGTATTATTTCAGTATGCAAGTGATGAACAACTACATCATGTTGGATTCCATTAAAAGTTCTTAGTGATCAAAATAAAATATGAAATTCATGACAAAGATTTTTTGGCTATCCAAGCTAGATACATTATCACACCACTCACATCTCACTTCAAAACAAGGAGACATTGCTTTCTACCAGTAAAAGTCCATCATCTTAAAGCTGGAATAATTGTGATTTATGTTGATAGAAAACAAAAAACCTAATGATAAAAAATTTCTTGAATAAATATGAAACAACCCTCAAGATGATTTTTTTGCAAAGGATTTGAAACAACATTTACCTCACAAAAATGATGACGACAATATTTCTGAATTTGAATAAATGTTTTATTTACTACAAAGGGTTTTTTAATGTTCCACCAAGGCCAACATAATTACACATCTTCCAAACATGTCATGATTTTCCATATGTAAGAAATTTTGGAGTAAACAAGACCATTGAGTTTGCTTCAAATGATTTTTTATGGCCACAAATGTGGAAGTTTATGAAAGAATTCATTCACACTTGTGAATCCATGTTCATATCTTTTTATGGATTTCATCATAAACTTTTGCATTCTAAATCCTACAACTCCATTCTTGTTGTGGTTGATTGGTTAACAAAGATTGCACACTTTATTTGAACCACCAAGATTTCAATAAGTGAAGGTATTATAAAACTTTTCCTTGAAACATATCACTAGAAGAAAAATCAAAATTTGTGACTAGTGTTGATGACTAATTTTTAGACATAAACGACATTTTGCCAATATTTTCACATTAGTTGTTTAAAACAAGTCGCAAGTGACATGATGACAATAATGACATCATCAATTTTTTGATGAAATCTATGGTCGATGAATATAAGGGACCTTTGACCAAATTGTATAAATACAATAACTTATGCGACACAAATATGTGATTATAGTTGTAACTATTTTGATAACCTATCAAAATTTGCCATGTGGCACCTTGTGAAATAGGTAAGTAGGTTGATAGTCCTAAGTAGGTAGGTAGGTTAAGCCATGTTACACTTATGATAAACTAGTGCACGTGGCACCTAGGTTTGATCATGTTACTTAACCTAGGTCATGCCACATGCCACCTTAGGCTAGGTTATCCCATGTGCCACCTAGGTTACATTATACCACATGGCACCTAAGCTAAATTTATGCCATGTGGGACCTAGGCTAGGTTATGCCACATGGCACCCGACTCAAATTTATGTCATGTGGTACCTAGGGCATACTTAGGCTCCAATAGCCTATGTGGCACCTAGATTAAATCCTATTTCATTTCTTATTTAGCTTTTTGGGTTGAATTTCTTTTATTGGCTCATCCCAAACGGCATTTCCATTCTAATGTTTTTGTGGTTTTAGTGCACCTCTTTATATAGTTTAAAAAATTGAAGTGGAAGACAAGGCCATGTGGAATAAACAATTTGGTTGCAACCTAGTTGCAACTTAATCACAATTTAGTTGCAAGTATTACATGCATTCCCTATTAAATTATTAATGGGGTTTTCAATATTCCCTAGTCCCATCAAGGTTGCTTGAATTTTTGCTTTTTGTAGTAATAGGTTCAAAAAAATAGTAGCAGGTACATTCAAAGTAAAAATCTAAATCCTATGTACACTTATAAAGCAAATGTATTCAAATTACAAAACTTTCAAAAATATATGATTGAAAACAAGAATGCTCCATTCTCCATTTCAAGGTTGGCAAAAAACAAAAAATAAAGAATCCAATGTTCATCTATTTCTCTTTTCCTATTTATATACAAGATATTTTAGAATTTAAACAATCTAAATATACCATTTAAATAGTCATTAGCCAATATGCACACTAACAATTCCAAAAATTAGAAATTAATTGTCTATTAAAACTATTTGTTTTGTAGACTATTCATTCTACCAACTACTAGTTCTACCAACTATCGGTTCTATAGACTATTAGTTGAGTAACTATTTGTTGACTTGTCACCTAACTTGCTATTATGTCACTTAGGTTTTGTAATTGGTTAGGTTTTGTCACTTATTAGGGCAAATCACGTGTTATAAAAATCACGTGTTATAGGTCTAGTAATAATTATTTAACTATTTATCTACTTAACTACTACCTACCTACCTAGCCTAGTTTTTAAAGTACTATCTACCAATTAATACTTAACTTTGCCAAACAACTACTTATTAATTTAATTGACTACCTATAAATAATTCATGTAATCTAACTATTAACTAACATGGTCTACATTGCACTAAAGCCTAGACCACCTATGTCGTGTGGCACTGAGGCTAGCTAATTTGTTATTATTATTTTGATTATTATTTCACTTTATTATAGATATTATTAACTATAATAATCCATAATAGTTAATAATAATAAATTAAAAATGTATAAGTCTAGTAGGCATAATTACCCTTTAATAGTAATTATTGTAATAATATCAATTTCCAAAATCAAATAATAATTTTCAGGATTCAAATATGAATTTTCATATCAAATCAAAAAATTTAGAATTCAAATATCAATTCTCAGATTAAATATAAAATTTCATATTCAATTCTTTTTTTGAATTTAAATAATAATTTTCAGAGTTCAAATATCAATTTTCAGATTCAAATAGCAATTTTTGAAGTCAATAAAAAATTTCAGAATTGAAATATCAGTTTTCAGATCAAATAACAATTTTTGAAATCACATAACTATTTTCCAAATTTAAATATCAATTTTCAGATTTAAATAAAAAAATTTGAAGTCACATAACATTTTCAGAATTTAAATATCAAATTTCAGATTGAAATAACAATTTTTGAAGTCACATAACAATTTTCAGAATTTAAATATCAATTTTTAAATTCACATAAAAAAATTCAGAACTCAAATAACAATTTTCAAATTCAAGTAATATTTTTTGGAATTAAAATATCAATTTGCAAATCTATTCAAATAGCAATTAAAAAAATAACTATGGTGAAAATTAACATGGTGACTATTTGTAACTAATCGAATAGATCAACTTATTCATGGATGGAAATAGACTTAAAAACCATGCAGCCCATAGAATGAAAGCATCAATAGTCACAACGTAATCACATCAAAATCATAGCAATGACCAAAAGTTTTGAAATTTGATCCTACAATTGCAAATACTATCAAAGCTACTCATAAACAACGAATAGTCACATGTAATTGCAAATAGATTGGTTATATTTTGATTGATTTCTACTAGTGTTATACATGTCACATGGCTTAGGTGAATACATGGTTCAATGATTCATTTTTTATAGATAAGCATTCCATACAAATCCTTAATAAATTTTTGAAAAGTGATCAAATGGACATAGTTATTAATTTAAAAATTTTCATTATTGTGATCTTTGATTACCAAATGTTGACCGTTTGACAAAACCTCTTAAACCTTCTACTAGAAATCATGTCATATGCAATCAAGCATTCTGCAACTTGTGTGTAATTAGTCATCATTTACAACTATATCAATCATGCTTGCAACTAAAAAATTGTCACAATATCATTTTTAAGCTAATATATTATCTATACTACCTATAGATAGTTCTATGCTAATATATATACCTAGTAACTTATTTAGACTAGTACACCTAGTGCTAGTACAATACATTAATTAGCTTACCTACCCTACTAGCTAGAGTAGGGAATTATTAATTACTAACTATAATGATAATACTAATAATAATAATGTAATTAAAAACCCTATCTTACAATTAACTATAGTGACAATAATTATAATTATATTAATTATTAGTAGAGATATTAATAGTTAATATTATAATTTATAATGTTAATATAATATTTATCTATTAGGTAGTAGTTGCACATTAGGATGTAAATTAATTTTTTTTATCCCATATTGTTTATCTTACCTTCCAAATTTGTAAAATATATAACTAGGTGCACTAGAAGTATTATAAAAAATATGACATTTGGGATGAACCAATAAAAGAGGTTTGGTCCTAAATGTTAAACCCAAAATAAAATAGGATCATCCCAAATTTCCTTCTTACTTAGCTAGTTAAACCTACCTAGGTTTAATACCTATCTATGTACCTAGGCCTAGTTACTTACCTACCTTTACTTAGGCCTACCTACATACCTATTTACCTATTCAAATGCCACATGTTAACATTCTATCAACCCTAAGTTGGATGATTTAAATTAAATTAATTAAATATCAAAATAAGTATTAAAATTACCATGTATCACAAAAATAATTAGTTGAAACCATAGACACATGTCACAATACAAAAATGGTTTATTTTTATTGCATGTAGTAGCATCTTATATATGTAACTAACCCTCCATGAATATGATGTAACCATTTTCAATTGGTCTTTAGTAGAAGGTTTTGATGATTATTGTTAGTTGTGAGGGCCATTGAATGTTCTTCCTTATGAACAACAACCATCTTATGTGGCAAAAACTATGTGATGCATTTAAAAAAAAAATCGTAATTCATTTCCATCATTCCTTGTGAAATGTGTCACTAAATGAGGGGTAATGTTGCAAAAAGTAAACAACAAGAGAAGATTTTTAAAGTTTCTAAAAAGATTTTTGAAATATATACTCAAAAGTTTTAAAAAGATTTCAAAAAGATTCTTGAAGAATATGCTTGGAGGTTTTAGAAGTTTTCACAATATATCCTTAAAAAATATGTTTAAAATTTCGTAAAATTTTTTATAATTTTTTTTGAAGAATATGATTAAAAATTTGTAAAAGTTTCTAAAAAGATCTTTGAGCAATATGCTTAGAAGTTTTTTAAACACATAAATTAATGGAAGTTTTTATAAGAATAAGATAATTAATGAAATTTTTTAAAAGATGCATTACACCAATATGTGTCCAAATTTGTTTTTTGTTTTATTAGATTTTGAATGAACTTGGACAATGATGGTGAAAGTGGTTAACCTTTTAATGAACAAGGACTAATTGTTATGGACAAATGAATTCACCAATAGTTAATTCAATAAGTTAACCTCCTAATTCATAAATTGGCTAAGCATTTAGGAACCCAAAATTAAGTTAGGTTAGGAACTTAAGGTAGGCACCTAGGAACCCAAAATTAGGTTAGATTTGAACCTAGGTTACACACCTAACCTATGCTACCTAGGCCACCTAGCTTAAATTAGGAACCTAGGTCATTTAAACCCATTAACTTAAGGTGCAAATGTGAACTACTCATCTCCCTTCACCTCCATGCTTAAAAAATAAACCTTTTACGATTGAACCATTATTTAAATAACTGATATGATTTATCATCACATATTATTATTCACATTCTTTTTTTAACCTAATTAAGTATCTACTTTAGATTATTTAAAAACTAATGTAAACTACCATAGGTTCGGTTTCTAAGTTAGTTTTTGGTTATTCTTAAGCTAGTGTAACCTATTTTAAGCTATTCAAGTATATGTGTGAATTACCATAAATTAGGTTCCTAAGTTAGTCTTAGGTTATTCTTAAGCTAGTGTAGCCTATTTTAAACTATCCAAGTATATGTGTGGCCTACCATAGATTAGGTTTTTATGTTAGTCTTAGATTCTGATTAAATTAATGTAGGTTCCTTTAAATTATTTTTAGGCTACCATAAGCTAAGATTTTAGGTTATTCCTAGGTTATTTTTAAGCTACTGTACAAAACTATTTTAGGTTATTTTATCCTAGATTATTCTTGGCAATTTTGAGTTATTTTAAGTTATTATATACCCTAGGTTATTTCAAGTTATTTCAATATTTTTTTATTATAATAAATTATTTTAGGTTTTTTTTTGTTATTTTTAGCTATTCTAAAATTTTCTATCCTAAATTATTTTAGGTTATTCTACCCTAAGATTATTTTTTATTATTCCACCTTTGGTTACTCTAGATTATTGTACCCTATTTTATTTATTATTATTATATTTTATTTCGCTTTAATGTTTTAAAACTATTGTATATTATTTTAGCCTAGGTGATTTTCAATTATTCTAGGTTATTCCACCCTAATTTATTCTTCGTTGTTATTCCATTTGTTATTTTAGACTATTATAATTTATACCTTAAGCTATTTTAAAGTTATTTTAATCTATTCCATTTTAAGCAATTATGGGTTATTTTACTTTAAACTATTCATTATTTCAATTATTACACCTTGAACTATATTCACTTATTTTAAACTATTGCCCATTAGGTTATTCTTGGCTATTCTACTTAGGCTATTTTCAACTATTATAAATTATTGGATCTTAAATTATTTTATTTTATTTTTGTTGTTATAAGTTATTCCACCTAGGTTATTTAAAATTATTTTACATTAAATTATTTTTTATTATTTTAAGTTGTTTCACCTTATATTATTTCAAGATATTTTACTTTAGGTTATTTTATGTTAATTTATTTTTCAATTATTCTACATTAAGTATGTTTGATTATTCTAAATTATTCCACTCTAGAAGCTATTATAAGCTATTATACCTTAAATTATTTTAATATTATTCTAAATTAATTTTCCATAAACTATTATAAGTTATTTTACTTTAGGTTATGTAAACTTAAACTAGGGTATAACGTAAAGTAGTTTATGATACAATAACTTAAAATAATTTAAGGTGGAATAACTTATAATAGTCGAAAATATATAAGGTTCAATAGTTTAAAATAACTTAAAGTGAATAAACATAGGGTGGAATAATTTATAATAACTAAAAATAGTTTAGGGTAGAATAGTTAAAAAAAAAAAAAAAAAAATAAATAAGGAAAAAAAAAATTAAAAAAAAAAAAAAAAACTAAAAAAAAAAAAAAAAAAAAACAAAAAACAAACAAAAATAAAA
>Ga0116227_10002233_pt1 | contig 44140 bp, 36 predicted proteins | sample S1TSphgellanicum_FD_89693 | JGI IMG/M metagenome (GOLD analysis project Ga0116227, IMG submission 89693) | Host-associated microbial communities from peat moss isolated from Minnesota, USA - S1T2_Fb - Sphagnum magellanicum MG | ecosystem: Host-associated > Plants > Peat moss > Unclassified...
CACCTTAGTAGTCTACTTTGGACACAGAATTTTGCCAAATGGTATTATGGCTCATTGGGCCAAAGTAGTAACCATTTTGGACATGCCCAATCCTACGAATGTTCACACTTTGAGGAGCTTCATCGGACTATGTAATTACTACAAGATTTATGTCCAAAACTTCAGTACTATTGTTCATCCTCTCTATGCATTGTTAAAAAAGGATGTTGTTTGGACATGGAGTGAAAAGGCTCAAAAAGCTTTTGACACATTCAAGGCAAAGCTTTTAGAGTTCCCCATTCTGAGAAAACCTGATTTCAACAAGGTCTTCATTTTACACATTGACTGGAGTGCTCTTGGTATTGGTGTTATTTTTAGCCAACTTGATGAGAAAGGCAAGGAATATGTTATTACCTATGCATCCCGAAGCAACAACAAGGCTGAGAACAACTACTCTTCATACGAGGGGGAGTGTCTTGCTGTTGTATGGGCCATCATACATTTTAGGCCCTATTTTTATGGCATCGAATTCAATTTGTATATCGACCACCAGCCTATCAAGTGGTTGATGACCAACAACAAACTTATTAGTAAGTTAGCTCATTGGGCGTTTATACTTCAAGAATATGAGTTCAAGGTTATTCACCGACCTAGTATTACACATTAGAACGCGGATACCATGTCACGGAGACCCTTCACTACCTCTGAAGATTTTTCAAAAACTAGGCAAAAGTTCGACCAGATTCCAATAATACATGTATTTTATGCATCTACTTATCTTGCACTATTACAATGTAACTTGGTTGAGCATCCCATTGTGGATATATGGGAGGACTTTGACACTTTGAGGTTTTTTCAGCATGGGGAATACCTTCCCCAAGTTACATCAAATCATCGGGATCACATACAACACCAGTCCAAATGCTACTCATGGAGGGACAATCACCTCGTCCGATGTTTACCACAAGGCAACATAGTGGTTCCTCCACCACATGAACGGCTTGGTTTTATTCAGAAGGTACACTCGGAGCTTGGGCACTTTGGAGTTAAGCGTACTTATAACCTTTTCACTCTTCATTACCATTGGAAAGGCATGTATGCTCAAGTCCAAGATGTCATTGCTAGTTCACACTTTTTCCACTTCCTATTCAGGGCATGTTCTATCACTGGTCATGTGATTTAGTTGGAGAGTTATCACAGACCTCCAAGGGTACTGTATACATCATGATTATGATTGAGCATTTTTCAAACTGGGTCGAGCTTGTTATGCTGCCGGACAAGTCATCACACAGCACCAGCCAAGTTTTCTTACAATAAGTCTTAAGTAGGTTTAGGGCTTGTGCTGAATGTCTTATTGATCAAGGATCCAAATTTAGAGGAAAATTCCTAGACCTACTTGACCATGCTTTCATTGACCATCGCCGAACTTCAAGGGATCATCCCCAAGCTGATGGCCTTGTAGAGAAGATGGTTCAGACATGTAAGAAGGGATTTCAAAAGATTTGCCTCACTAAGAACAAAGAGGATTCGGACTTGGCCTTACCTTACATCACCATGGGTTACAAGATGTCCAAACACGCGTCTTTGTTTCATTTCTCTCTTTACTTTCTACTTTTTGGGAGACATCCCATTCCACCTTCTTCCATTACTATTCAAATGGACCAAGTTGTGGACTTGGATTCCTTAGCCACTTGGGCTAAGGTCATTACAGAGAAGGCTGTTTTATTTAGGAGGGTTATGCCCATGGCCATGGAGAACTTGTCCATTGCACAACATCGAAACACCTTACGATATGCACACACACGAGGTGGCAGTTACAAACTTAAGGTGAGACTATTTGATGTTGGTGATTTTGTGTATCTTTAACGACAACCTAATGATACTCTGGACACTTTTTTTGATCGCACTATCTTGAGGATTTTAAGTGATCAGGCCTTAAAATGTGTTGGAGTTGCAAGGAGTTGACGAACGCACAATTCAAAATCACTCCAAAAATTATGTGCCCTGCCACCTGCCAAACTTAGATCCTATGATTATCACATCGATTTGGATTCCTCCATTTGACTATCCATGTTAAGTATGTCAAAGGATAAACAATGTTGATCAGTTGTTGTTTTGTGATAATTGTAATGGTGGATACCATCTATTCTCCCTCAAGCCAAAGCTCACTTAAGTTCCCGCTGACATTTGGTACTATTCATCATGTTCTCTTGTAGCATCTTAATTTTTACTCAGACCATGCCACACTTTTATCGATTCAAGTCTCAGGGGGATACATGAGAATTTCATCGCAACCTCCTTTTGTGCATTTCTTTTTGGTTGATTTGTTTCTACCTTTGATTGGTTTTAGTCTTTTTGTTCAGTAAGTTTGTTACGGATTTACACCCTTACTACATCGTACATCACTACAGTACACGTCACAACAACTGTCATGCCCGTATGCATGGCCTCATACATGACGGTTGGTTACGGGCATATTAATTATGCCATTTAGGGTTAATGTACATTATTAAGATCAATGTACGTTTTTAGGTTATTATACATTATTAGATGTTTTAGGGTTACGGCTTGTTTAGGGTTTTAATTTGTTAGCGGCTTTATAAAAGGCTAAGCTCTTCCCTTCTCTTATTAGTTTTTCTAGAATTCCTTTGTCAGGAGAGTTTCTTCCATAGTCAAATTGGATTTCTAGATGTTCATGGTGGCTATTACACGGCCACCATTTACATACACTACGTTTTCTTTCCTTTCTTTGCAATTTAATATACATGAGAATTTCATCGCAACCTCCTATTGTGCATCTTTTTTGGTTAATTAGTTTCTGCCTTTGACTGGTTTTAATTTTTTTGTTCAGTAGAGTTTGCTATGGATTTACACCCTTACAACATCGTACATCACGACACTACACGTCACGTCTAAACAACTAAGGTAGGCTCACTTAATTAGTCTATTCAAATAACATCAAACAAAAAATATAAGCAATTATAAATAATTAATGCAATTTCAAACATTTATAAGATTATCGAAGGATTATTGAGGTAAAATATGTGGAAAAAAGATGTTTAAATGTGATTTTTTTTTAGCAAGTGCAGTCATGCTCTTGCACATGACAAAATTTATATAACATGTTAAAATTCTTATAATTTTTTTTAAAAACATGTATAATTTTTAAAAAATTAAAATTGAAAAACATGAAACACACATTTGAAATAAAATCAAAACAACAAAAAATGAAAACAACAACAAAATGAAAAAAATAATATTTCAAAGAAAAAAACTCCATAATTAAAATATTAAAAAAACCTTATAGTGCGCAATCAAATAATAAGCTTGAAATTTCAAACTTGCACACCTACAAAAAAAAATGTAAAGGGGGAATATTAGTCTAAAAACCAAAAGAACACCAACAGAGCACATCAAAGGAGACACTAATAAGTAGAAATAAAACACAAGGAAGTGGCGACAAACATAAGGGGTTAAAGAGGTATGTGAGGTAAGTAAGGAGGACACAATAAACACCTATAGAACATAGTAAGGAGACTTTGACAAACACCAACAAAGCACAGCATGAAGGCATCGATAAACACCAATGGAGCATAAAAAGGGGGTTTTGATGAACACCAACACATCACAACAAGGAGACAATGTAAGCTACGACCACCAACATGGCACAACAAGGAGACAATGCAAGCTATGAGCAAAAAAAAAACGTAAAATTATAATGATCCATCAAAGTAAAAACTGAAAAAAAAACTTCAGCACTAAGCATACCTTGAAATTGTTAAACATTCCTTTTATTTATAAGGAAAGTGAGAAAGGAAAAAAAAATAGTTCAAGGGTGGCTTTCCCTTTGCAACACCATTGGAAACCTAATTTTTAAAAAACCTTACCTACCACTACTATTACCAAAGTAAATGACAAATACTAATTATTGACACCTTGACCTTGCTAACTTTTAATAGTTTGACAAGGTATCAAAAATATTTAAAATGGAAGGGTTTCAAATGGGTGGTTCTCAAGCTAATGAAAACCTCTAAATGGATTTTTAAAAAAACATTAGCCTTAATGATGCCCTGAGATATTCAAGGTGAGAATTGGCTTGAAACCTTGCCTAATTTTCACCTTTTTTTTAATACACATTCAACATTGGTTTAAACTTAGATATAAATTAGGCCTAAAAAAAGAAAGAAAAAACAAAACCAAATTAGAGCAAAAGGATTGTAATACAATGGGGAATCCCATTATGTAATTATAGTTCGGAGGATGTTGATCGATTAATATTCAACTATGCAAGTTGATGTTGGTTCCGATTAATTTTCAACTTGAACAAATGCAATTCAAAAATTGAATCTCCTGTTAACACTTTTTTGCCATTGTTATATGTCCTATCATCCATTCATTCATTCATCCCCCCATCTATATCCAAAGCCAACTCCAAGACAACATGCAAGGTTCACCAACATAGTTGACAATTGCAAAGTACCAAAGCCCATTACCTAATGAGTTTTTTTTGTCTTCATTATTGTAGGTGTTCGCATTGGAAGAACATCTTCCTATTTTGTTTGTCTTCATTGTAACTACAGGTGTTCGTGTTGGAGGTTAAAGGTGCTTGTGTTGGAGGTTGTAGGTGTTGGTAGTTGCAAGTGTTCACATTGCAGGCTATAGGTGTTGGAGGCTCCAAGTGCTTGCATTGGAGGGTACATGTTTATTGTTGGAAGTTGTAAGTGTTGGAGGGTACATGTTTATTGTTGGAAGTTGTGAGTGTTGGAGGCTACATGTGCTTGCATTGGAAGCAACATGTGTTTGCATTAAAGGTTGCAAGTGTTAGAAGTTGCAAGTGTTCAAGTTGAGGAGGAGCATCCTTGCATTATTTTGTTTTCACTATAGTTATAGATGTTCACATTAGAAGAGGAACATCTTCATGTTTTTTCTTCATGTTAACTCCCAGTTCACTTTCAAATAATTATTGATTAACTCTCACATTGCAAAATATCTTGTATTATGTAACAATCCAATTTGCAATTACATGTGACTATATATCATTTGCAACTATGGTGTGACTATTAAATTGTACATCCTTCCATATTGACTAACTTCTTTGTTTTTCATTCAAAAAAAAACTCTTATATTCATTTAATTGCAAATTTGGTTGTAATTTAATTATTATTTATGGTATGCCTATGCATTTTATGTACATTAAGGTATTTTGGACTAAATTAAGAATATATTTAACATGTAATCAAGGTACATGAAACATATATTAAAACCTATTTAACTTATATCCAACACATATTCAACACATATTACTTCAAATTATTCAATATTATAAACATATTAAAATAAAAAAAATTCATTTTCATTTGATATGATGGTTTGTTTGCAAATATACAATGTTATCTTTATGTATAATTAAATTATAGTGGTGAGGTCAAATTAAGATACCATAATCTTATTATCAAACCAATATTCATAAAATGGTAATATTAACAAATTGATTAAATGATGTAAAATATGGAATAATAATTAATTAATTAAAACTGATTTTAAATAAATTAATAACTTATATTTATAAATTATTATTGATCAATCAATTACTAACTATTGATCAATTAATACTGATAAATAACTGATTATAATAAAAACTATGAAATTATAATTATCTATTATTTAATTTATAATCTAATACTGAAATAATGAATATCTTTTCATTTTAATTAATAATGTAATCAATTTATTTAACCAATTAAATATTTTATATATAAAATTCAATGTTTATTGATTTATTCAATAAATTTTCATTTCAAGCTATTAATCAACCTACAAACTATAAATAAATAATGAATAGGTTAGTTATTAATTAATTAAATTTCTTCATTTAATTACCTGATCACTAATATATATTAATCAAGATTTATGGTAACTAATAAATAAATAAATAAAAATTAATTGTTACGTTGCTTATAAAAATAGTACTTAAAATTTCACAAATTCAATTATCTAATTATTAATAATGAATAATTAAATAGATTTCCTATTTAGTTCATAAGTTCAAAATTAATAATTAATTTGAACTTCTCAGTGTAGAATTTATTAAAGTTAATTAGTATTTGAAGTAGTAATTTAATTAATATTCTAGATCCTTGTTGATGTGTTAGACTACAAAATAGTAAGATCTCTAAAATGGATGGAATGAATGGATGGAGGCTTAGGTGAATTCCTGCTCCTCATCCCTGAATGGATGGATGTTTAGTTGATTTCCTGCTGCTCCTCATTCCAGAACGGTTTCCAGAGGCTTAGCCGCAATCCCGAATGGATGTTCACCTAAACTCTTGCTCGTCATTCCTGAATGGATGCCAATTTTAGGTAAAATTTCTGTTCCTCATTCCTAAATGGATGAATGTTTAGCTAAATTCCTGATCCTCCTTGTTCCTGAATGGATGAATGTATATCTAAGGTCCTGATCCTCCTTGTTCTTGAATGAATGAGTGGTTTGGCTAAAGACCTGTTCCTCCTCAATACTGAATGGATGGATGTTTATCTAAATTGCTGCTCCTTCCTCATTCCTGAATGGATGGATGGATGTTTAGCTAAATTGCTGCTACTCCTCATTCCTAAATGGATGGATGTTTAGCTAAATTGCTGCTCCCTCTTCATTCCTGAACGGATGGATGTTTAGCTAAATTGCTTCTACTCCTTATTCCTGAATGGATGATGTTTAGCTACATTTCTGCTCATCCTCATTCCTAAACGGATGGATGTGCATCCTCGCTTCTCCGTTGTGCAGCAAGAGGGGGGGTGGGGGGTTCACCAACGTTTTCAGTTTTTACAGCCCCGGGCGAAACATGGCGACAAAGGCTCTTGGTAGTTGGCGACCCTTTGGCGAGCAGTGGCGATCATCCCCCACCTTCCTGCACCGTTATGACCGATCTATCTCACACAACGCTGCTTTCTTCAATGCGCATAAAAATGGGCATTTCCTGCCCCACAGTCAGTAGTCCGCCTCCCACCACCCCCCAACCGGCCTCCATTTCTGTGAGCAAATCTGACTTGGATTTCTCGTCTATTGCAATCGCAAACTGAAGCAAACAGGTGGATACATGGAAGGAGCGCTTCAATCACAGTTTTTGGAGCAAGCAAAATGCAAGCGAAAAGGAGCGCGGATTGCGAAGAGAGAGAGAGATGATCAAAACTTATTTAAGGTTTTCTTGTGTTGGAATTGAAAGTTTAGGGTTTGGTGCCGAGGAGCAGTAAAGAAAGACATCCCCCTCCCTGCCTTTCCCTTGAGTAAGGAGTTAGGGTTAGGGGTTTTAGGGTTAGAAGTGTTTTGTGGTATTTGTTGTCGTGTGTGTTTTGTTGGGAGCCTGTGCAGCAAGCTGTGCTGCACAGGATGATGATGACGGTCATGGTGGCGGTGGCGGTGGCGTGGAGCTTTGTTTGAAGGGGGGGTTTTTGTTAAATCGCTAAGTATGAACCACACACAGGAGGACGTTGTTGCTGCTGTGTTGGAATCGTCGGCCGTTGCCACTACTACTGCTACATCCAGGGGAGTAGGTGCAATGGAAAATTCTTCCCTCATATCGGTTAGGGGGGCGGAAAAGGTTAGCAGTGGTGTGGCACGAGGCGGGGAGAATGGCGATGAGCCTCGAGAAGGAGGACAAGAGTCTGTGATCGTGGAGAAGAAAGGCGAACACGCGGCTGCTTGTAAGTGGACAATTGTGCAGTTTGCAAAAGTGAAAGCACGAGCTTTGTGGAGTCGATACTTTGAGGTGGGAGGATACGATTGTCGTCTTCTGGTTTACCCGCGAGGTGATTCGCAAGCATTGCCAGGTTACCTTTCAATCTACTTACAGATTACCGACCCTAGAGGCTCTTCATCATCCAAGTGGGATTGCTTTGCAAGCTACAGATTATGTGTGGTTAATCAGAGAGATGAAACCAAATCCATTCAAAGAGACTCATGGCACCGTTTCTCTGGCAAGAAGAAGTCGCATGGATGGTGTGATTTTACACCCTCTTCAACAGTCATAGATGGAAAGGGTGGATTTATGATCAGCGAATCTGTTCTCATCACAGCAGAGATTTTAATTCTCCACGAGTCTGTCTCATTTTCTAGAGAGAACGAGTTTCCTGCAAATGTTGGGCCCGTCCCCGAAGTTCTGAGTGGAAAATTCACATGGAAAGTACATAATCTGTCACTCTTCAAGGAGATGATTAAAACACAGAAAATCATGAGCCCTGTGTTTCCAGCAGGAGAGTGTAATCTGAGACTAAGTGTGTACCAGTCATCTGTAAGTGGGGTTGATTACCTCTCCATGTGCTTGGAGAGCAAAGATACAGAGAAATCAAGTGTTCCCGAACGCAGTTGCTGGTGCTTGTTTCGAATGTCAGTGTTAAACCAACGAGTGGGAATGAACCACATGCACCGGGATTCATATGGCAGGTTTGCTGCTGACAACAGAAGTGGTGACAACACAAGCTTGGGCTGGAACGATTACATGAAGATGGCGGACTTTATCACGCCTGAGATGGGGTACTTGATTGATGACACTGCAGTGTTTAGTGCATCGTTCCATGTCATCAAGGAGTCTAGCACAGTCTCAAAGAACATAGGCCCAATGAGTGTGAGGCCAAGTGCTAAGAAGGCTGATGGTTACCAAGGCAAATTCATATGGCGGATTGAAAATTTCACACGCCTCAAGGACCTCTTAAAGAAACGGAAAATCACAGGGTTGTGCATCAAGAGCCGACGATTTCAAGTTGGCAACCGAGATTGTCGGCTTATTGTCTACCCTCGAGGTAGTCTTGGCTTCCATTGCCATGTGTAGTTTTGGCTTGGGTTGAATACACCAACAGTTTAGGGTTGTATACTAAGTAACACTACATCTCAGGTGTTCAACTTTCTGGGTTTCTGTCATGTGGGTTGGTTTGCCAGTAGGTTTTCCCTGTGTTTAGCTTTCAGGACAGTCATGTTCAGGATTGGTCATATATCAAATTGTGAATAGCCTGTTTTGATTTTGGGGACAGCTCTTTCTACAATTGGTTGGGCAATACCTTTTATGTTGCAGCATTGTAGGTTGTTCAAGGAGCTCCCCAAAATAGTATATGATAGCTGATGTGTCTGTCACCCAGGAGTATTTCTTGCTGTATCATTACAGGGTCAAGAATCCTAGTTATCAGTAAAATGCTTGCAGCATCTGCAGGTGTGGTTTTGACATTGCTTGAACTATCTGTCACTGGTGTGTCAGGTCAATCACAACCACCATGCCACTTGTCAATGTTTCTGGAAGTGACGGACCCTCGCAACACACCTGCAGACTGGAGTTGCTTTGTGAGCCATCGACTGTCTGTTGTGAACCAACGGACTGATGAACGCTCAGTTACAAAGGAGTCTCAAAACCGTTACTCAAAGGCAGCAAAAGACTGGGGATGGCGTGAGTTTGTCACACTGACTAGCCTCTTTGACCAAGACTCGGGCTTTCTTGTTCAAGATGTGGTGGTTTTCTCAGCAGAAGTACTCATCCTGAAGGAAACTTCAACAATGTTAGAGCTTCTGGAATATGAAGGTGATGCCCCTTCAACAGCTTCAGGTGCAGCAGGTGCAGGCAATGAGACCGGCAGGATTGTTAACCGGGGAACCTTTACATGGCGGGTTGAAAACTTTCTGGCATTCAAGGAGATCATGGAGACACGCAAAATTTTCAGCAAGTTTTTTCAGGCTGGTGGCTGTGAGCTTCGTATAGGTGCGAAAGGCAATTTTCCTCAAGGGATTATTAGTTTGGCAGGGAACCTTTTACAAAATCATATTACAGTCACGGTACCTCATCCAGTAGGTGTTATAGCACAAATAAGAACCACAAACCTGTTTTTTCCTCACCAAGGATCAGAAATAAGCCCCACTTTCCATCTGGAGCCCAGGGTGGTCCATATGCTTTGCAACACATTGGAAAAATGCATGCCTCTCATAGAAAGTGGCACTAAGAGAAGGTCCCATAGGGCTGTATGCTAAGATTTAATTTTTGGCTCTTTTTGTTGTGCTCGACCCACGTGGCTTAATGAGTTTTGCAGTAAATTTCTTATGCTTGGTTCATAGCTTTGTTGCTGGACAGAAGTGATAGTGATGGATGTGCTCCTTTCTCTCCCCATGCCCTGTAGTCTGAATTTGTTGGGGAACACTCATGTTTAGTGGCCTATTACTTGATCCAGGTGTATATGAATCCTTTGACACGCTCTGCATCTATTTAGAGAGTGACCAATCAATTGGAGCAGACCCCGATCGGAACTTTTGGGTCAGGTACCGCATGGCAGTGGTTAATCAGAAGCATGCAGATCGCACAGTATGGAAGGAATCTTCCATTTGCACAAAGACTTGGAACAACTCAGTCCTTCAATTCATGAAGGTTTCGGATATGGTGGAGCCAGATGCAGGCTTCTTGGTGCGCGACACAGTAGTATTTGTTTGTGAGATCCTGGACTGCTGTCCATGGTTTGAATTTTCTGACCTTGAGGTAAGCTTAGAATTCTCTGGGTGCAAAGTGAATCTTGAATTGTGAAGATAAGATTGAAGTTTGTTTCCAATGAGCTGCAATAGGTTTGTTTTTAACACTTTCTCCCTTGTGTGCCATGATGTTATGATGGCAGGTGTTGGTTTCTGATGATGAACAGGATGCACTTTCCACAGACCCAGATGAGCTCTTAGACTCGGATGATAGTGATGGCATCAGTGGTGATGAAGAAGACATATTTCAAAGTTTACTAGCTCGGGCAGGATTTCATTTGAGCTATGGTGACAGCCCTCCTCTTCTGTTGGACCCCTCACAACTCCAGGTCATGTTGCGTGAGAAACTGTTGATGGATGCTGGGGCAGTTGCAGCCTTCCTGGCAGGTTGGTGTTATAACTGCTTGAGACTGCTTTTTCATTCAGTAGATTTTCTATTTGTTCACAATGGATTTCTTTGCCGGTGCCAATTTGACTCTGCTACCAACTTTGCAGGTTTGAGAGTGTATTTAGATGATCCAGTGAAAGTGAAGCGCTTGCTGTTGCCAACAAAAATCACATCAGCAAATGTGGGGGGGAAGAACACTCTTGGAAAGGGGGAGGCTGCATCACCCAGCCTCATGAACCTGCTAATGGGTGTGAAAGTGCTACAGCAAGCTATTGTAGATCTGCTTCTTGATATCATGGTTGAATGCTGTCAACCATCTGAGGCAAAGAAGTCTGGTGAGCATCAAAGTGATCCCAAGACAAGAGGAGGTCTATCCGATGGAAACAGTGTAAGTAGCATCCTTTCCTGTGACCAAGTGTTTAGGACATACTCACCTGAGGACCACACAGTTGGAACCCTGTACCAGATCTCAAGGATAGGCTGCTCCAAGGTGATATCTACTTCCCAGGTGACCAGCAGCAACTAAAGCACCTGTCCCTTGGGAAGGATCCTGACTAACAGATGTTTTTGTGAGAGGTTCTCTTCAGATTTGGAACCCCCTTCTTTTGAATCAGCGGTTTAAACTAGTGCACAGAGGAATCAAGTGGCATTTTCTTGGATGCCTACTCTGAGGACTAAAAGAGCAGTAATAATGAACAGTCTATTTTGGGCTTTGAACCTGAACACATGTTCCTCTCTCTTTAGTTGGTGGGCATAGGGGCAATTGGCTGCCACAGCACTGTTGGGAACAGGGAAAATGCTTTCTACTACGAATGTATGGAATGATCTTGGAAACTTGAAATGTGAAATTTCCGACAGTACTGGGTTGCAAGCTTGGCATTCAACAGTCAAGTAGCAACTGTGCTGACATTTGAAATAATGTGATTCGGGAACAGGGCTTTCAGTGGGGAATCTTTCAGTGTGAAATCTCGTCCTCAATTCTTCTTATATTCGGAAACTGCAGGCTAGTAAACCAGTAGTTGCGGTCGGACTTGACTGGCGGAGTGGTGGTTCAGCTGTGGATACACGGGAAGGTGGGCTGAGTCCAATGAAGCAGCGTCTTGAAGTAGGGGTTGATGGAGCTTCTGGAACACAGGCAGTGCAAAGCAGTGACTCGTCAGCTGTGGATTTGCTGGTGGGAAGGGCTGCGGCTTGTTCTGTGTCCTCTTTGCACTCTGAACCTTCTTTTGGACAGGAATCATTCATGCAAAGCACAACTGAGAGCAACAATATGCAGAAGGTGGCCTTTCTCTTTCCTGGCAGTTTTAGGAGCATGTTGAGAGCTGATTGTAGGTCAAGTTGATGAAAAATCTCTGTTTTGTTTTTTATCACTCTATTTTGAACTTGTGCTCGTGGTTGTAGTACATTGCACTCATCTCATATGTTGTGGATGTCTTATGTCCAGCCTAAGTGGCCAGAGCAGTCTGATGAGCTACTCGGACTTATTGTGAATTCTCTGAGGACATTAGAGGAGGCAGTGCCACAAGGAGTTCCTGAGCCACGGTGCAGGCCACAATCAGTGCAGAAGATTTCACTGGTGCTGGAGAAGGCTCCCAAGCACTTGCAGCCAGATCTGATTGCACTTGTGCCAAAGCTTATTGACTTTTCAGAGCACTCATTAGCTGCATATGCTCTATTGGAACATCTCCAAAAGCCAGATGCGGAACCCACTTTGCATCTACCTGTATGTCTGCTTGAGCTTTGAGTCCTGTTCTCACAAGGCTATGTAATATTTGCAGAAGTTGATCTGGATGTCAGAGAAGTTGTTGGAGGAACTATATTTTATTCCAGCAGAAATGAAGATGTCTCAATGTGTTACATGGACACTTAAAACACAGAATCTGTCATTTCCAGGTATTGGAAGCACTAAGTCAGTTGGATGTTGGTAGCGAGGTCTGGCAGCACATCTTGCAGCAAGCACTGGATGCTCTACCGGAATCAAATGATGAGCCTCTAGCGGCTGCTATGAGCTTCATCTTCAAGGCAGCAGCTGAATGTCAACAATTGCCTCATGCGGTATGTCCTGAAGATGCAAACCTCACATTCTTGTCATAGGCTGGTGCTGTAAGAAAGTGAAGCTGATTGCAGGAACTGGGCATTCCCTGAGAAGGCTAGGTGAGTCTGCATAGATGAGCATGGTTGTTCAAGTGACCTGATAATGATGTAGAGAGTTCTGCATATGTGTGTATACAGGCTTCAGCAGTTCGGAGAAGGCTAAAGAAATTGGGCCCAGCTGTCTCTCCTCATGTTCTGGATGTGGTGCGAAGCACAATATGCAGCTCCACAGACGTTGCTGAAGCTCTCCTACGTGATATTGATAATGACTCAGAGTGCTGGGAAGTGGACCTTGCATCTTCAGGAGTGGCCCTTGTCTTTGGAAATCTGTGTGATGGTGGAGGTGCAGCCTCGCAGCTGCAGGTTGATTCCTATTTTTCTAGTTAGTGAAAGTGCTGGTCTATATGTGTGCTGATTACTTCCTCAACATGAGAGCAATATGTGTTGGTTGTCACTCTGGTTGATCCCATTCTGATTGATTCCATCTGGACTGCAGGCAGCAGCTGAACAGGTGGCAGCTGCTTGTTGGAGGATTGTTGATGTGGATATTTTGGTGGAGATGCTGACAGTGCCACCCCTGAGAGTGGATGCCCAAGCTGTCTTTGAGCGTGCAATTGCTCGTGGGGCCTTTGGGGAACAAACTGTTGTTATGGTGCTTGAGAGACGGCGTTCTGAAAGGCTGTTACTGGGTTCCCGGTTGGGAACTAGTGCTGCTTCTGTACACATTCAAGACCCCTTGATGTCAGGGATACCAAGTGAAGGAGTTGACTTTTCACATCCCGTGGAAGATGACCATGACTTCCTGGGAGTTCTCCAGCTAGCAGAGGCATTGGTCCTTTCTCATGACCTTCGGGTCCGTGAATTTATCTCTATGTTGTATGCTGTGATGTTCAAATTGTATAGGGATGAAAGCTACAGGGAGCGTATGCTCCAAGGTCTAGTGGAGCGGACAAACAGCAGCACAAGTAACCCTCATGAAGTAGAAATTCGGATGGACATACTTACTTTTTTGGTCCGGGAAGAGGAAGGCACTGCCCGTCCAATATTAAGCATGATGCGCAAGGTAGCTGAAACTGCAATTTCAGAGCGGAATATGCTTTGGCAGCAGTTACGGTCACGAGAGGACGATATTGTCCGAATAAGAATTGAGCAACAAGCAGAAGTTTCTAGGATCTCTCAGGAAAAGGCCTTACTGTCACAAAGACTGGCTGATGCTGATGTGGCTCAAAGCCACTTGAAGGTGTGTTCAATTTGGTTGATGAATGCCTTTTGAGGAACATATGCTGGTAGTGAAGTCCTTCCCCATGTGCATGTGAGAAAATGTCTTGAGCAACTGTTGGAATTTTGTAGGGTTTTGTTTCTTGGCTGGTTAAGTAGCTCTGTGGGTTCATTTTGATGGCTTTTCCAGTAGCCATACATGAGGGTAGTGCTGATCTCCAGGGACATGCCTAGAGATATCATTGTAAATGCTCTTGCATCCTTGGTTTCACTTTTCTTGTAGGCGGAGATGAAAGGGGAGGTGGACCGTCTTGTTCGTGAGGTCAAAGACATGGCAGATAGGCTTCTGGAAGCAGAGAACCAGCTGGAGTGGGTTCGTTCTGAGCGTGATGAAGAGATAGGAAAGCTTCTAGCAGAGAAGAAAATGCAGCAGGAGCGGCTAAGAGACTCTGATTCTCAACTCTCTCAACTCAAATCTCGCAAGCGTGATGAGCTCAAGGTATGCCTTTCAATGAATTGATTTTGGTTCTTGGGTGTCGTCTTTTCTGCCATCTACAGGCTCATGATGAGGGCAATTGGATAAATGATATTGCACTACACCTTTTGGGCTTTATGATTGATGTACCATGAGTTGGAATCTGCAGAGGGTAATGAAAGAGAAGAACATGCTAGCAGAGAGGTTGAAAAATGCTGAGTCAGCCCGCAAACGATTCGACGAGGACATCAAGCGGTATGCCAATGAGTCAGTAACTAGGGAAGAAATCCGGCAGTCCCTTGAAAATGAGGTTCGCCGGCTAACCCAGACAGTGGGACAAACTGAGGGTGGGCTTAGGGAGAAGGAGGAACAGGTCATGCGCTGTGAAGCTTACATTGATGGCATGGAGGCCAAGCAACATGCTTGCCAGGTACCACCCCTCTCTCTTTTGATTGTTTTTATTGTTTCGGAAGCCAATGCAACACCTGCCATGCATGTAGTTAAATGGGTTAATCACCATTGCAAACCCTTCTCGTACTTGGCAGATAGGGTAGTCAATTCATCATGTTCCTCCTTGCAATTTTTGTTCTCTAAAACCACATCTTCCCTGGGCACTTGTGATGGGTTACCCTCATGAACTGCTTAAACCACCTTCCAGTTGCCTAATGGGTAGATAGGCAGAAAGGTTGACCAGTGATGCATTTACAAACTGTCTTTGTGTTGCCAGATCCCATCAAAATCTCCAGTTTACCAGATCATGGTGATTTGTTTGGAACTAGGTTTTTAAAAATTCGTTGTGTTCACTACTCAATGTTATGTTGCATGGGTGCTCCAGAACTATATTCGTACACTAGAGGCCTCCTTGCAAGAGGAGATGTCGAGGCATGCCCCACTCTATGGTGCAGGATTGGAAGCTCTCTCTCAAAGTGAGTTAGAGACACTTGCCCGAATCCACAATGAAGGCTTGAGGTCTGTGCGCACACTGCAGCAACATAGAGGGGGTGGGAACATGGAGCTTCTGCCAGTCAATATGGACACTATAGTGAGCCACTCACCTATTCAGCCTCATATAGCCCTTTTTGGGGCTCCCCCTCCCATAGCTGTCGGGATGCCCATGACCAATGGTGTAAGTGTGCATGGGAATGGACACTTGAATGGGACAGGTGTACCGTGGTATCCTCCTAGTTAACCCTTCCCCAAAACATTTCAGCTCTGGCTTCAGGTGCCCCTGCACCTCTGTTATTTACAGCATGAATGAAAAGCATTCATTTCTGGAACTTTTCTTTTGGAGTCTGTGGTTCTCTGTGTATCTCAGATTCAATCGTGCTCTTTGGTGATTTTTACCCTTACACCTCAGTCAAAGATACATGTGGCTGCATCACTTATTTCCTAATGTGGGTTTACTATGCCTTTCCCAATGACTAGTGTCCAACAAGCTAGAAACATGTGACCTTATTTTCTTCCTTAAGAAGCATCTGTCAAACCACACAGGCACTCACCCGATGAACACTTCAGGCAGTAATCAAGAACTGTCAACAGTTGCAACAGAAGTGGCCTCTGAAAGCTTGAAGTGGGAGAGTGCAGAATTACCCAATTTCTTCAATGGCCAACAGTAGGATGGGAGACTTGGTTCCATCTATTGAACAAGATCAATATTAAGATGTAATGATATTACGAACAATCACAATTTAGTGATTTGTTGCTGTGACCATTTGATAGCAAGCACTGAGCGCATGTTGCTACCCATTGCTTATGTTTTAATTATGTTTCAAAAGGTTGGTCTACCTTGATTGCTTTCACCCTTACAAAATGAGTTTTGAGAGGTAAAATAACATGCCGCTTGTCACAGAATGTCAATTTCAAACAAGCTTATCTGATTGAAGTTCTATTATAAAAGTATGCTTTCCATCTTCAAACATTAACCATTTTAATACATGATTGTCAACCACCTTTTATTATATTTTTAGTTCCTCAAAGATTATATTCAACTTATCATAAACCCAATGGAAAGGAAAGAGGTTTCCAACCTATATATCAAGTTTTTAATATTGGATTTAATTGGAACTAATTTTCCAATATAATTTAGCAGCTTCAGAAAAACTATATGAGATATAAACAATTTTTAAACCATATAACATCCATAGTGATATATGAAATAATAAAACATTGTAGTAGGATCAAATTTGCAAGTTTTCAGAGTTTAAATTAGTCATAAATTATCTATGTTTTTGTATTGTTAAATATCTCAATATGTATCAATATTTTATTGCCATGATTTCAAAGTTTACATGTGTGAGGCAATTTCCATTAGCTTGCAATAATTGTGGCAAGCCCTTATTGAACTTGAACATCTACACATGATGTGATCTTCTTCTTTTAATAAAAAAATCCATTTGTTAAAAATCAAAGCATTGAGTCAAAGTGGTTGCCAGGAAAGTTGTGTATGCAAGCTTGAACATTATCTTCTTGTCATAATTAATAGATGGCAACACAATGTCACTTCTAATGAGTGCACAATGTGCACAAGAATCTTCACTTCCATGACCAAGTGCATTTGCAATTCCGATATGAAAGCATCTTTAGTAATGGATGTCAAAAAGACTTAATAGAAAATGTAGGATGTAGACCACTTGTGAAACATAAGACTCAAAAAGTAGCAAACTTAAAACTTGTACATTATTTTTTGCATGACCATAACAACTTTCAATTTTCAATTGTGGATGGTGTTGTGGCTTATGCCTGATACATGGTATGAGAAGTGTTTTTTTGAAGTGAATATTGGAAGTGCACAAGGTAGGTGATGAGCTAGGTAGGTAGATATGGGAATTTTTTTTACATTGACTAGGTTTGAAGTTTGGAAGTACTTCCAATTTATTGATGGATTAAAATCATTTATATCTTAGTTAATTTTGGTTGTGCATGCCTTTTCGTTGAACATTTTAATTTTTGTGACAAGACTCCTAAAAATTTAATGGATGAAGTTTTTGACACTAAAATTGGACTCGAGTTCACTAAAGTTATTTCTTCCACATCTTGGTAACCTTTGATTTTCCAACAATTTTATAGTGAGAGAAGAATTTTTTAAAACATTACATGGAATTTACCTAATTAGAATGAAATTATGTATGGATTGAAAACAAGACAATTAAAAGCCCATATACACAAAGAATGGAGGAGTCACAAAAATTTTGATGCCATAAACGACCATACGAACTTTGATATGTAAACCAAATGCAAATGAAGTGAGATTTGATATGGTCATTTGTAGATCTTAAATTGATGGCTACACAACAGTCCACAAAAAATCTAATAAAAGATTGATGGCCAAAACCATCACAAGGGAGACAACAAAGGAAGGCCAAAAAAAGGCCAAAAAACAAACAACCCATAAGAACCAAAAAAAGGGAGAGAGTTAGTCCTTCTCATGGTAGGAAGTTATCTCACCCACGGCCCTTCTAATGTCACATGTATGCGAATCGTGAGATTTAATAGAAATGGAAGGTCTAGAACAAGCATCACCCTACACAATCTTCCTCCCTATAGTAGAGGCTAAAGCACACTGAAATGCAACATTAACACGTTGCTTGAAAATTTGAATTCCTAAAAACAAGGATAAATGACCTCTCGATTGTCTATCACTACACAACCACATAATGTATCTTTCAAGCTTTTTTTTGCATTCATGCTTGGGTTGTGTTTTGGATTTATGATGCAACAACTCCAAAAATCCATTAGTCACATTAACAAGTTTACAAATTTCTCTTTTTAAATTAAGTATGGATCATCATTTTGCAAAGAAAACATGGTTGTTCATAAATAAAAAATTATAGACAAGATATTTGGGTATGGAAGTGTTGAAAAAATCCAAAGTAGTACACAATTGGGTGTCAATTTACACAAAAAATAGATCTTAATGATATTTTGTAGTTGATTAAAAATATCACAAGTATGTAATTTTGTGCAATAGAGGAAATTTAAAAATCCAATTTGGAAATCTTGTAATCCAAAGGCAAGTACATCAAAATCATACCAATAGATTTTCAGAAACTTAATTAAGGAATATTTTGAATGTATTGTGTGATGAAGAAAATTTTGTTTAAGTTGAAAAACATTCAAATGTTTTGAAGCAAAATAAGAAAATGGGTTCATTATGATGGTTTAAAAAATAATCATGATTGGTATGTGGCAATAGCATGCATCTTTTGAATATTTTAACAATATATTTAATGATGCACCACAAGGATGTCAAGAATGTGATGAATATGTCAAATTATTGTCCAATCAACAAAATACCTTAACTTTTTTGTGAATGGATGGTGATTACCTTTCAATGTATTTAATATAATGGGTATTAATGCATTATTTAATTTTGAAGTTAATTATGTTTAATTCATAGAGATGTGATTTATGAATGAATTTTATATAAAATGTTCATGGTCAAGTTTTCATCAAATACCTTTAAAAGACCAAACTTTACCAATTGGAACCCATAATGGGCACAAGAAGGCCAAATGACTTGATTTGAAAACTTGCCATTGGAAATACATGAATGGTTGCGTTGATTGCATTTAAGGGTTTTCTACCCAACTCCAAAATGACCTTTAGAAATTTAAAGATGTTCCAACAATATAGAATACACTAACCATTCAAAATACTTGACCATTTTTGTTACAATCAGTCAAACTCAACCTAAATCACCAAATAGCCAAATGCATTATACACCCATGTAGTTAATAGATATTCACATAGACCCTTTCTTGACATAAAATCCCTTGATGTTATTTCAACAACAAGTTGTAAATGTGTCACTCACCTTGAAGTAGTTCAGCGCAAGTTTTCACACATAGGCAATGAAGGCCTCAAAGCAAATCAACATGGAAACATGTTATGTTTCAATGGCAACCTAGTGTTGGTTTTGGTCGGTCAAAAACTATGTGCCACAAAACATGAACCTTGAAACCAACCACCCACCGAAACATGTCAAGTTTAAGTGGGCAACCCAACACGTGTTTCAATGTTTGGGCAACTTGAACCCCCGAAACATATCCCCACCGAAACATGTAACGTTTCAAGAGCTATGTTTGGGCCCCATGCGCCCATTTTCCATGTTCCCCCATGCAATCCCCATCCATGCCCCATGACCCATCCATGACGCTTTAAACCTTTTTCAACTTTCCCACATTTTTTCTAATTTTTGCCAAACTACTCTGTTAGGACAATTAATGAAAGTAATGGAATAGGTTTTAAAGTTTAGGTAGGAATTGATTATAAGCGGGATGCATCACGTGTCAATCATCACAATGAACGAACAAGCACACCCAAGTTTCAATTCAGTTAGGGTTTAGTTTCTTTGTATATATTTTTGGTTTTCTTCCAACTGTGAGCTTTCTTTCTTCTTCCAATGCAAATGTAAGGCAATTTAGGCATAACACTCCCTTTTTCCAATCTTCCATTATTTTTAGCACATAGTCAAATTAGTCCTGATAGAAGAGAGGAAACATGGAAAGCGAAACAATAAACATGATAATAGAAATAAACAAAATAGTTTTCATGGAAACCTACATTTGTGAAGAATGGATGCGATTACTTAAAGAATGCCATAGTCATTGCCGAAAGGACATGAAGGAGTTTATTTATGTGTATTGTCACTGTAAGAAAAACTCAAAGATGAGGATCAATGAGCACTAAAAGAAAGGGTGTGACAAAACTATGAATTTCGAAGGGAATCTTCTCAAATTAAAGTTGTACCCACCATTAAGAAATGCAACGGGGGTGTGTATCTTGCGAAGGGTGGAAACATTCTGGAATATAAGGTGAAGGCAAATGCATTGTCGAATCCAAGTAGTAGTCGCCCTTCAACTATATTAACTTTACAACCAGTATAGGTGTTTGAACACAAGCATAAAAAGGAAAAAACCCCACCCTTGGATATTTGTGAGGAAGTTCAAAACAAATTCATTGTTGTCCATAAGAAATGCCTCACAAAACATGGAAGCCAAATAGTCAAATAAATTTCAAAACAAAAAAAAATTCTCAAGCACCTTGCTTCACCAGAACCTAACACTTGGGAAAAATTGCAACACAGTGGTATTGGATCACACCTTTTCTATTTGAATCTACAACATTATAATGTTTCCTTAAGTTTTGACAAAATTCAATTAACAATTGTAAAATGTTCGCAAAGTATTAATCTAATTTCTAATGTTCAATTGAAAATCAACCCATATTAGTCCATGTGAAACATGTTTTGATATAATGAGTTTCCTTTTTCTCCCCAAAATTCCAAAAGTTTCAAATTTCTCTAACAAAAAATCATGTTTCAGTCATTGTTTCGAATTAGATTCCATGTTTCAACATTTTAACAATTTCAAAAAAACATGTTATGATATCGGTAGGTAAGTTTTATACATGTTTCAGTGGAAAATTACAAATTCCTCAACAACTATCATGTTTCAAAACATGTCCATGAAAATTTCATCATTCATTCATGGATGCGATCATGTTTCAACTTTCACAGTCAACAAACCTAAAATAAAATCTAGCGATTTTTAAAAGCCATGTTTCAATTGTGCTATTGTCATGTTCTAATAGGTTTTAATTAACATTCTTTTGTGGTATAATATGTTTCATCTTTTAACACATTTACTTGCCAGGGTCTCTACATTCAGATCACGATCTGAAGAGTGAAGAGTCGAAACAAACAAACATTTAAAATATAACTTGACCATTAAGAAATTTGGGTACCAATCCAGAGGAATTACATACCCCAACATCAACTCCCAAAAAACTAGAAAGAAACAATGGCAATAGGAAGAAAGAATTAGAGCTTGATAGGGTGCTTTGCAAGAACTAAGTTTGGCGACAAGTTGATATTGTGTTTTAAGAATTCTCGAAATAGAAACCAATGTTTCTTGGGAAAATCATAGAAACACCAGGTGTTTGGCATCCACTACAATGTAATCTTTTTGATTGGGACTAGAGAACACAAAATTTTAAAAAATTACAAAGAGTTTGGGTATCTTTGTTCGAGATCCAAACTTCAACATTATTTCCTACTACACATTCGAAAAGTTCATGCAATGAAACAAAGTGATACTCAATTACTCTTACTATATTGATCCATTGCAATACATTCACATTTACATCTGATTTTCAACATATGCATTCATAGTCACTTTAGTCACTTAGTCCAACCTTCATTCCATATTTATGTTTCGAATACATATGCGTGTTTGAAAATTTCCATCATTGGTGTTTCAACATCACTTAAGGTTAAAGATTCGTGTCTAGTATATTCATTCATATTCTATTTCACATTCATGTTCTCCCTAGGTTTCATTTGTTCTTTTCCATTTTTAAGTTTTCAAAAGGTGCCATGGTAGATGTTTCAATTCCCTGAAACATAACCACTCCTTGTATTCTGAAACATGGCAATGCCATGTTTCCATCATGCCATGAATACCTTGAAACATGCCCATAACATGTTTCAATGGAGTTGGTTAAGTAACATAGAATCTTGATTTAAGTAACATGTTAATTGTTATTCTTATTTATTTCTCATATGTTTCTTATGTTGGCTATGTGTATGTTAATACATTTTTCATTATTGGGTTGAATGAAAGCTAAACATGGAGATGAAGTTGTTATTACAATCTCTTAAACAATGGACCTTTTGGAAGCTGGTGACACACAATCATTGGCCGATTCCCTGCATGAACTTTTAGAGTATCATAAATGCTTACAATGGTTCAATGAAACAAAGAATGACCACATGGATTTATTAAGACAACAAAGGTTTGGTTTTATTGTTAAATGCTTCAAGGAGTTTGATGTGGCCAATGTAAGAAAAATTGAAGCTATAAAGTGGGATTGGAATCCTTTATGGCATATTGTTAGTAATGACAAATGTTTACTTGTGATAAAGAGGCATGAGCTCCCTTGGTTGCATTCTTCCACAAAGGTTGAAATAATTACAAGTATTCTTTTACGGAGGAAAACACCTTTCAAGAATGTACCTTGGGAAGTTCAACTAATAAAGGTTTTTTTCTAGCATTCGTTCGATAAAGAAGTTGTGCTTGCCCACTCCAAGGCGCTAATAAGGCATCCATTAGAAAGATGAAGATAAGGGAATATCATTCGGCCTAGATATATTAAAGCAAAAAGGTCATCTTATGTTTGGGGGACAAGAAATTCAAGAAGGTATTAAGGACGAAGAAATAAAGGCTATGTATGAAAGGCTCATGTCACCATCGGATAATCTATCCAAGATGTCATTATTTTTTGCTATTGTACATATTAGGGTAGTAAAGGATATGGTGTGCAAAGATATTACATTGTTCCAAGAAATTTGGGAATAAACAAATCAGGAACAAAGGGAAGCTTCGCTTTTCAACATAAGGAGATATCTTTGATGAAAATAGACATGGGATGGATAAACGTGCATTGAGGTGTGCTTTGAGTTCCAGATGCTTCAATTAGTCCCCCCCACAAAGTTGTGTTTGCCCTCGACAAGGTGGTAAAACAAATATGTGTTTCCTTGCTCCCAACTCAACTCTCAATCGAAGGTGTTCCAACAATGTTATCCTTGGAAACACCGTCTAACTTCATGGTTGCTAGTTGAGGCATCAAAGTCCATGAAAGAAATGAAGTAGAAAGTTTGAACAAATAGCAAGTCAAAAAACAAGAAATTCACATCATAAAAACATCCAAAATAGAGCATAACCTAAAGGATGTGAAAGCAGATGTGGATATGGTAGATGTAAATACCTTGAAACATGTCTCACCAACGAATCATCGTGTTTTAAAAATCACACGTCAAGTTTTAATGATCCTTAACAATGTTTTACCGGTGAGAGACCATCATCTCTTTCATATGAAAAATTTGCAACTTTCAAAGGTCAACATTTTGAAAGTTCAAGCTTCGAAACTTCAAGTTTTGGACATTGAAACTTTGGAGGTCCAAGTTTCAGAAGTTCATGTTTCGAATATCCAAGTTTCAAAGGTTCAAGTTTCGAATATCCAAGTTTTAGAGGTTCATGTTTTAGTTTTCAAAAAAGTGAATGTCATCCATGTTTAGGAAAATCAAGTTACAAATGTGAATGAAACCATGAAAGCTCTGTGAGATTTTAACACAAGCAAGGACAAACTCAAACAATTTGGCAAGGCGGTTCTTATTGGTTTTGAGTTGGACCCAAAAATAATTTCGATTCATGTTTCGGGCATAGATGAAATTGATCATGTTTCAAAAAAATATCCTCAAGATGCCAAGGATTGGGTTGAGGGCACAACTGTTTGTGCATTAGATGATTTCTATGTTTTGGATATAAATATCGATTTTTCCCTAGTCCAGGAAGTGGATGTCAAAGCTGGTCACACATTTAGTGCCTCTTATATGCCCGTTTAACAAGTTTCAATGATACATGATGTCGGTTATGTTTCAGGAGAACATCATGGCGACGAGACATTCAATAACTTTATTGGAAATAAAAATAATTATTTGTTGGGAGATGTTCTGCCTTACGTGGAGGCTCTTCAATCTTCAAGACTCAATGTTCCCACTTTTGTAGAAAACAACCCTTTCGGTAGCATTAAACATATTAGTCGGAATGATCCCAAATACAAGATGTTATTTGAAGATTGTGGTGGTAGTTGTGTTGCTTCATATCGTACAAAGGAAAGAATGAAAATGAAAAAAATATGTAATTGGTTTTTTAATATGATTTTAGAACTTGGGTAGCTTTGTAAAAATGGATTGAAAAATTGATAAAATTTATGTCACTTTCCAATATTACTTCAAGTGGTTATGTTTTTGTTGTTCAATGATTAAATTTTTGAACTTTTAGTATCCCATCATGAAAAATAGGAGTGGACATGGTTTTATTATAAGGCATGTGGTAGTTGAGACGGCACAAAAGCACATTGACAACACATGGTTCAATTTTGATCTTAAAAGCATGTGCTCAATTTGTTAACAAATAACTTCAATATTTTCTCCAATAAGTTATGAGCATAGTTTGCATAGCTTGTTTATTATTATTGTATAATTACTTACTAATGTGAATGATAACATAAATTTTTTTCATGTTCCTCAATTGTATCAATCCAATAGAAACAAAAAAAATTTAATTCCAAAACATTGATGTGCATTTAGATCTAATCATTGATAAATTAAAGACTTTTGGCAACAAATGTTTGACCTCATGGCAAATAAACATTGATTGCTTCCTTGCTTTGGATTCATGCTTTGGGGGAGACATTAAATGTTAAAGTTTTACACCACCTATGTCAAACAAGGTGTTGTTTAGGGTGTATTAAATGACGGATTTTTTTTTCCCACCCTATTATTACAAGCTATTTTCTAATATGCACATATTTTCCATTGTAAATTTATACACACACACACACACCTTGAATTTTGATACCACAGGCCATAGTATCAACAACCATAGTGTACATACAAGGACAACACTATCAAAAACACTATTACAAATTTCCATTGGTTTGCATCTTTTGAAAACAAAAATCACCTGATTTGTGACCTTATATCGTTGAAGCTTGATACCATAAGCCCATAATGTAAATTCTCCTTTCAAATATAGAACCAATGTATGAAAGGAAAACATACCTATAAAGTATCCAAAGTTGGTGATTCACTAAACATGGGCATCCATTTCATGGAAGCAATCCATTTCATGGAAGCAATCCAAGTGCATATATAGTATGACCACATTGCAAATTTGAGATTTTTTTATTGGATCAAACTATTGCAAAAGGAATGAACATATGAGTTGATAAATTATTCAAAACTCATCAACACAATTTTTTTAATGAACATAATCCAACTTCATTTCATATATATTTTTTCACAAATGATTACCATTGAATATTAAAAAGAAAATTACTATTTAGATGTCAAACATAAAAATCTTCCAACATCTAGAAATGTTATTTTAGTCCATATATGAAAATACATAAGAGTAGCACTTCAAAGCACACATGGCAATTTTAATGCATGTAGATTTCTCAACACAAGGGTGTCCATTTTGCATGGCAATGGAGTAGTAAAAGCTTATAACCAACACATCAACATTTGGGGGCATGCATACAACTATTTCTAATATCAATCAATGAAAGTTATCCCATGTTCATGTTATAGTTTTCACTATATGTTAAGCAAATGCAAAACAATCAATTAGTATTATTAATTGAATTAATTACTAATATTAGTTGTACTAACTTAATAAGTGAACCTACTAACAATTAATACATAAAATATTGAATATGTAGGATTTTTTTTCTATTTTTTAATATTGAGGATTAAAACACACTTGATGTTAATCATCAATTAGGTTTCAAAATAAATATAATTCTATTGTGGAGCTAATTAAATTGTGATTCTTATTTAACAACTAATACATGACACCTTATGTTTTTATTTGTGTATTTTTTAAATTTAAGAAGAACAACCCTCCCAAGGAACCATGTTAAACTTGGGGGTTTTAGTTCTTGTGACCTGGACCGAACCCAACACATGTCACTCATTTGATGGAATTGCCACAAGGATCACATCAAGGAATTAACTCTTTGCTAGAACTAGATTTAAGACCAAAATTTTGAAAATAAACCCTTGAAAATATGTTCAAAATTTTAATATAAATGCATTGAATTTTTGTTGAAATGGTGGCAAGCAGGTTAAACTTCAAAGGTAGGTGATCAATTTTAATTTGTTGTAAAACTTGGTACCTTCATAAATTTCAATTTAAAACTTGTTGGAAAACTTTGTAATAATAAAATTTCCAGCTTTTGGGGAATGCATAATGTGTACATGGAACTTGACCATGTTTTAAAATTAAGCCCAAAGGTTCTTGAATTTGATAAAATTACCAAAATTAAAAATTACAACTTTATAAATTTGAAGAATTGGGCTCAAACATACACTTGAAGTTACCAAAACATTTTTAAATGTCAAAGCCAAGACTAAAAGTTCTTTCAAAAAGGAACAATTGGCCAACACTCCTCCAAACCATTAAAAGAAAAGAATGTTGAATTTATTTGTAATAGTCATTCAAACAACCTATGATTTGTTTTGTTTAGTATGGTTTGCTTTGAAGTCGTGCCAAATGAAGGATATGGGGCATGCCCCTTATGTGGCCCAAACATCACATTTCAACGTTTCAAGTTTTTGTTGGTGTATAACATTTTGACATCAAAATGAATCATGGCTATGTACACCAATAGTGGAGGAAAGGGTTTAGGGGTGCAGTCATAATCGAACGAACCAAAAAATGTGTCAGATTACAAAGAAAAAAAATCAAAAGTTGATAAATATTTATGTTTTGCCATTTAAAGCCATGGTAATCATGGTAAGTTATTGTTTTTTCATTCATATAAATGTTAAGGAATTCAAACCAAAAATCTATTTGATGAAATTTTAAGTTTTAAGTTTTGATTTAGGACATTTAAAAATGAACAAAAACGCGTCAGACATGAATCAACTTTGCAAAAGACTACCAAAAGGACTCATATAATAAATCACATTTGATGGGGAAAAAATTAAGAGGATAAAGACCTATTAACCACATTAAAAAAACACCCATACCCTAATATATGTGGAATTGTAAAACTTTTAAAATTCAAAGAACTTTTCAAAATTGATCCAGAATTTTAGAACTTCAAAAGTCCTTTGTCACACATAAATGGAGTAAAATGTACATGATGTGTCAAGAAAAGTTGTAGTTTATCATACAAGAAAACATAATAATGTAAAAAAAAAATTGATTATGATTTGAAAATTATCATTTAAAAGACGAAACACTGAATTTACAAGAATCAAGACACTTTAAAAAATTCATATTTATTAAAAAATGATGATGAAAAAAAACGTCATGTACTTAGACAACTATAAGCATTTAGTATAACAAGTTATAATTTTTTTCCCCAAAATTCATTCATATGAAAAAAAAATTTGGCAAAAAAGACATGTAGTCCTTTTTTACAGTAATCCCGTTTGCACCTTTAGGTTTTAATATAAGTTGGATGTTGGTCTTTCACATGGGAAATAAAGTCATATGTGTGAAGCACATTGTGAAATGAAGATCCATTCTTTATGACCTTGCATGATTTGGGGTGAGGACTTTAAAAAAATATATATTTATCAATTACTTAGCGAACTAATGCACTTACATAATAAATGTTTAAATTGGTGTAGTTTCAAAATATGTTAGTTATAATTGTGGCTATTAAAATTATTGATGATGTAATCCTCATTTGGGGTTTCATATACACATTTGTCCTCCCATTTGAACTATCCATAAAATTCACCAAAACGAGGATTGTTCCTCAAAATTTCAGAATTAAGGATGAATACCCCTCAAGTGGTCACCATAGTTTATATTTTTAACCACATTTATACATCTACCTAGGTTATTGCTGCATAGATTAAGGGGTTAACTAACTTAGGACCTATCTAAAGGCTACCTATGGTTTATCTATGGAACCACTAAGGGGGCTATTTATGTTAGGAGCTACCTAGGGCCTATTTAAGAACTATTGAAGATAAAAACTATCAAAAGCCAACATGGGGGGTGACATAAGGACAACTTAGAGTGCTACCTAAGGACCTACCTAAATTATGGGATACCTAAAGATTATTTTAAAAATTACATAAGATTTAGATAAATGATTAGAAGTTCACCTTAGGTAGACCACTAGGTAACCCTTTGGTAGTCCTTAAGTAGCCCCTACATTGGCCCTATGTAAACCCCTCTTGCACTATGAGTTGGCTTTAGGTAGCCTTTAGTAAGTATCCCCTAACTTAAGAATTCTTAACTAGTCCCATAAATATGTTTGATGTAATCTCCTAAATAATCCTTAGGTATTCGATAACTTAAGTAAGTCTCTAGGTGTTTCCTTAAATAACTTTTAGGTGGGCCATGACTTTAAAATAAACCCTTTAATCAATAATATTTAGCTATCCCACAACCTAGGTAGGCCTTAGGTAGCATTTTAAATAGGTCTTATGTTGCTCTCTATGTAGACTTTTGATAGTTCTTATCCTAAATAGCCCCTTATGTAGACCTATGTAGCCCCTTCTTGCATATGAATCAACTTTAGGTAGCCCTTTAAGTAATCCCTAGGTAGGCTTTGTGTAATCCTTGAAGTAGTCCTTATGGGATACATAAGGTAGGAAGGTCCCTAGATAGACAATGGTAAAACACAAAACACAAGAAAAGAGGACACTCAAGGCATCCTAAGTTGAAGAGGACACTCAAGGCATCCTAAGTTGAAGAGGAAATCAAGTTTCCTCTTCTTTCATTTGTCCCAATCGAAATGTTGCATTTTGATTGTGGTTCTCAATTTCAAGTAAGCTCACAATTTTGCTCTTGGGTTTTATTGACTTTGCAGATAACTTTATTGTCCATACTTTGTTTTGATAATAATAGTGCAAGGCCCAATGGCATGATTGGTATGAGAATGCACTCATGCTTTTGAATGTGATGTATTGCATGATTTCATGTATGAATGGATGATCATGTGTTTCTTCCTCTTAGGGTCTTTTGTTTGAAGCACAATTGGGATGCCATGCACATAGAATGAATAATTGCAAGGATGTGGTGCATACAACTTTAGAGATGGAGGATACTATCTATGTAAGATGGAAGGTAGTTTGTTTGTTTTGCTTATTTGTCATGTTGAGATCTCCCACATCATGGCACCTCTTGCCACACTCTTAGTACAATTGGAAAGCCCTTGATTAGTAGTGGTGCACTGACTTGGCTTCACAAATTTTTGGCATATGGTGGAGAAGTTATTGAATATTGAACAAAATCTTCATTGAAAATTCATTTAAATCAAAACCAAAAATTATGGGTGAATTTGGTCCTGCTCTTGGGTGTTTTTGGAGAAAGCCCTCAAGCATAAGTTAACTAGGTGCTATGCATTGAAAGATAGAAGAACAGAAAATAAGCCCACATTTATGGTTGTTTTGAATTCTTTGTGCTCTAAACAGGTGGATGAAACCAACAAGTCCATATGTGCAGGGTAACACTTAAGGAGCAGGGCATTCCTGAAATAACTGCTAGCCTGAGGCAGAGTTGATGGGCACTTAGGGTGACTTTAGACGAGGGTCCAAGGTCCAGGGACCAATGAATTCAAGCAATCTTATTGGTCAAAAGCTTTAAATTGGTCCCTAAGGCCTTTAGATGAGGGTCCAAAATACCTTTCAAAATGAGGTGCACTATAAATTGCACGCATCATGAACTTTGCTATTGAAAGAATTGGTTGCACTTATTGTCAGCAATTCATTTGGGTCCCCAGAATCATTGTATACACAGAGAGATTACATTGTCTTGATGCAACAAAGCTCAAACCTACACATCCTGAATTTGTGAAGCACCTTGCACCTTCTTGAGTATCATGTTACAAAACTCATAACTCCATGTCGGTTGAATGGTGGCCTCTCTTTGCTGTGTGATATTGTGCTGTACAATTGTCTCAAGATCAGTAATCAGGAGCCCCCCTAGTCTACAATCCCTCTGACATGCTTCACAATGTGTGCAACTATTAAATTGGTGGGGCTTCCTCACTTTTGCCAATCCATAAATTGCAATTGCCTATACAAGTTTCCTATTTCATCTTGCCCACCTCAGCTGAACCACCAACCATGAATTGTAAATTACTTTGATTCCAGATCTTGGTTTGACATAACCATACTAGTGCTATTAATTCTTTACTCAAATTTTGAAATCTTCTCACTGACCTCCATGAAAATAAATGCACATCTCCTGGGTGTTTGGCTGCTGGTGGGAAAAAAATGTTTTGTTGCAGAGATGGGCCTCAGCTGGGCCAACAAATGCATCTGCAACCTTCAGTGATCACATGCTGGTCTGAATTTATTGGGGAAGTTCTGAAGCTCACAAAGACCAGAAGCTCGACAATGTGTTCATGGAACTCAGTGGGCAGAGCTGCTGCTGCTTAGACTAGAGCTCCAAGCTCACGACTGATGAAAGCTGAACATGAGCTTTTGATGCCTGTGGCAGCTTGATCAGTGTTCACCATTTAGTTACGGTGGGTACAGTGGCATTCGGCTGGTTGCAAGGAGGGCCAACAAGCTGCAACATGTTGGTCCAGTAATCTTTGCAATCCAAGCCTCCAAGCTCAGACCAAGTGCCCAAGGCAGTGGAGTTTTTCTGGGTCACACAGGTAGTGTTGGTGCGATCCCTGAAGTCCAGGAGAAGCTCAGGTGGGATTCCCATACTGGGAAAATCCCATGAACTTTTGGAGATGACACTACTGGTAGGCTGAGGGCTTGAGGATGACCTCAGACTGAGAGGCTGCTGACCTTCTGTTGAGATCAATCCCAAAGATCCAGGACTTGCTGCATTGAGGAGCTTCATCTCTTCAACCTTGATTTCAGACTGGTTCTGCTGCCAAGGATACTGATTGGGACCATTGATTGCTGTTCCATGCATGAGCCCAGAACTCTGCTTGTGTGAAATTTGAGAACTGGATGAGTTCTGCAGAAGCAATTTGAGAATGAAATGCTCAGGCTTCACATAACCAGTGTGAGCCTCTAAGCCCGCAGGACTAGGCGAGGAGTGTTGACCTTCAAGGGAGCAGATTGTGGAAGTAGGCGATATGTGATCCACTCCTTCATGGCTCCGAAATGATGTTGGTTTCCAACAATTGTTCAACAGTTGGGATGAAGCTGCTTCAGGACTCTGGAACATTTGCACACCTCTCTGGCTCAATGGTTCCTTGCAGTCTGGAGATGTAGCCTGGTGAGTGGCCAAAGAATTGTGGATCTTTGGACACATCAGTCCTTGCATCCTTCCCAACAATGACTCACAATCCTGCAAAAAAAAATTGGAAGCTGCTGTCAACAGGAAATCTTGGGGCTGCCAGCATGGTTTTCACTATGTTATAGTCTTGTGGGAAGGATTCAACAACCTTATTTTACCATGAATGCACAAAAGTATTTGAGCAGAGGTGCAGCAAAGAATTTGGATCCAAGCAGCTGGATCTCAAATTCAGATAATTAGCTCCCTGCATTTAAAAAAACGCTGAAGTTCTTCATACTGAGAGACTGCAGATTTAGCCTGACCAAAGCGAGATAATAAAAAGCACACAAACCTGCAACAGAAGATCAATAAATACATCACAAAGATATTGACAGAAGGGAGAAACTGAAACATTTAGTCTAATCAGAAACACCCAGCAGAAGCCACTGATAGGAGAGCCTCTTCCCTGCTTGCTTCCCACTGAGAACATAAGTTCCAGCCTCTCTTGGTCATGCAGGTGGAAAGCAAACATGCCTGACAAGTAGCCAAAGCAAAAGAAACAGCCCTAGCTATGGACTCTCTGCAGAATCATGTCAGAACCAAGAGTTGAGAGGAACAGGATTTTGCAAACTCTCTTGAAAAGGCAGAGAAGAAGCAGAGTGAAAGCCACCACTACACATTGAAGTCAGCTCAGAATCCCAGCAGACACAATCTAGGTAAAAAGCAAGAGCAATGATGTTCTGGGTGTATATATGTATATAGGAGGACCACCTGCATTTTGAGCTGGGAATCATGGGAAAGTCGCACTTCAGCTTCCAAGCGTGCACTGTCCCACTGTGACATATGGCTGAGCTTTGATGAATTCAAGGGCTTCATGTCCGGGCTGTCAAGAACGAGATCCAAAGTCTCAATACTTGTCTTAGTGTGTGTTGTTGACATAGCTGGGTCCCTGATGCCTTGCGTCTGCATATTCATCCGCTTCTTAAGGTGTGTGTTCCAGTAATTCTTGATTTCATTGTCTGTGCGCCCTGGCAAGTGTGTAGCTATAGCTGACCATCTGCAAAAGTCAATTTACCAAATTAATACTCATGTGCAGCCTTGTACTTCAGTGTACAAAATGTTGGACTACGTCAGCAGCTCAGAATGTTGAGCTGTTAATGGAGCTCCACAACCACAAAATCATCCAAAACTCATGATCAACTCTCAACAAGAAACCTCCAAAGGAGACAATCTCTGCTGCAAAATTAGAGTCCAAAATTGGTTCCAAAATCATACAACAACAGCAAACCTAGGGTCTCTTTCCATTAGGCTGTTATGATTACAGTTACACACAGTATGCTGTCATCAGAACATCTTAATGGAAAGCCACTGCCCTAAGGTCTTGTTTCTTGCTACTACAAGAACAGTCACTTTCCATTGGAGAGCTACAAGTGAGTTGAACATCTTAATGGAAAGCCACTGCCCTAAGGTCCTGTTTCTTGTTACTACAAGAACAGTCACTTTCCATCGGAGAGCTGCAAGTGAGTTGAAAATATGTAATTAACCATGTCAGGAACTCTGGAAACACATGTTCTCATTGAAACAATGACATAACTCCTTTTTAGGCGAGTTTCAATTTCACTCACAGCATTCACAGCTCCTGCAATTGGTTCAATGCTTGACCGCTAGAGCTGTGAGATGACTTTGAGAACACAAGTAGCTGGAAAAACATAATGAAAAGCTGTTGTGATCATAGTCGTGTAGTGGAAAGATGCCATTAGAGCTATAAGGTCCTTGGTCTCATCTGAGAGAAGGAGTATACAAGAGAATGTAAGGGTTTACGACAGTCAGAGGACTGAAATTCCGCAAACCGCTCTACATTCGAGCAGGAATTAGACTAAAGCTCCAAATTCCTTGCTCTAAATCTTGTAGCAAAGAAGTTCGTAGTGTCCAGAGAGGTCATGACTCCTCGCTCTCACCTGTTCCCGAGGATGGCATGCAGACGACTGATTACTTGCTCTTCCTCCAGGGAGAAGCGGCCACGCTTAATGTCAGGGCGCAGGTAGTTTGTCCATCTCAAGCGACAACTCTTCCCGCATCTAAGAAGACCTGCACACGTCAGTCAGTTATATGAAAATCCATACATACATACATATATGTATTATTCTCTTTCTTCCTTCAGCCGACGACCGACACAAACCATTGCGAATCTTTGCATCATTGACAGAACACGCACCAAAAGAACATTCACAAAATTAGACATCAAATCATGTTCAACCACAAGCCGCGCCCCTTACGATAACGTTCTCCGACACCTTTTTTTATTATCTTCCTCTGCTTGTCTGCTGCATCTAGCTACATTCAGGTCTCGTGCATCTTTCTGTCCCTAACGGTGCTATACGGGACAAAACACACACACAAAACAAAACAAAACAAAACGAACTCCTCAAAAGTTGGAAAAGTAGAGCACTGGAGAGAAGATCTGCGGCTGATGAGAGAGAGAAATATGGAGGCTACCACATAACTAGTGCATAGAGAAAAAAGACGGACTGTGTGTGTGTGTACACATGCAGCAAACATGATGTATTACAAACATACCCGCTTGTTTGGGAAGCGCTCGCCAGCTACCGTGGCCATGGCTCTGGATATAAGCCAGCAGTTTCTGATCCTCTTCTGGCGTCCAAGCCCCCTTCTTCAAACCAACCTTGTCGCAACACGGAGCTCGTCCCATGCCTGCTTGGTTTTGCTTGCGTCGTCGTCGTCTTCGTCCTCCTCCTCAGTGCCTGCTGGCCTGCCGTTGTGTTGTGATGAGATTAGAGCCAAATTGTGCTTGCAAGTGTGGACTCTAGACCAGGAAGAAGGAGGGGAAAAACATGGAGGCAACTGGAAATTGCTTTCGTGATTGGCTTTTGCGACGGCGCAATCGGCGAGAAATTCTCGCACCAAAACATGCGCCTACCCCCCACCCCCCTCGCCCGCACACACTGTCTGTCTTTACTGTCAAGAACGTCAACCCCTGCACCACGCGTCGTGCGTGCGTCGTCGTCGATTCTCTGCTTAGGTTAGATGCCAATCGTCCGATCTCTGCTCCAGCATTAACTGCCTCAGGCCTTTTGTTGCGTAATTAATGATGTGATCAAGGCAGGATCCAACTGCGCCAACCACGTCAACTCTGGAACCTGTTGGGTTGGACTGATGGGTGAAAAGAGGTAGGTAGGTAGGCACCTTTCCAGTGATTTTTTTTCATTTTTGGTGGCGAATTTTCTCCATTTTGCGAAAACTGTTTTGAAAAAAAGGGAATTTTCTGTCACAAATTCACTGCTTGGGGGCGGGAATTTTTTTTAAAAAAAAAATCTCCAAAAATCTCCAAAAATCATCTCTACGGCTCACAACATGAAAGGGTGCTTAGGATTTTTCTACTTTCATATTTTTAATCTCCAAATTTGGCTTAAAATATTCTTATGGATGATCACCACTTGAGCAACATAACAATTTTTTTGAAAATTTAAAAATTAATAATAATAAAAAAAAAACACTCGTACTCACCAGGAAATTTTTAATTAATTAATTTTTTGGTGACATAGCCAAAACTGGAGGTCATCCAGAAAAATATTTAATTAAATTTGGCTATAAAACAGGTATGAAAATAAATTATTTAAAAATAATACTTCAAAATTTTGGTTACAATTATTTTATAATGCTAAAACCCAATAGAGAAATGTGGAGGATTTTTTAATTATTTTTAAATAAAATAATCAAACTCTGGAGACTAAAAAAACCCAAAAAACTAACTGGCTATTACCCTAAACCCTAAACCCCATTTTGCACTAAATTTAGCCAGAGAAAAAAACGCTGGTATCCACTATCTACCCAGTTGGCAGTGAGTAAAACCGTCGAGGAGGCGGTTGCTTTTTCGTTGGAGGGTTAATTGCATGGCCGGGGATGGCGCTCCTTCTACGATTCGATTCCAGCGGACCATAGGTATCATTGTTTTTTTTTTTTTTTTTTAAATTTTTTAAAAAAATAAATTTTAATGTATAAATTTATTTATTTATTTATTTATTTATTTCTGGCTTTGCCTACCAAGGCAAGGGATATTGTGTTTAGATTATCATTATAGAGTATAGTAGCTTAAGGGATTTTTGGCCCCTAGGTCATAATAGGTCTATTTTTATAGGTTTATTTTTGAAACATGATATTTTAGCTTGTGTTGGAAACTTGAGAATTAGTTACAGAGTTATAATAATATCTTGAAGGATGATTTTGGTTTCTTTTAGAAGATTTTTTTGAAGACTGTATCTTTGTATGGTGAAATATTTGAGTTTCCGTAATTCTTCTTTTGCCTTCAGATACGTTTTTTTTGCATGTAAATGGCAAGGGCACAATGTGACACAGGCCTTGTTAGAAATCTCTTATGCAGCCTAAAGTGGCGGAGCTAGCACCCCAAAACAGATTTCATATTAGAGAACTGTTACAACAGCAGCAGCCGGTAGACAATACTAAATGTGAACACACTCTCTCCAATTGAAAGAATCCCTTTGAAAAATGTTAGTCATTTTTTTTCTTTTCAAAAGAGGGGAATTTGTGATAGGGTTTTTTTCGCCCCCCTCAATTTTGTGAGGTAGGTGCACTCGTAATCATTCAAAAGAGGACTTAGCCAAATTTTCCTAGAGGGTCAGACAGAATATATTTTTTATTTTTTATTTTTTAAAAAGTCCCCTTACCTTTTTCTGGCAAATTGAAACCTTCCAAAATCACCTTTATTTTCCAATTTGTTTTTCTTTTTGGCGAAATTTTATTAGATATCAGGCAAATTTCAACATTATCTATCTATTTATTAACCACATGTAGGGTAGACTGGCTGGTGATTGGACACTTAAGTGCTCAAGGCAGGCCGGATCCAAGGGGAGGGTTCTGTTGTTTCTAGTGTCCAAACAATACTTGAACCCCTCTTTTTGGCGCATATGACACACTAATAATCTTTGAAAAAAGATTAGAAATGAGAAAGTTACAGTCCCCCAAAGTAAAGGGGGTCAAGAACTCAAAAAAACAAACCATTGAACACTACCAAAGCCAATTTCTAAACACCAAAAAAATCCTTGTATGTTGCTGCGTTGGTATTAGAGTTCATAGATGATTTGTAGAATTTTAGGTGATGTTCTTATAGCATTTTAAATTTTTTAAAATGAATAAAAAAATAAAAATTTTATGAGGTTTTAAAGTAGGAGGGGTCCAAAGAATAGGAAAAAAAAACTTTTTTAATGAAAAGCTTATTTTTCTTCTTGTTATTTTTTTATTACTCCTTTTCCTTTGCACTTCAATGATGATGTGTAGAGCTTGAAATAGTGCTCCCATAACATTGTAAATCACTCAAAATGAAACACATATGATGAAGATATAAATAAGTGTTCGGTCATAGGTGACAATCATTGATGGGTCAATCTACCCTATTTGTTTTTAGAGAGTTTGTTTCTTTAAAAAGAAATGTGTTAGAAAGATGGATGTATCCACAAAATGTGACACCCAGTGCGTAACTATTAAAATTCCATCAAAGTGGGGTTTGTTTTCCTTTCTAAATTTTTTTCAAATTTTCAAATTCTTTTCCAATTTTGTGATGTTGGTGATGCAACAATCATCATAAGACGTTTTGGCCAGTTTTGCCCATTATAAAGAACGAAAGTAAAAAAGATTACCTATAGCACCTTTCTATATGTTTTGCTACCTACTAGAATTTAGGATATAATTTGGTTATTTGAAATTTAAATTATTTCTTATTTCGAAACCCCCCAAAAATGTTTAAACTTTTGTCCTTTTGAAAAAAAAATTGTGATTTAAGGATTCACATCCTTTTGGTGTAGTCATCCATCTCTCTACTAATTAATTGTGTGTGTGTGTGTGTTTTTTTTCTATTTTGTAGGAGTCAATTTTGTGATATAGCCAAAACTAGGGATAATATTTAGCCAAATTTGGCTATAAATTGGATGCGAAAGTTAAAAAACATTAAACATGCTTCTAGATTCTTGGCTATTTACTTGAACCATGTATAGAAATTTGGTTTTTTATTTTCTTTTTAAAAAATTTGATGATCAAAAATATTTTTAAAAAATGAAATTATTAACTTTTTTAAAAGGAAAACAAATAGTCAATACCATTCCATAGACATAACCAATTTTTGGACTACATTGTCACTACAAAAGTGGGGTGCAATTCACTAGCCTAAATTATTATGGGACCCTAAAAGTGAAATAAGTTCATTGTATTTTATTGATTTCACCTTCGTGAAAGTTATTTCATTATAATGTCACTATATAAACATCATGTTTCATTACTAGTTAACATAATTCATTATTATAATTTATTGTAGTAAATAGGTTTATTTCTATGTTTTAAAAATATTCTATATATGTTATTTTATAATATACCCTATATTATTTAAAGCTATTTTATTTATTATAACTTATACCTTATGTTATTATATGTTATTATAAATTATTGTACCTTAAACTATTATATGTTATTTTACCTTCAGGTATCTTAACTAACTTATTATAAGCTTTTAAGTTATTTTAAACTAAATTATTCAATTAACCTTAGGTTATACCTTAGGTTATTTTATTTTAAGTTAATATATGTTATTCCAAGTTATATTTTAAATTATCCAAGGTCGTTCTACTTTATGTAATTATAAATTATTTTATCCTAAGTATAATAACTTAAAACAATCTAAAATAAAATATAATGAACCTAATGTAAAATAACTTAGAATATAAAATAATAACCTATGAAAAATAATTTTAAATATTTTACAATATAATACTACCAACAGCCTATGATATTATAACATAGAATATCCAACAATAATTTATAATAGAATAATCACTAATAGTCGTAATATAAATAACCAACAATAATCATTAATAAAATAGTCATTAATAGTCACCAATAAAATAACCATCAATAGTTGTCAATAGCCACCAATAAAATAACCACCAATAACCATTAATAAAATAGCCATCAATAGCCATTAATATCCATCAATAAAATATTCACCAATAGCCATTAATAACCACCAATAGAATATCCACTAATAGCCATTGATAGAATAACCACCAATAGTCATTAATAGAATAACCACCAATATCCACTAACAAAATATCTACCAATAAAATATCCATCAATATCCATCAATAACCATTAATAGAATAGCCACCAATAAAATAGGTACCAATAACCATTAATAACCACCAATAGCCGTAATAAAAGAACAACTAAGAGCCATATATTATAATTACTTAAGATTGCTAAAAATAATCTAAAGTGAACTAATCTATAATAAATAAAAGTAACTTAAGGTTGCCAATAATAACATAAAGTGAAATAACCTTCAATAACCAAAAGTAACAAATAATAGTTTCACATAATCGAAAATAGCCTAAGATAAAATAACTTATAATAGTTAAAAATAACTTATAATATATGTAAGTAACCTAAAGTGAAATAATTTACAATAGCCAAAAATAACATAGAATAACCCAAAAAATTTACAATAGCCGAAAATAACTTAAAGTGAAATTTTTAAAAAAAACCAAAAGTAATTTAAAATAATCAAAAGTAGCATAAGGTGAAATAGCCAAAAGTAATTAAGAATAGCCATAAATAGCTATAAATAATGTAGGGTGAAATAATTTAAATTAATGAAAAATAACCATATAATAATTGAAAGTAACTTAACATAGGTAGTATTATTATATTTTTAAAAATCTTATCCATTTATTAAAAAAAAAATTCAAAAGAATGTTCATTAAAATATTACTGAATAACGATTTTTTTGTTCAAATGATTTTACACTTTCAAAAGGAAATAAATGTAATTATGTACATTATTGAATTTTTAAAAAAATAAATTCGAATCATTTCATTTAAACAAAATCTCAATAAAAATATGAATTTTCAAAACATGTTTTTGTAATGTTTAAAATGAAATATTTGATAAATAGGATGTAATGTAACATGATATCACAACAAACGGGGTGGCTTGATGGTAAGGGTGTTTACCTCCATTTTAAAGGTAAAAGGATCAAACTTCATGAATGGTGTTGTGTGTGGTCAATTGTAAGTTGATCGAATATTCTCCTATTTAGTTCCCTAGAATAGGTGCCAAGGTTGATTATGTGGCCTACCTACATAACCTAACCTAGGTAGTGATACATGTGAATAAATCATAAGCTAAAAATCATGAAATTATCAATAATATCATATATTAAATAATTTAATTTAAATTTATTTCCATCCTGACTAGTTAATTAACTAGTAGGTGTGACGCATTCCCAAGTCCCTAGTTAACTTCAAGTTGGGGCTAAGTCACTCAAGTTGCAGAAATGTGGGGGACTCAAGGCACGCTCCCAGCTTCTAGCACTAAAAGGGGTAAAAGGGGCGTGCTGAAAGCTCCGAGATTAGACTAGGAAGAGGGACAAGCTACTTAGCTCCTGCATCCAAAACCAACCAACAAGTTTGTTAGTTCACATTCTGAAGCACCCTTGGTGCTAGGACAAGCCACGAGCAACTCTGGACTCACTTGACTCACCATGGCCCGGACTTGGGGGAAGCCACCACCTTCCCCCATATAGTATTCTCTGCGTCTTTCTGTTGCACTTGCATCCGAATGGCACTTTTTCCCTAGACTCCCAAAGTGGAGTCCCGAAACTGTCCCGGTTTGGACTCCCGAGACTTTGGGCGTTCATAACTTCTCGCTCCGACCTTCGATTGGGACGAGGTCTGAAACAAACTTGTAGCTCTCCTTGAGAGCTTTCCAACGGTGTGCCGCACTTCACCTATACATATCGGAATTGGGTCGAAACCTGACTTTTAGTGGTTGGGAGTCAAACTGTCAGTTTGACTCCTGGCCCTTCTTTCAACCATAACTTCTGCTACAAATGTCCAAAGGGCTCATGCGAGGTCATTTTGGACATCTACACTTCAAAACCTTTCCGATGGTATGAAGAACACTTCAATGAGAGGTGTTTTGACCCCCTGAAATTACGTTCTGAATTTTCGGGAGTCTCGAAGGAATCCCAAGTCCCATTTTCGGGAGTGTGAGTAGTGACCTCACACTTCCCTCAAAGTGGGGTTGCGACAAATTGAATGGCTTAATAAATTTGTATTTCACTTGAGAGTAAGTACTAGTGAAACAATTCATTGTTTGTAACAACTAATTCTCATTCACTAGGGGGTTAACTAATTTCACTAGGTTAAAATGTCCAAATTCACTCAAAATCTAATGAATTGGGACACATTTTGGTGTAGTGTGTCCAACGTGTCATTTGCTCATTGGTCCAAAGGAGGGGGATTATAACATGGAATTTTTATTTTATTTTATTTTTTTTAATTTTCAGTTTTTTACCTAACCTAGTTCAACTTTTTCACATAGTTTTTAGGAGTTATGTAATTAACCCAAATACCGGTTATGTCCGGTAATAATCAGCGAAAGGAACTGAATTATCCAATATAGTTGAAGGTGCATTTGTGCTAAAATTATATTTGGTAATCTGGATCTTCTCACCTTTTACCTAATACATAGTGGTCAATTCTACTTAAGAAATGGTCACAAAGCAGGTCTAATAAGGTTAACATGGCAATTACAAACATTGCAAAATTGGGCACCAAGGCCCATTCCCAAGTGTAAACAACATAGGAATTGATCATGAGGCAACCTAATAAAAAGAGTTGGTGCTTGAAAGTCTAGGAAAATTGGCCACCATGGCCAATTCCACGGCATAAATATCAAGGAGAGCACATTAAAAAGTCAATAGAAATCCCTAAACATCAAGGTTCCCTATTATAACTAACTTAGTTATTTGTTCACAAGGACAAGTGATTTGAACCCCCTACTATTTATCTACAAAGAAGGAATGAACTACATTTTTTAATGGTGAAATTTCACATAATTTTGAACTATATTAGCCTTTTCTATCGCCGTGCTTTAAATTAATGCCATCAATTTTGCCAAAATCGTTGCCATCCAACATATTTATTGGGAAAAAATCATTTTTCATTAAAAGATCATGATACTTCGCATTTTTTTCAACACATAAGGGTTGTAGGATGCATATTTTTGGAGGCATGTTGCAACTAACCATTGCCTTGCTACAAGCTCCTCCATGTTTACAAGTTTTTTGCATAAAATTGTTATTTTTATCACTACCCAATTTTCATATGTTTCAATAAGGTGTCACCTTTAATTTTCAACCATTTATGGCCACCATTGGAGCACAAATTACAATAGCAACAAGGAGCTTTAAGGTGAAGATTCAAACTTTCAATTTTTTTAATATTGTTTATTGCAATTGAGTGTTGCATTGAATCATTGCAACATACTCTTTGTAGTAAGTTGCTTGTCTTTGTTTGTAATCAAATTTCAACAAATGCAAATTTCAAGATTTTGTGCTTAATTTTTAGGGCCTATTGCCATAATGTCATTTGTAATTTCATGGTGCACTTTAGTTTTTTTGTGCACGTTGTGTCAACAAAAACAATTGAAAATGTTTGACTCTAACATGAAAAATGTGCACACCCAAGTTCTAAATCAATGTGTGGGTGCAAAGCATGTTCATCGCACTCTTTGTGAATTATTTGAAGTGTGTTTTAGGTTTTTAGACTTTGTAAACCTTCAAGCTTAATTCATCTTGTTACACATCATTACATTTTTTCTAGTGCATGTTGAATGTTGAAGTTTTTTCCTTGCATTGTATGGAGAGGAGGGTTCTTTTGTTTTGCTATTGTAAACTTATCTTTGCATATTGTGCCATCTTTGATAGTTCCACTAAAATTGCTTACAAATTTAAGTTCAAGCATTACTTCTCTTTCATTCATGTTAGCCTTCCTTCAGCTCTGAATCTATTATGGCAAAGGCAACCATTCTATGCCCCTCCATGGAATGTGTAAACACATCATAGGATGGTGTTAAATCCTTGTGTTTAGGAGGTGTTTATTCTTTAAGCATTATTGAAGGTGTAAAAGAAAAACACATCCCATTCACCAACTCTAACCTTACTTATCCAAAGCCAAGTGTTTCAAAACATCTAGGCTACAAAACTACCTTGGGTTGAAGGGTTTATTGGCTATATTGGCAAAATGTCCAAGATTAGATTTGTAAGTTTGCAGTTCTATAGAGAAAATAATGAAGGTACTTCCTTTTAAGTTTGATCGCATGTGAAAACATGTTGGGGGGGTTGTAAGGCTATTGTTGCAATTAGTTGAGTATTAAATGATCCCACTTTGCATGCTAATAGTATATAAGTGTAAATAGCTAATAAGCCAAAATTAAATGGTAGTTCACTATAATGCATATAAGATGTTTTGTAATTGATTAAGTGAATGTTAGATTGCATAATGAAAAGAAGCATAATTTTTTTCAATTTATGATAATTTTTCAGATCTTACAACAGGGTCAAAGCATGATTGGGGTACCCCCTTTGGAACACTAAGGACTCAATCTTGAGACACTCAATTTCACCTTTTTCCATTTTTCCTACAACCTATCTTAAATTTCTTTTTTTTCCTTCATGTCAAATGAAATAATTTTGTTCCAAATTTTTTATAGGCATCTAGAATATCTTTTTTTTTCACTTATGAAAATAAGAATCGTAAATTTATCCAATGTGGGCCATGTTCTATCAATGGCTCAAATTTCCTAGAAATTTCATTTTAATTTTATTTTTACATTGCAATAAGGCATTTGGTTTTTGTCACATTCATACATTTTATATACATTAATACCTAAGATGTTTGTGCTTAGAGTCTTGGGCCAAAAAAAATTGTTTAAAGATTCTTTATGAATCCTTGAACTTTTTTTTTTAAGAGACAAAGTCTTGGATTTTTTTTAGAACTTGGTAGGAATGTTCAAATTTGTTCAAATTTGACATAAAATAGTGCTTTAGGAATGTATCTATCCATGAAGAAAATCAGACTTTCAATATGAATATGCCATTAAGTTACAACAACATGTTTTAAATGAAGGGTTTTGGATATAAAAGGAAATGGTCCTTTTTGGTATCCCAACCATGCTTTGACCCAACAAGGATGTTTGATTACAAATTATGAAAACATGTGGTAGTTGTTTATATTTATAAAAATTCCAAACAACCCCTAACACCAATGGAACAACTCAAATGTTTGGATCATGGTTAAATGTATGCATCAACTTATGTTCACAAAAACACATTTGGCAATTTAAAAAACAAGGTAAATTATTTCCATCTTTATTGACGATGGGACCATTATGGACTACCAATTTCACTATGAAAAAGTCACATCCCCGAAAATTGCACTAATCTACAACTACATGTCCATACCAACTATGAGTAAGCCTATGGCAAAATAGCCCACATACAAATCCTTTTTCAAAAGCACATTAATAAGGGGGTGGAATTGGAAAGTGATGTGGTGTGAAACCATTGCACAATTAATTTAAATTACATATTTGAATTTAATAATATATTATTTCTTTTGGATTTTACATTTATCTTTACTGTCGCAACCCCACTTTGGCCAAGTGTGGGGTGAAGCCCAACACTTGGAAAAGTTGGAGGTTGGGAGTCTTCCGGGACTCCCGAATGTTTAGAGCTCGACAGCAAGCACCCTCGCATTGGGGTGTTCTTGGTGTCATTGGAAAGGTCTTGAAACGTAGATATCGAAAATGCCCTCGCATTGGCAATTCGGACATCTGCAGCCCAAGTTATG
>Ga0116227_10002234_pt1 | contig 44134 bp, 27 predicted proteins | sample S1TSphgellanicum_FD_89693 | JGI IMG/M metagenome (GOLD analysis project Ga0116227, IMG submission 89693) | Host-associated microbial communities from peat moss isolated from Minnesota, USA - S1T2_Fb - Sphagnum magellanicum MG | ecosystem: Host-associated > Plants > Peat moss > Unclassified...
ACGTTTATTTTGAGTTTTTATTGACCCAACTACAACTGAGTAATAGTCGATTATGACCGTTGCTCGGTAGTCTAGTCGATTATGACCGTTGCTCTGTAGTCTAGTCTATTATGACTGTTGCTCAGTAGTCTAGTTGACTATCTACGTTGCTCAGTAGTCTAGTCGACTATCTACGTAGATAGTTGGAGACTATAGTCAGTACATCGACTACTGGTCCCTGATGTGAACCCTAAGTGAAAACCTCGATAAAATTGCAAACATAATTTGGTAATTGAGTGGAAATTTGTTATAAGATCCATGTAATTATTGATTGTATTGAACAATTTCCATGAAACATGGTTAACATAACAAGAACAAATTCACATTAAACAATGGTGACATACATGTCTTGCTTATCCAAGCAGTTGAATCCCTACTATGATTATCTTGGATTGATTGCAAGAAATCCCAGGAGAAGAAGGAAGGAGCAGTGGAGCTTGAGTTAGGAATTTTCCTTGTAAGAACCCTACTACCCTTGTTGCAAAACCGAGTCTCACATTACCCAAGCAGCAGGAGAGGATGAAGGTTTTAAATTTTCAGTTCTTAAACAAGAAGAACAACTAACATAGGTATTGGAGTAGTGATCTCCCATTTTCAAGTTATGTTCACATAAGTTTGGTCACAAGACTATCTTCACAAAAGGGATCTTCATAAGAATTAGGTGTCCACTTATATTTCATTTTCAACCATAATTAAAGCTAGAGACAGATTTTTCCCACCTTCTAAGTAAACCTCAAACAACTTCATTATAGGATTACTGAGGTGTTGGTGATGAACTTCCCCTACAACAGTCCTTGTAAACAACCAAGCATAACAATTCAAGCGCCACTTCAAACTACAACCCTAGTGGTTTGTGCAAGCATTCAAAATAAGCTTGAGCCTGCAACCATAAAATGCCTACCATAATCAAAATATATAGAAGAAATGATGATGAAAGAAAGCAAAGAAAACATTTTGTACAAAATCAATGTAAGAAAATTTCTAGGGTGTCAATAGCTAATTATTTTATGAGATCCAATAACCTAAGATTTGTGTTTGTCAATACCTTCTTTGCTCTAATTATGTGTACATAGTGTGCGATTTGTTTTGGGAAGTTGTTGCGGATGAACACAAGTTGTTCTTCAAATTCACCACATCAGAAGATCACAATAATCCAATTGAAAGAAGATCTAGAATGATCTTATCCATGTGATGTTCTTAGGTTGAAGTTGTTGGTATTTTCAATTTACTTATAGTTCTACAAATAGGTCTTAGGATTAAAGTTTCTACATCATTTTCTTAGATGAATGTTTATGCCAACCTTAACCTTTGTAACAAATAAAGTTGGTACGCCTCTCTTTTTAGGTTGCACTAGAACATGCAACACTTGTTTTTTCCTCAAAGCCCATGAACATCGTATCTACAATGATGCAAAAAAAAACCAAATAGTTCACATCACCACATAAAGCTACCATAATGATTTGTCGAAAGAATCGAATGCTTGTGTATTCCAACCCACCATAGTGAGTAACAATGAACTACATCTTAGACTTCGCAACCTATGAAACTAAACATGTTCAAACACAATCTTGATACTACATTGCTTAAAAGATTGGCACCCAAATTCAAAAAATAATATAATTGATTATACAAAACGTACTTATTGTAAAATTAAAATTAGGTTAGTTTTGGTGAAAAGTCCCTCATCCTTAATATGCTTTTACCCTATATGGCCTATGTATACATGCAATTGAGCTTATATGTGAACCATTGAACCTCTCGAGGGTCTGCAATTTTTGGAACATCAACCATGGCCTATTTGTACATTTAGTTGAACTTGTATTGGCCCATTGAACCTCTCTAAGGTCTGCAACTTTTGGAACATCAGCCATGGCCTATTTGTACATGCATTTGAACTTGTATGTGGCCCATTGAACCTCTCTAGGGCCTACAACTTTTAGATGTTCATTAATGGACTAAGAGCATATGCATTTGAGCTTGTATGTGGATTAATTATGCCTCTCTAGGCTACATAGTTGTTAGATGTTTATTAATAGCCAATTGAGCTTCTCTAAGGTCTATAGTTGTTAGGTGATTATTGATGGATATGCATTTGAGCTTAAGACTATGCCATTGAACCTCTTCAAGGTTTGTAGCTTTTGGAACATATGTAATGGATCTTTTACATATGGAATTGAACTTCTAAATGGCCAATTGAACCTCTTTAGGCTTTGTAGCTTTTGGAACATACCTAATGATCTTGTGTACATGCAATTAAACTTTTGAATGGCTAACTCATCCAAAAGCTACAAATGTAAATGTGTGTGTCATGTTGGTGTCCAAGGCTAATGTATAAACCATGGACAAATGTTATATTGGAGATGTTCAAGCTAATTTAATGCGTGGTAGCTTTGCAAAATTGTGGTTTGTTGGGAGGTTACTCACCATAGTTGCATTATGTGAATTTTGGAATGCATTTTTCAAAACTTTGATGGTAAAATGCAATTCACCCATGGATGTAATGCATGCATTTTTTTATTTTTTTCATTCTAGAAATCAATTTGGGTGGGAGCCCTAACCCTATTTTTACCAAGTGAATGGTTGAAATTCAACAAGATAATATTAAAAAATTTGTTTAGTTTTGAATTTCAAATTATTTTTGGAGGTAAAGGAATTAGGATTTAGATATTCAATGTGATGAAAGTGGGGATTTTTTTTACACAAACAAACTTAAAGAGGAGTTGGAGAATATAATAGAGACACAATATGTAGTTTAAAATTATATTGGGCTATGAACCACATAGTTTTTTATTTTTCATTTTTCATTTTTACACTTTATAATACATATATTTGATATGTTCAATTATAAATAAAGAAAGTACTAGAATATTGATGAGGAAATAGTGAATATAATCTAAAATTTGGGAAATAATGAAACAATACAATAATGATAAAATGTGTAAATGTAGTTTGCAACAAAACTTGAATGGGTTAAAATAATAAATTGTATGTGTTGTAAGTACTATTGAAAGTACAATTTGTATTGTTTGTTAATAAGTAAAAAGCAATTTTGAGTAAAATCTATGCTTACCACCTACTTCATGAAGTTTGCAAATTGGTTGGAGGCCTATGTGTCCATAAACATGACAATCTAGAAATGTGTGTCATGTTGGTGTCGAAGGCTAATGTGTCGGCAAATTGTAAACCCCATATGGGGATTTTTTGTTAATTTGAAAGGTAATGGAATGTTGGGCAACACTTGTAGATACAACACATGTTGGATGTGATTGTTGAAAAAAACATTTGTAAAAGCTTTGTTTGGACCCTTTTTGGTCAAAAAAAACATAATTGAAGTAAGACATGACATGGAAGTTAAAGCATTCAACAACATCTTTGGTTAACACAACACCTTTAAACAATCAACACAAAATTTTGAAGCCATAGGCACCATATGTGTTTACTAAGGATGAATGGAATACCTTTTTATCAAGGTTGGGCTCACTAAAAGTTCCCATAGACTATGGGGCTTCATTAGCCAAACATGTGGCAAACAAGGAGTTGGGACCCATGAAGACCCATGATTATCATTTGTTAATGCAACAAATGATGCCATTGTGCTTGCGAGGGTTAATCAAGGTGGAGCCATGGATGGTTATTATGTAACTAACACTACTACACATATGGGTTGTTATGTTGGTTTATATGACTAAATTTCAATCACGTTAGATACTAAAAAAATTTGGTTATAGTCAAAACGAACCAGTTGTTTATGCCACAAACTTGACTAAATGCCTACTTAAGTCCATCATATCATGTTTGAATTGATTGATGTGACTATAGTTATACCTAACGTGTAGTTGTCCATTATGACAAGTATGACCTAGTGTTTAGCTAATGTGTGTGAGGCATATTATGTCTAAGGTGACCAAAACTCAAATCTATCGTTGACATGGTTGCCAAATGGCATGAATGTTGTGATAAAGTTACTTAGTTTTCCATTTGATGTGCATGCCTGTCGCAACCCTAGCCTTGGGCTCACGACCAAGGCAAAGGGCTTGCAAGGGTGCGGGCCAAGACTAAGTCTGGGAGTCACATTCTCATGTTCTATGAGTGCAAAAGAGTGTGAGGGAAAGAACCTTCACACTCCTAAGTGAACTCCCATGTTGGGAGTTGGAGTCCTGGTGGACTCCCGAATGTTCAGAAAGTGATTATAAGGATCAAAACCCAATGGCTCGAGGAGTTCTTTATATAATTGAAAAGCTATTGAAACGTAGATGTCTAAAATGGGCTCGCATGACCCATTTGGACATTTGAAACACAAGTTATGGCCAAAAGAAAGGTCGGGAATCAAATTGACAATTTGACTCTTGACCATTAAAAGTCGGGAATCAACCCGATTTCCTTTCGTGCAGGCGACATGCAACATACCTTGGAAAGCTCTCAACAAGGGCTAAAACCTTTTTTTAGACCTCATCTCAATCGGAGGTCTACAAACAAAATTATGGGGCCCCAAAGTCGCGGGAGTCCCAACTTTGGCAATTTCAGTACTCCAATTTAGGAGTCCCATGACAAAAAGCCATTTGGATGTGAGCCTCGTGGAGAGGCACATAATATACTATAAGGGGGAAGGTGGTGGCTTCCCCCAAGTCCAGGCCGTTGTGAGTCTTGTGAGTTCGAGTTGCACGTGACTTGTCCTAGCATGCACCAAAAGTGCTCCAACTATGCACTAACCACCTTGTGTTGGTTTTGTGCAGGTCCGTGTGAGTAATTAATGCTTGTCACTCTTCCTAGTCCCATCCCGGAGCTCCAACACACCTTGTACCCCCCTTAAAGTGCTACGAGCCAGGAAGCGTGCCCCGACTCCTTATTCTTCCAATGTTTTCAGTTTGGACTCACATTTGAATCCATTAAGGAGCTTGGGGGTGCGTCAATGCCAAATGGCGTGACTGTTATGACTAATTTTTCTAGTAATGTTATGTGGCATCAATGTTAAATTGCATGTTTATTGTGATTAATACATTTAACATGGATGTTAAATGGCATGTTTATTGTAACTAATATTTTTAACATTTCAATTGATATGATACCAAATGGCATATATGTTATGTCTAAACTATCTAAATTGTAGGTGACATGGATGTCAAATGGTATGTCTATTATGACCAATATGTTTAACATTTCAATTCATGTGAATGCCAAAGGCATGTTTGTCATGTTGAAGTTTAGATTTTAGGTGCCATGGATGCCAATTAACGTGTTTGTTATATAATTTTAATTGATTTGGTGCATAATGGCATATTTGTTATGATAATTTTATGAATAATGTGACTACTTGTATGTTTGTGTAGCATGCCATATGTTTATCTTTCTTTTTTCTAATGAACTAGCAATAGTTTGACCTAGCCTTAATCCTAAATCTTATATTGTTTATCATATATACATGGGTACGATTAATCACATACAATGTGTATTTTGAAAGGAAATTCACATCCTCAAACAACTTACCTAGATCATTTAAAACGTTCACTTAATTCAAAAATCAAAAGTTGCACCACACATACACACATTATTGCAAAACTAATTTTTAAAAATGTAATGTACCTAGAAATGCAAAAAATATGGTCTAATATAAAAACAACAAATCACAAAGTGCATGATCATATTTAAATACTACAAATTGCAAATGCATACATGCTTACATGTATAAGGTGATTAGTTTCCAAGGCCACAAAATAATGTACCCCACTACATTGTTTATAGTGTGAAATGAAAAGAAGGATTGTGGTCAAGTTTTAGATATGGCATATGAGCTCCAATTAAAAGGCATGATGAAGTGGCAATAGAAATGCATGATTAAGATGCATTGTTGCACCACCCCCAAACTTGACAAAATTGCCAATTGCACGATCCATCCTTCCATGAAAACTTAAAAGGACAACTTCATCATTTCTTTGGTAGTACAAAACAAAACCACAAACAAAGTTAATCAAAACCCCAAATTTGTGTCATAGGAAAAATTAAACATTTAATTCAAACATTTAAATGTAATTGGTTTACATGTGGGTGGGTTTCTATAAAGTTATTCTAACAAGTAACTCCTTTGTTGTTGACCTTATAATTAGCAGATAACCAACTAAGTTTTGTATACCCCAACTATTTATTACCAAAATTAATGGTCTTGATGCCTTTTAAGCACCTTTAACAACCTTGTTTGTTTGTAGATCATACACATTATTACAAAATACAACATGGTCATAATCATATTTTTTATAAGTCTAGCAATACAAAAAATTTGAAGTATATTAAATCCATGACAATAAAAGATACCTAGGTTTTAAAGTTCATTACGATTCAACTAAGCAAGAGCAGAAGACCATGCTAAAGCCCTTATGGTTTGCTAATGTGTGTTCTATTTTTTTAGCTATTATTGCCCATGTGGATTGCAACCAACATACTTTAAAGTATTTGGACCTTTGGATAACCAAACCAAATATAGCCACATATTGCCCAACAAATAATTATCCTCTACTTTTGGACTAAACGGATGGGGTAGGATGTAAGCATACATGGCACATTGCCCATATATTTAAAAAGGAAATCATTTATTAATAATGTGTTGTTTGGACCTAACTGCCTAAACTTAAGGTTAATTTTAGAAAACACCTTATTCATGTTTTTCAATACAAGCTCCCTATTTGGATTCAATGAATGCCTATTATGTGTTGCATCACACTTTTTAGTGCCCCAAACAAACACAAGCTTTAGACCTAAACTATCTCTCTACAAAAAATCAACCAAAGGAATGAGGTTGGGTCATGTAGTTAATGATGACCAAATCCCAATGTAAAGTCATGAAAAACACAACTTCAAAAATTGAATTGAATTTGTTGAAAGATTTACTAATTTGTTTCCACACCACACTTCAGAAATGAATGGTTTCCATATGTTTGTAGATTTCAAATGTTTTGTAACACATAATAGTCTATCACATCTAATACAAGTAAATAGCGGACCTTGCTAACTACTAGTTGGTTTGAAGAGGGGTTACACATGTCCACTAATAACTTAAAACTCACCTCTTTAATGGCAATTACATGTTGATATGTTTTGCCACCCTTGGTGATAGTTGTAGTGGTTGACATTTTGTTGCCATTCATGGTCAATTTCTTAATGTGTGTAATTGATTATGTTTTCATGTCTAAATTAACATGCAAATCAACATCAAAAGATGATTCGAATGTATATACTAATGCTACTACAACTTGGTCCTCAACAACATGAATGTCACTTATTGATAGATCATTTGCAACTAGGATAGAACCACCCATATCCTCCTACTCCTTTTGTATTTGCTCATCCTCCTTATTGTTCCACTCAAGTGATGAAATCAAGCCAATTTTCCCTTGTCACATAATTCACATGGTAGAAGTTCAATATATAGCAAATTCTAACTCAATTTATAATAAATAACTAAAGTTAAAACTAAGTATGAAATTGTTGAATTTTGAGCACCCAAACTAGCCTTCGTGAGTTCATAATAGCTAGTCAAACATTTGCATCTACATGTGATTCATGAACATTTTATATCTTGATTATAGTGGTTTCCCACTCCTATATTACCATAATTACATTGTTAATTGGCAGCATTTGTTTTTTTTTCTACCCCTCAAATTCAAATAGACTACCACAAATAGTGACCGATTGTTTCATAAACATCAACAATTCTTCCATCATTGTCAACATATGCTTTTGGTTTTGCATTAGTTCATCATGGGGTGAATGCACGATATAGTGGTTCAATATCAATAGAAATTACACCCCCTATAAGTCCTTATATGATTATTTAAAATGATTCAAATGGACATGGTTGTTATTTTTTAAAGTATTATTATTACAATCTTTGAATAATACATGTTCAATCACCTAGAAACCTTCCCAAATCTATGTGAAAACTTGTATTGAATGTAATCGATGTCATTTTTGGAAGCCCTAAAAGAAAAACCCACAAAGTCCATATGAATGATGACCCATGTAAGACTTTCAAAAACATAGCTCATTATGAGAAATTGTGTTCATGGAGACTAGACTAGCATGTAATTAGATCATCATGAAAACTACTGTGCAACTAGGGTACAACTACAATATGGAAATACCATGAATTAATAATTAAAATGCCACCTCAAAATATTTCATAGTTGTAATTTAGTTGCACATTAGTTACAACTTGGACTCTACACAAGCGTATGTACGCAAAATATATACAATGATAGTCAACTGTAGTTTGGCCATGATCACAAGTTGCAACAAAGTGGTTAATCTCAACTGTGTTGCAACTAGTGTAACTTTAATGCTAAGTGAGCAACTACTTTGCAACTGGCATACAACATTGATGTGTATGATCCTGCCACATATATGATTAGGTAAGGGTCCATAACATCTGGAACTTACAACTTGTTTACAATTAAAAATCAACTAAATTGGCTAGTTTTACTTATTGAATGTTTAATAAAATATACACATTGCTTTTAATTTCAATTAAAAAATAGACATAATTCATATCATATATATTCAAATTCATGTTTATTATCAAAATGAATTATTTGTTATTGATTTCTAAATTAATAATTAATACGTAATATACTTAATTACCATGAACTAAAAATAACCTAAATAATAAACTATTCATATGAATTCATTAATCAAATTTTATTAATTAATATTTAATTAATTCAAATAAATGATTATTTTATTTTATAATAATTAATTTCTTAAACTCAATAACTAATTATATAAATTTAATTAGTTAATTTAAATAATTCTCGATAACAAACTTTGTTAATGTAGGTGAATAATTATTGAATTTGATTTGAATTCAGATCATCAATAATCAACATGATTAATTATCTAATAGTTATTTAAATAATTAATCATCTAATATTTATTTTGATAATTAATTATTTGAATCAATCAATTAACTAATTATCTGAATTTTATTAATTAACTCATATAATCAATCTAGATGACTAATTATCATATATTTAATTAAAATAAAAATATTCAACATAATTATGTCAAATGAGTAATTATAAATTTCGAATTAATTATAAAATTAAAATCAAACAGAAAGCACGTGGGAATTTTTTTTTTGTAATTACAACTCAATTGCAATTAGCATGCCACTAAAAGATTTAACCCATATGTTTTGTCTTCAATATCTCATTTCACAAACTATATAAAGGAGGTGTCTCCTCTTACATTCTCACATTAAAATACATGTGCCATGTTGGGATGAGTCCATAAAAGCTTAACCCTAAAGGCAAAACACATAACAAATTTAAAAACTTAGGTGGCCACTTTTTAGTTCACATATTCTTATAATATTATACCTTCCTACCTACTTACTTGCTTACCTACATAAGTAGATCCTACTGTTTTACCTGCCTAAATAGTAAATAAGTAGTTAGGTAAGTAGGTAGGTAAATAGGTAGGTTGGAACTATATCAACTTACCTACCTATGGCTATGTACTGACCTACCTAGGTACATATAGGTTTCCAAAATTAAATTAATATGCCATGTGGCAACTTTTGATTGTGCCACATGTCATAATCCAAGACCATCTAAAACAAATAATTATAATGGACAATGGATATCAATATTTCAAAAAAATCACAAAAAAATCCTCGTAGTGCCATGTGTTAAATTTTGATGGATGGATGAAAAATGATGCTAGCATGACATTATGATTGTAGTCATAGGAAAGTTGCATAGTAGTTGAAAAGGAATTGTTGCAAGAAAGTTGTAATTGAATTGTAATGAGTTGCATCATATATATGATGAGTTGTAATTTTTATAACTCATTTGATAACATTCACAACAATAAATATGGTGAGTTGCAAGGCTAGTTATAAAAGACCCTTTTTTCATAGTGGCTTTTGTGACAAATAAATAAATAAATAAATTGCAACTCATATGGACTTATAAAAATATGGTCAAATTTTAACCATTCAAAAGTCCCTAACTATTAAACGGTTAAGGTGTTCAAAAATAAAATTCTTCGTATGAATTTATCATCCTATATTACATTATATATTGAATCCCAACAACAAATTTGGAATGTGAATCAATATAAAAATTTTCATATGTTCAAGTTAGACAAGTAGTCCATGTTTTTGGATTTCAAAAGTCCATTACTACTAACAAATGATTTTTTTTATCAAAGAGTAATCACATAGTTCTCTTCATAATGAAATTATTAGTCTAGATATAAATTCCAATTAGTAGATCTAAGGATATATTAATCACCATATGCATTTGAATAAAGGGTGCCCAAGGAAAAAAATGGTTTTGTTACAAAAGTGAGCCACTATAACTTGCAACAATGTTATATTGTGAGCCTGTGAACATGAGCCTATGAGCTGGATGGAATACTTTTAGCATATTTTGATGATGTGGATGGAATATGCCAAAAATATCTTTTACCACATTGGACAAAATATTACTAATGTGGCAAAATATTTTGCCATGTGCATATGGATGGATGAACAATAAATGAACTTTTTGGATGTAAAATATATGAAAAATGTTATTTGTTGAAAAGTTTGGACAACACAAGTTCATGAACAAGGATTTAAAGGACTAGGCATTGACTCCAAGTCTATAATACCTTAGTAGGCTACAATTAACTTTAAAATTAAAATGAAATTTGTCTTTTAACAAACTTTTATGATTCAATGATTAGTATACCATTAATTACATTTTGATGAGTATTTAATCCACGAGCTTTCATACCACACATTAATAGCCACACATTTTCCATGTTGTGAACATTATGTGTGAGATTTCGTTTTTTTGAGTTCCTTGCTTTCTTGCAAAAGACAAACAAACATGCCTTGTTAAACTCTTAAAGATTTAAACTTGTACACTAAGGTTGGAAAGAAAGAGATGAAGTTTATCAATGCAGAATACCAAGTATAGGTGGGATATTAGGTAGGAAGAAATGGCTTGTAAGATTACAAAATTTATGCAATAATAATTTGCATGTTGGACAAAGACTTAATAACTTATGACAAGCACTAGGAGATAATTCATGGCTAGCATATCTGACAAATTGAAACTATAGAACTCGACTATTGAAATAGACTAATTACCTACTAGGATTTGTTTCCCAGAATGAGTATACAATTGAGATCATAATTGGAAAAAATGGTAGAGAACTAGACTGACCCAAAGGAGGATATTTATGAATCAACACAAATTGTTTACTACAAAGATGTAGATGCGTTGGTGCCAATGGTGAGAACTAGCACTGAGACTACACCTCTAATGACAGAATCTTGGAGTGACAATGACGAAGACACACCATAAGACATGGTGGAGTCATCCATGGGAATCCACAATGAAATAGTGTCAAATCTTCAAGGCTCCCCAATTTACTATAGAAGAAGAGGGTGATAAATATATAGAGGTAGAAAGCAATGTTGTAAACTATGCCATGAAATGATTCAAGATGAATGATAAAACGATTTTTGAATTGTGCAAGATTTCTCTGGGTTTGTAATTATGTCTTTTTTAGCTTTTGTGCACATGAATTGAATAAGACTATCAATCTTTATGAACTTAGACCACTGAAGGAAACACACACATTTTCCTTCAACAATCATTAAGTACACATTTTCCTTCAATGTGTGTGTACACATTTTGGAATACACTCAGTTTGGGTTCCAAAGGGAAGTGGAAACCTTAAACCCTTCCCAAAATATATAAGAATGAAAAAAAAAAACAAAAACAAAAACAAAAACATTATGGTTTATTTAACAAGTTGAAGGGAATTCAACAAAAAACTATAGATAACTCCATTTGTTTCAAAAGTAGGAAAAACTTATTTGATCAAAAGCAAATGTTTGTATCAAAATCACATCAATGTAGGTACCCCTTCTTGATCCACAATGTTGGGGTTCAATTTGAAAGAAAGGTAGGCATATTGTAATTATATTATTGACATTGTAGGGGGCATGCATTTACAATGAGGTTACAAACAACGAAAATTGGAATGCAAATAACTATCATCCTCAATATCCGAGTGGAGAAAATATGTCAAGAGAAATATTCAAAGAAACAAACAGTTGATGAATATTTTGTTTTTTTGTCAGATAACCTTTAGGTTGTCCTTCTCAATTAAAAGCCTAAAGGCCAACAAGTTTTGACAAACATGTATGATGATTACATTGAAACACATGGAAGGGCATTTGGTCTTGAAGCCCCACTAGAATTTTTGAATGTAGATAGTAGTAAAACATTGGCAGGTGCCATTGAATTGTCTAAACAAGATACATTTTTGGCTAGTTAAGCTTTGAGGAGTAGTTTCAAAATAGATGATGCATGATAGTGTAGGATTAGAGTTCCTATGTAAGGTTGGGCACAATTTGGTTGCCAATATTTTTGGGTGTTGAGGTCAACATTTTTCAATTGCGTGCAAACCTAATTTGAATGCAAAGGACCGTTATGGGGCACCCAAATTTTCTATTTCCTATTGAAACTTAGAAGTATGTTCTTTGTGATAATTATGTTGTTCTTTGTGGTGATTATGTTGCTGAAATAATGTTATGGGCATAAATGATTCCTAGAAATGGTGGGCATATTTTTTAAGCCAATGGAAATTGTTGCAATTGGTGGGTAAATTTTTTAGGCCCATGGAAATTGTTAGAATTGGGGTGTTGATTTTTTTAACAAAGTTGTTTTGTGAAAAAAATGTCTTAGTTTATGTACATTGTTGGGATAGGTGAGTTGAATTTTTCAAAAAATTGTCTTGTGAATAAATTTTGTTATGGCTAGTGAAAATTGGAGGAATTGGTGGGCATAAACTTTTATTGGTTATCTCGTGAAAAAATAAAGGTCATGATCAACATGACATGTTGCATGCACTAAGTAGCCATTAACACATTCATAAATTTGCAACTATCATCTATAGTTTCAATTCAAGATTTTAAAAATGTTATGTTTACTTGTCAATCACTTATGTATCACATTACATTTGTAACTGTAATCTATAGTTATAATTCAAATCGAACAAGACTCAAGGTGTTGTCTAATCACCTATATGCCACACTATTAATTGCACAAACGATTATTTTTTCATCCATTGTTGGATGTTGTGAAAACTACAAATGTTTTGGTGAAGTTCATTTAGTTGCACAATGGTTTTGTTGGCAATTTCATGGATGTTGTGAAAATTTACCAAGATGATTTTCACATATTTCATTTTGATATGGTTTAAACTTTCAATGATGATCTATTTCATGGCTTTCATGGGCTTGTAACAACTATTCATGAAGAGATGAACATGAAGTGGTTTATTCACCCTATCACACAAATTGATCACTTGTTTGAGTTCAATGGTAAGCACATTTAGGTGAAACATAAATGTGTGGAAATAAGTGCAATCACTTGGGTGACCCATGATATCCATTATACTATTGTGAATGGGGTGAAACAATAAGCTTCACTTGTTGTTGGTGAAAAGATCATCGAGTTGAAAATTCAATTTCTTGTTGAAGAGTTGATGGATGTGTTGGGGGTTGTGTACATTTAGTAGTGGTTGCAAGATGAACTTGAAATTAAGTTTGGCAAGCATTTGAACACAATCAAAACTTTCTATTGTACCCCTAGAAAAATTGAACCTAAAGAGCAATGGGTTCATTTTTTTAGATGCAACCACCTTGGATTTGCAATAATTCACTTTTGTGTTCTCCATGAAAAAAATATTCAATTTACTATGGGCCCTTTGCATAACATTAATTCTTTGATTCAATTTTGGAAGGGTTAATTACAAGTCAAATTATTAATCACCACATCTTAAAATATGTCAAATTGGTGAAGGTTACAATTGTCCAAGTCATTGGGTTAGTGAACGATGATCACACATTTAGTACCTTTAGGTTCACGAAGTCAAAGTCAAGAAATAAATTTGCCACCCACCTTGATTTAATGATCCACATGTTTTTTTGACATTATTTTACATCAAAAAAATTTCCTTATAATTTGTCATTTAGGAATGGAAAGGAATGAACATGTGGTATGCTAAAGATACATAACTTTGAATTGTGTTTGTGAAGTCCTCATAAAACTTAGGGTGGCATTCATACACATGCCCCTCCAACCTTGTGATGATTAGTTGGAATCAATTGTTTTCTAGGTTTTTCACATGTTATTTTGTTTAATTTGGTGATGGTAAAAGGAATAGGTGCCATGTTTGAAGTCAATTGTATCTTCCTTGAACCATACTTTTCAATTTGTGTAGTTTTTTTTGTTATGGGGATCAACAACGTTACTTTGGAATCATTATCTTCCATTGCAAAATTGTTGGTTCAAGGTGAACCTTATTTTCATAATCATGGCTTGTTTAATATTTGGCTATTCAACATGTGGTAATTCCATCCATCACAGGCCATGCAATTGATTTCTTGACAACACGAACAAGGGGTTCAATTCCCTTGCATGGCCTTTTCATAAAGTTTTTGACCTTGGATGCACACTAATCACATAGTAAAAGTGAATTGGATGTCCATTCATTGTTTCATGTTGTGGAACCACAAAACACACAATAAAAAAAATCTAAGTAGAATATCTTTAGAACAAGTTAAAAAGGCAAGTATCCATTTGCTCTAAAGGTGGGTCCACAAAGTTGCAAAGTTATTTACTTTGACAAACTCAAAAAAAGAAAAAAAGAAAAAAAGAGGCTAGTGATAGGGCAATCATAGCTTGTCAAAAAAATCCACCCAATACATGAAATGAACAAAATCTAGGTATTTTTGAAATGCATAAGTCCCACGATAAAAGGTTGAGGAATCCAATTATGAAAGTTTAAAGACAAATCTATACCCAGATTTTTTGCAACTAAAAAACATATTTCACAATCCAACCATAAATGTTATTAGGCAAAATGTTGATCATAAACCAATGCTATTAGTGTGGAATTCCAGTATACATTTTAGATACACTATAAAATATGATTGTGATGTCAAATGATGTGGGATTGGCTACGAATATGATGGAGGATTGTGAATGTATGTGATCTGATAGGAGCTTTAGATTTGGGATAGAGAGGCAAATATGTACATAAGAACTTGGAATGTAACTACTCATGTAAGGTGTACACAAGTATTGAGTGGTTCTTAGAATGAGGGACAGATATCTAACAGATATCTAACAGTTATCAAGCCAGGTACATACCCACTTACCTGCCAGTTCTCAAAACATTCAAAGAATTAGGTTTGTGAGAACCATAGTTCTCACAAAACATGAAAAGTCAAAGACCTGATCAGAGAACCGCTGGTTCTTTGCTGGTTCTTTCAAGAAAACTATCAATTCTTTAAGGTTTTCAAAATAACTGTTGGTTCTTTCAAGAAAACTATCAATTCTTTAAGGTTTTCAAAATAACTGTTGGTTCTTTCAAGAAAACTATCAATTCTTTAAGGCTTTTGAAATAACTGAAGCTGACAATTCTTGGATTCTTATTTTCTTCAAATGAATAAAAAACTGGCAATTCTCTCCGGAGTGACTCCAAAATATTTGAAGAATCACAACTAACGGTTCTCCCAAAAATTCAAAGAAACTGCACAACACGGTATTGTACCTGCCACTGATAATTGGCAAACTTTGTTGAAACATTATTGAATTAATTCAAAATACCTATGAGTCCAGCAGTTCCAATTTGAATATTTCATAATTTCAACAGTCAGGAATAGGTATTATCTAACACCTATTCCTTGTTCACCAAGTAAGGAATAGGGTAAGCTATATACATGAATAGGTACCTCGCCAAATTTTGTCTCAAAGATTTCATTATTTCAAAGTATTGGTTATCTCAAAATATGGGTCCAGGCTCCAGCTGCCACCAGCCCTCGATTTGAATATTTCAGAATATCAACAGTCAGAGGTATACCTATACAAGGTACTATCATCTAACCTATCCCTTGTTCACTACGTGTTTCTTTAGCATACCTATAAGATTTGGAGGAGCCTAGGTATATTGTAGACTCCTGGCTCCACTGGACAAATTTAGTGAGAGATGACGTGCAGTAGAACCGCCTTTTCAGCTTGGAGACAGAACTTGTAATCACTGCTGACTGCCAAGTGGCCTTTAATTGTTAAAGCCCTGTGCTCAGCATTAGCTCAGGATTAACTTATGTTTAAGTTACTATTGTGAAGCTATTATAAGCACTACTTGGTGGTAGCCTGAGAGGCTTTTGCAAAATTCCTAGGAATACAGATATATATACATATGGGATGGGCTTGTTCAGCCTCTTGAGCTCCAAAAGAAGAGTTGCAAAACATGACTCATGTCTGAAGCAGAAAGCCCACCCACTTACTTAAAAAAAGCTTTCTTGCAATTTTCAAGATCTTTGTTCTACCACCAAGTTCCAACCTCTGTGTGTGTGGAAAAGCAATGGAATCAATTAGAACCAGAACATAACACACAGGTTTCTAGTGTCTACTTTCTACCATTACGCTGGCCAGCCTAGGAGCCAGCTTTTGGAGGGCTGCAGGGGAGGGGCAGACAAGCATTGGTGTTGGGTATTAGAAACTGAGCCAAACCCTGACGGATATCAGAGCCGTTCTTAAACTGCATAAATGCAGTTCTAACCAAATTCTTACCACAATTAGTTTAATTAGAACAATGGAAATACCCGCCCAACACTGGGGCAAACCAGTGTGAGTTGAGTACACTGATTTCAATATATCAGCTGAGTAGGTGTACATCCAAATTTAAAAAAAGAAAATCAGTTGGGCAATTCAATTGATGACGAAAAAAAGTTTGCCAACCAGGTAGGAGTGTATTTATGCTGTTATATACCCATGGGGTAAAAGACTTACCCACCCCACACTTTTTTTCTACAGAATCTCTTCTTTTCCTTCCCTTGTCACTAAGTCTTGTCAGAGGTACTAACCACTAACATACAAGTATATTCTTTTTCGACCTCCATTTCCATTCCCTTGTCACTAAAAGTCTTGTCGAGGTACTAACCTACTAGACACCAGGCCGGTAGTGGGCGTTTTGGGGCCGGTAAGTGGTCACTAGGCAAGCCCAGCAAAGCGTTAACCGGCACCTATATGGCTGGAGTAAACCAGCACCCCACCTGTGCACCAAGAAGGATGGATGGTAAGTGTACAGAAAACAGTTTTCTGTTGGGTTCCAGTTGCTGAGCTAACCATGGTGGTTAGCTCAGTTGCATTTTTTACTTCCTACCAACAGGGTAGCTAGTAAAGACAGCCCTTATCTGCTCTCGGTATAAACTATGCACCTATATAGTAGTCACCTACTTTCATCTATCTATCGACATATAGGACTTAATTCTTACAGAACCGGTTACCAAGGTCAAACCAGATATTAACTCAGTTGAGGTTCATCCACAATTGAGTCATAACGGGAATCCAGTGGATGGTGTGCTCGTGGGTTCTGGTACACGCTGGCCCACTTACAGTACTGGTCCTTTCACCTTCTTGCTCACGGCCTCTTTGAGGAATTGTTGAATTCAGGAGGACAGGTAAACTAGTGAGCAAACACTTAAGCTCTCAAAAGAGCATGCATTCGTTCTCCCATCACTTTCATCCATGGAGTTCAAAGGGTCTAGGTAGCCCTTCAACTGACACCCGTACAGCCATTTTCAGACCTCCATTTGGGTTTGAAGCAAGATAAATCCTCTCAAAATAGAGGTGTCAAAAACACAAAGTTCAACCTCTTGTGAACACATATCCTTCCATGTGCAACTAGATTGCATCTTCTAACTGGACATGCCAGACTTCATGCATGAACAATATCCTTCTTATTACCAAACAATGTGGACTTTATTCCAAACAACTTTGTCTATAACACACCATCGTTCGGCCTAGTTCTTGACTTTTTATGAAGAGCCTTTGTTCCAATTCTTAGAAATAATTTAAAGCAATTCCAGTTTTTAGTTTTTTTCTTGAAAAAGCACAAAATCCCAGTTCTGGTTTTCGGTTTGATTCTTCAAAAGAATCAAAATCCAAATTCCAAGATTCTGGTTCTGATCCTAAAATTGATACCTGGTTCCAATAACTTAGACCAAAACTTCCAACTCTTAATTTAGCCCGTGGTTCTAGTCATTTTCTAAAAAATTCTGGATCCGGTTCTAATAAGTTGGTATATCAGCTCCAGTTTGGTTCTGGTTTTTTGAAAAAACTGAAAATTTGATTCAGGTTCCAAACCTGATTTTAAAAATCAGATCTAATTCGGTTTGTACTAACTAGAATTGCAACTAGGGGCTCCAACCCTCCTAATTGAATACTTGCCCGACATTTGAACACTTGCACACAGGCAAAATTTGCCTTTCAAAAAGTGGAAAATAGGTGGTGGAAATGCCCAAAAATCAATAGTTTTGATTGGGAGAAGCGATTACCCTTTGGCACATAAAATATTCCAGAAGATGCTTCATTTTCCTTCCAAATAAAAATTTGAAAAATTTCTCTATAATTAGAATTTTGACACTACTAAAATAATATAATTTTAAGCCAAACCTGCTATGCAGGTAGGGTATATAAAAGATGACTCAGATCCCACAACCAGAACCAAGGGGGTATTTTGAAACTGAGACTTCCACAACATCAGTTAGGTTCTGTGTAGGGTACTGCCCTGGGATTGGGGCATTCCCAAAATAAGGGCCCCTTCTGACGTGTTCTCAGATCAGGGCTGGCCCAAGGGGCCCCTTATTTCAGGAGTGGCCCCGGTCTGAGGCTGGTACATGTTCTTGTAAAGATGGTGTGGGCTTTTTCATAATGGGGAAAGCTTTTTTAAAAGGGTGGAAGATTTCAAGAAAATGAAAAGTTCCTTTAGAAAATGGGAGAACTTTTTGAAAAAAAAGGGTTTGCCATGTGCAGAGGAACAAATTTATACCCTATAACACGACCTCGTTAACACTACAAAAACCCCAACCAGGTCTTTTGCATTGTGGGAAGGGACTTGTCTCCACTTCTGGCTTAATTTGCTTGTTGGCTTCATGTAACTGGCTAGAGTGAACCAACAGGGACTGGTGGTGACCTCATGGTGGGTGAATAGGTGAATACATGAAACTCTTTTCCATTGGGCTACTTACATAGTGACCACCTATTTTCATACCTACCTACCTATCTATCTATTGCAAGACCAATATTTTGAGACCCCGATGGGCTTCCGACTGATGGTGTGCTGGTGGCTGTTGGATTATATGTCCCGCACCCACCAGTCCACCATCCTTTAAAAACCCCATATGTCAGTTGTGCTTCCCATGGGATGCGGTGTTGGGGGGTGTTGGACTATATGACCCAGCACCCACCAGTGCACCATCCCTTGGAAACCCAATATGACTCAGTTATGGATGAATCACAACAACTAAGTTCCACCTGGGTAAGCTATCCTGTTAACCATATTCCTTCCCCTACACACTACCTAGGTAACTTACCCATGTAGTAGGGGAGGGGGAGTATGATAGGCAAGTAGGTAGGGAATGTCAGTGGTTACTATGTAGGTAAGTATCTAAGTAGGTAAGGCACTTGGCAAGGACTGATAGGTAGGTAGATGCATGTGGATGGTTATTACATAGCTGTCCCATAGCTGTCCATGACTAGCTATAGGACAGAGGAATTCGATGAAAAAGTGTTTCCTTGTCCACACACCGTCCATGGTGAGCTGGTGGATGCTGCTTCACTCTGGCTGTGGCTGTTGTTTTGCTTGAACACTCTGGTCCAAGTAAGGAGAAGAAGTATCATATAACCAGTCAGAACTTGCTGGTCACTTCAGAGACTTAATTCCCACCAAAGCATTCAAAATTGTGCACAAAAAACACCCATCAATCTCTGGGCTGCTGCTGCTGCTGCTGCTGCTGCATCATCTTTGAAGAATCTGGGTACCCTAAATTTACTTGTGTAGTTGATTTGTAGTCTGGAATGGAGATCTCTCTGGCAGTCAGCCAGCCATCTGGAATTCTCTGGCTCTGCCTAAGAAGACACAAGTCAATGTGATTAGCAACCAAAATTTGACCATGTTTATTTGCCAGGAGTTTTTTAGGTGTTTGAAATTATGACAAACTGCTCATTAAAATGGTTTTAAAATCTTTTATTCACTGGGGTTCAATCAAAATCTTTCAGTGTAGGTAACTAAGCTTAGGGGCTGCACATTGCTTTGCCAAACCATTTACACACATTTTTATTGAAGTTCATAATATGTTTTTAATTTAAAATATTATTATTATATTGTAAAGATATGCCAAAATCTACAAGTGTAAGTTGGACAGCATGTTCTAAAGTGGAATTTGACCTTCAAGATATGCCAGGCTCTTCCATTTTCAAGAAGGGCCTCTTCTGCCCTAAGGGAAGAAGTATCTTCTGTTATTAGGAAGTCCCTCCCATTTTCTTTGAAGGGATCTTCCATTGTTTAGCCTTACAGATGATCTGCCTTGTGATTTCTTGGCTAATCACATCTGTCAAATTTTTTGACAAGTCTTTATGTTTGGCAAGGCCCTCAATTAAGGGCATACCCAGAAGCAAATCAGGGTCCTGCTTGGCTCCTGCCTCACACAGGCGCTTCTTCTGGTAATGTCCTTGACCTGGGGCCTTACCCTACACAGAAGATACTTCTTTGATACCATAGTACAGTGGCAGCTTTGACCCACGTCTATTGAATAATTAATACATTTCCAAATTTTCATTACAAAAAATAAACTTAATTTCTTTTAGATGCAATGTGTTCCTCAACAAAATTTTGATATTTGAAAAATAAATTTGGGCGAAAATTTTCAACATTTCTGAAAATAATATTTTTAGGTAATGTTGAAGCTGCCAAGGTATTAGGGTATAAATAAGCTAAGGAAAAGGATGCAGTTACAGCCATTCTAGTCTGTGTGCCCCACCATATACCACCCACCCTTGTGTGGTAGGTGTCACTAGTGCAGGTGCTTTACTTGACCTACATTCTGGTAGAAGCTGCTCCTTAGTGTCATACTGTCCGGGTGGAGCAGCAGAACCAGAAACCCAAAAGCATAAGCAGGGTGGGGTGCGGTTAACTTAGACTAACATGCAAAAGAGAGTGTAGAATTTTCCTCCAAGCTTCTGAATTGTTTTCTCTTTTGCTTTGTGAATGGGGGAGTGGACATGGCAGCTTATCTAATACGGGTCCAGCAGGAAAAAGAAAGGAAATGATGCAATTGTGAAAGTGGCGCATGAAAAATATGATAAAGGGAGGAGACACCTGTTCTCTAAGCAAAAGAAAAAAACAGACTCTCCACTACTAGTAGGCCTACTACCTAAACCTAATCTTTGAAAAATGCAAATATGTATGATACTAGGGGAGGTGGGGGGGAAGGGAGATGGTTAGTTCCATTGGACAGCTCATTTTGCATGTCCACAACACCCCCACCCAAAATGCCCCAATAGTTACAAGCCCAGATTGCACAGATTCTATATTAAGACAAGATGGTGGGGTCTATTGTTATGACATCTTGCTTAAATTCAGATCCCACATTTACACGCGTCAATAATTCCATTGCTTTTGAGTGTTGGGTGTTAGGTGGTTTGTGTGAGTACCTAATGTGCTGGGCATCTAGCCTACTTCTAAGAGATCACTACCTATGTAGGCCTCATTAGGTTCTTCAGGGTAACCGTGATGGTTTTGGGTGCTTTTCACCTTAACACCACCGTGTTGCCTGCTGAGGCCAACAACTGGAATCATCTTTAACTAGAGTGAAACCCTTTTTTTTTAAAAAAAATTTGTGGGGCAAACACCATATCAACTTTCAGTGTCTTTACAAAAATCTATAATTTATAATACAATCTGCAATTTACAAAATATTCAACACTTGTTTAAAGTTATGTTTAGATGCTATCAAAATTTCGGGGTTTTTTTGTTTGTTTTGAATCTTCTTTCATTTACTTAATCTTTCATTAAGAATTCTTTGTCAATAGATATCAAAAACATATATAGGTTAAGTTTTTAAATTGGAGATTGCCAAATTAACCTTTTGAATGTTTTAATTTTTTTTTTGACATTACTATTGATTGGTTACCCTCAAGCTTACTGGTGTGATGTGCCTAAGTGTGCAAAATTACTTGACATTTTTTTCCCCCCACCTCAATTTTAGAAATTTTGGGATATATTTATTTTTACAGCACAATGAATTTATTTTTTCAAGAATGTGCCAAAATGATAAAGGTACTATGATAGTAGTGCCATCCTTTGCTTCTAGGTTTTTGTTTGCAATGTGTACGTACTTTTTCTTTGTAAAGTCCTTGATCATGTGGACATAAACATATTCCTAACACTTTTCACTTTCAACAACAGTTTCAACAACAGTTGAAATGGTTTATCACCTGTTATCATTTATATTTCAAAATTATCTAAACCATCACACATCATGAAACTATTTTTTTACAATGAATTCTTCCATATTCATCAAGTTCACATCCTTGCATGCTCCAGCCTAAGTAAGAAACTATGGTTAAGACTAGTTGCTCCCATACTTAGCATTTGGCCCTGCAACAATGTTTTTTTCATCCAAGACAATCTATTTACTAATTCCAAGCCCCAACCATAAACATGAACTTAGGATAGTAAAAGGCCAAAATTTATTGATAACAAACCACTTGGACCAATTGAATATATCTAGCCAATCAAGAGCAAGATTTAAATTGTGTTGTGGCTTTTGCAAAACCTCAGCATATTGAATAAAAATGTTGAGCCATAGTCATTTTGTTGAGCTTTTCAGGCAAACTTTTATTGATCTTCATCCAAATTATGTTGTGCAATGTGTTGGTGGAGATGTTTTAATAACACAAATTTTCCTCCTCATGTTTCACTTGTCATTGTCAATTCTTTTCTTGCCTTTTGAATTAGGTCATACCTCCTAATCTATTGATAATCGAATTAATAAACCCATTTGACCTTCTAGGTATCAAAAATCAGTATTGTTCATCATTGTGAATGTAGAAAACATAGGATACAAAGCAAAACAAATTTGTTCACATTATATTTTTGTGAAATTGTTAAACTCATGTGGTTTGCAAATAGTTGCACATTTATTCCCTTCATCAACATTTCAATTTCTCATGTTGTCATAACAATGACATTGTCCTTTTCAATCACAAGGTTCATAGAAGGATGTTAAAATCTCCTTGCAATCTTAGCAAGTGTCAATGTTGCATCTTGCACAACACTTTTATGGTTTGGTCACAAGGTTAGATTGATGTTGATAGAAAAGAAGGTAAAGTTAAACTAAGACAATGCAAACCAAACCTAGCTAGAACTACATTACTATGTGAATGTTCGGTCCTTTAGTTACTAGTGACAAGTTCAGAAAAATTTGCAAGGTCCGTTTTTATTGACAAGTACAAAGGCTTTCTTTGGAAACAAATGGCCCACCACATTATGAGTAAAATTTTACTGAAATCACCATACCTATTTAGACAATAGGTTGTAGCATGTCGCCAAACTATAGCATGTTTGGTCAACTTTTCTACTATCCTTTTGGACATGTAGCTTAATTTGGCTAAGTCCTCTTGTGGATGCTTGACTACCTACAGACCTACTTCACAAATTTGAGAAGAAAAACACTGATTGAACAATAATATATAACCTTAGATCAATCCAAAGCTTCTTTTTTTCCCATGTACACACCCAGGGTTTTACTATGGACAAAACAATTTGATGATATAATTAATTAATTAATTTTTGTAATGACCAAAGCCTGGGACACCAAACGTCTTGAAGGTCCCTCCTTTTAATAGTGACCCACTTTTTCATGCATGGGGTTATTTGAATTGTGTTTCAAAAAGATGCAAAGACTCATCAACTTCAAGTGGGAAGGGGTTGTATTCAGGTGAGCTACCTTTCTACTTCCACCCATTTGTGGACTCACTACAGTTTTTACTTGTCATTTATTGGTACTTGAGCTTTGGTTTTTGGTATTAGCCTTTTAATAGTAAAAGTAATGACATCAGCCCTTAATTTTGGGTCTTGATGTCCATTCATTTTCCTTTTCACTGTTTCACTATAGTGTTTTCTTGTTATAAAGTTTGTCAAGTCTATATATATACCATAATAATAAAACACACATTTACAAGGTGTGATGGACTATTGAACTAGAGTCCAAATTTAAGGTAAGAGCTTTGACCATTCATTTTTCCTTTCACTCCCTCTTCCATAGCAATCATATATGTATGTATTGTTGCAATAGGTGTGTATATACTATTCTTCAATAGAGTTTGACAAGATTACATCATAAAACCCCACATTTTGGAAGGTGAATTAGCTATAGGCCCTAGGATTTTTAAGAGAGGACCTTTCTTCATTCATTCATTCATTCTCTTTTCCACTCCCTCCTTATTGCATGATTGTCATGTCTTTTTGCAATAAAAGTTCACAGGTTTCCATCATAAACCCCACATTTATAAGATGATCGTGAATCCAAACCTGCTTGAGCCAAGGTTCCTCTTCTTTATTTTCTTTATTATTATTATTATTATTATTATTATTTCCTTCTTTTTTTCCCTTTTTGCTCTCATTGGCAAAATTTCGAGATTTTGTGATTTTTTTCAAGAATGTGAAAACCTTTTTCTCGTTTTCTAATCACCAAATTTTAGAAAAAAAATTAAAAAATTCTCCAAGTTTTATATTAGGTAGCCAAAGAATATGGAAGGATGCTTAAATATTATTATATTCATACTTTCTTAGAGGCAAATTGAACTAAGTCAATCAGAGGATTTCAAAAATGATTATTCCAAACATCACAAATTTGAGAAAAAAAAAGAAAAAGATGAACACTTTGTTTTAATGTTGGTTGAATTAAGTTTACCTATATAATATATCTTCATTGACATTAGCTTATGAACAGTGTTTTATTTTCTCCCCCAATTATTCCAAAACAATCGCAAAATAAGTCAAAAAAGTGACAAAATTTGTCCAAAAAACAACAGTCCTTATATGATTATTAAAAAAGGAAAGAAAAGGGTTTTTTTCTCAAGTAATGAGATGAAAGTGAAGTGTTAAAACTTTTCAATATTCAACAATTAAGGTAATGCCATTCTTTTCTTATACCAAAAAATAAAATAAAATAATAGAACAACAATTCATGTCCTAAAGTTTTTTTTAATAAAAAATCTTGTAGCCTACCCAGTGGGAACTATCATGTGTTTCTTCCTCTTCATCAAATACTAAATTTCAAAATTTTAATTAAATATAAAATATGAAAATTCAATGCAATTTTTTAAAAAAAGATTTACAATGACTTAGATATGTGCATATTAAAATAATAAGTAATAGTAGGGTCAGAAGAAAAAAATCCACCCTCACCCCCACCCCCCAAAAAAAACAAAAACCAAAAAAAAGGGGGGGAAAAAAGGCAATAGGTCTCCCCAAATTTATGTTTATTCAACACATGTATAATTATTTTGACGCCTACCTACCACTGCAAAAGTTGGCCAGGAAATTGTGGAAGCAAGAGAGCGAGAAGAGAGCGCGCACATTGCGCAAAAGAAAGGCTTGGCTAAATACTTTGGTCCGGGCATCCACCCACTCCTATGGTCCGGTGGCCCCACCGACCGCTCTCCCCGCGTCTTTTGTCACGCGCACACCTGCAAGAGCAGTGCAGCAGCAGGCGAGAGGAAAAACCTACCCAAAAAAAAAAAAGAAAAGTAAGAGAGAGAGAGAACCAAGGGTCGACAGCTATGCCTGATGGAAAAGAAAAGAAAGAAAACAAAAGGAAAAAGTCGGCTACTTCTAGATTCGCATAAAAAGCTCCATCAGCACCCTGTTAAAAAATGGACAGGCCGGCAAAACGTTTCGCCTTTGCTGCTGCTGCTCATCATCACTAGCCACTACTACTACTGTTGTCGTTGCACAAGTGCGTCCAACAGACCTGCTGCTCTCTTGCTTGCTTGCCTGCTTGCTGCTGCGTCTCTAATCGCCTTCGTCTCCTCCGATCGCACTCCCTTTGGTGTCCTGAATCTGTAAGTATTTCTCATTTTTTTTTTCCGCCTTCCATTTCTTGCTGCGAAGCAATCTGTCTGTTGATTAGTTTTCTTTTGGTTTTTTTCCCCGTTTTGTTTTCAGTCTGCGCTTGGTTCTCTCCGCGCCTGGCTACTACTACTCTCGGTACGATTTCTATACTTCTTGCTCTTGAGGTTTTGGTTACGGTTTTGATCTCTATTCCCCTGCCATTCAAAGCATTGCTCGTTTTTTTCCGCCGTTCATTTCTTAGTGTGCAGCAATCTGGTGATTAGTCTTTTTTTTTCCCCCTTTTCCTTCTCTTCAGTCTGCGCTTCTCCTGGCAACTCTCGGTGTGATTTCTTTCTTCTGCTTTTGAGCTTTTGGTTTTGTTGTGATCTCTATCTATCCCCCTACTGTTGAAGCATTGCTCGTCTTTTTTTCTGCCGTTCATTTCAATCTGTTTGTTAGTTTTTCTTTTTCTTTTCTTTTCTTTTCTTTTCAGTCTACGGTTTGTCTCCAGGGCTGACTACTCTCGGTTCGATTTCTACTCTTCTGCTGCTCTGGAGGTTTTGGTTCTGTTGTGATCTCTATCTATCCCCCTGCTGTTGAAGCATTGCTCGTCTTTTTCTTCCTGTGAACCAATCTGTTTAATAGTTCTTTTCTCTTCTTTTCAGTCTACGCTTCTCTCAGGGCCTGGCTACTCTCGGTACGATTTCTGTTCTTCTGCTCCTCTCGAGGTTTTTGGTTTCTTTGTTTTTGTATATAGAGATCACCAAAAAAAGAGAGAAGAAACTCGAGCAGCAGAAGAACAGAAATGCCCTACTGTTTAAGCATTGCTAGTTTTTTTTTCATTGCGGCCACTTCAGGCAGTGCTGGCTACTCTTGGTACGATTTCCGTCTTCTCTGCTGCTGTTGAGGTTTTGGTGCGTTGTGATCTCCATCCCGAGCCTGCAAGCATTTTAAATCTGTTTTTTTATCGAGGCTAATTCACTTATTAAGCATTCTAGTTGTTTCTCTTTGCCTTCGTTTTGCGCTCTCAGGGCGCCTGCCTCCTCCGGTGTCTTCTCCCGGAGTTTGTATCTTTCTGTTGCCTTGTTTCGATGGCTTATTTACTCGTGTGTCCTTGGTAGAATCTTGACTCTTTGGATGCTATCTCTCTTGTTTGCAGGGCCGAGTTAAGTATCTGCATCTGTTTCTCTGTCTTGGTCATGTTTTATCTTCTTGTTCTTATTCTTGGTCTTCAGAGCTATCGTACTGTCTCCATACTTCGTTGATCATGGTTTTTTCCGTCTTGCTCCTCTTCCGTCTTCAGAGCTTTCTGATTCTGTGCATACTTTCTTCGTCGATGTATCGTATCGACTGCCGTTTGCGATCTGCGTATGCTTTGCGTGATGTATCTTTTCCAGCTTTTCTTGCCGACGGCTCGTATGAATAATGGCCAAGTCTCCGGGAAGATATCGATGGTTTCGTGTAGTTGATGAAGAAGCATAATATCAATTTGGGAATATGCTCTGCAGTTTTCGCGTGCACCGACCCGAGTGAGCACTCCGTCCGTCTTCGCGCGAAGAGCGAAGTCATCTGAAATTTTCTTTTCAACAGTACAAAGCAGCAGACGCTATGGCAGGCAAGATTGCAAGCAGCGCCACGATGCTGGCACTTGCTACGGTGGCGATCTCAGCCGTGTCTATGGTGGCGGCTCAAGGGCCGGCACCATCGCCGTCTCCAGGTGCGGCCTCAACTTTGGCAGTGCCTTCTTATGCAGGGCTTGCCCTTGCCACCCTTCTCTCAGTCCTCGCAAGCATGGTATTCGCTCAACGCTTTTAAATGGGAAGATGGGGGTCATTTTACTACATGCCAATGTATCTCAGTGTTATTATAAAAGCTGTTGGGAGTCTTTGGGAGAAAGCCTAAAACTGATATTTTGGATCAATTACAAAAGAAATTACTTTGCATAGTTGAAGGGAAAAAAGGGGTTTGTATTTGGAGCTTATTATTATGCCAGCGGTTGCAGCCCTCTCTGTCAGTCACAGGGCTTCCGCTGTACAGAAGAAATTCAGGGGGTCACCTGTTATTTGTTTGTCTGCTGTAGTAGAAGACCCTTTTGACATTTTTTTTCTTTTTTTTTTCTTTTCCCGAATGAATGGCCTGTAGATTTTCCAAGGTCAAGATAGATGAAGATGAAAAAGTTGGGAGTAATAAAACAGAAATGATTGAAGCTCTGGGGTGTTTAGAATTGAAGTAGCAGCATGGATTGATTGGTTTTGATATACTTACCCACCCAGCAGTTTGTAAGCAGCAGCAACAGCTCTGAATAAAACATTGAAGAGTTTCTTTGGTGATTTTTTTCTTTTTATCCCCAGTTGAGTCAAGTTCCACTTGATTGATTCCTTCCCCTGTCCTTTTTACATATCTGCATCTGTAGCAGCAGCATGGTTTTTTAGTGTGGTGGTGAACTACTCTATATATGTCACAAGGGCACACAGAATGTGGGATTGAGGGAGGGTGGGTGGACCACCTTCAGTATAAGATCTGTTTTTGCTTCTATGAACTCTTCTTCTACTCTTAGATTGAATGCCAGAATTCTGATGTGAACATCACCTTGTCTGATGCAAGTTAGAAATAGCTTGGTATATGATATCACCCTCAGGGTGAGGGAATTCTGGAATCACATGCCTGCCCATGGTGCTTCCAGAACTTCATGCCCCAAGGGCATTATCAAGGGTAAAAATCAACGGGATTTTTTCTCTGCAATGCCTGGATAACATGGGAAAAAATGATGGCAGGGCATTTCTGAAAATGGAATGTCCACACCTGCAGGTGTTTCATTTTTATGATTATAAGTGGTGGTTCTTAAAAATGATGATGTCCAAAAGGCTGGCTCTTACGGAAAAACTTTTGTACAAGCTTTTTCTGAGTGACTATGAATGGGAGAGATCAGCCTGGAGTAGTATTACCTTGTATTCTGGAGGATTTTGAGCTAACATAATACTTCATTGACATACAGGCTTACAAATTTCTTACCATTATGCAGCATGTCAAACTGGTCTCAGAATTTTTTGTATTTCTAGTGATCACAAGATGATTTTGGCTTTGACTGGTTGATCACAATGATGGACTAATGTGGTGATGGTTAATTGATCTTCAATTTGCTTCATGTTTATAGGTAGGGATGGGGTAAAAGCTTGCACCAAGTTTATGGGTTGGCATGGGTAATAATTTCTCAGTTTTAAATGTACTCTACACTAGTACAGGCTAACATACCAGTCAGAGGGCTTACATATTGGTTAAGCTGGATACATTCTAATCACCTAGTCGTTGGTCTAAAATGTCACCATAAGAATCATGAGTGTGCAAGCAGTGCCAAAGAACCAACAAGCAACTCATCACCTTCACTTGTTATACATTGTAGCAAAACTTTGTGAAATGTCTATTAGTTACATGTTTCATTGGATTTCTTAGAAAACTTGTTTCATAGACACAGTTTAATGCAAATATATTGCTTCAAAGTAATTGACAGAGAGTTACTACCCACACTCCATAACAGACACATGAGTCATATAAATGTGTCTATCTAGAGATGTTGACATTTTCAGAATAACGACAATGCTTACTTCTATTTAGCTCTCATACGACCGGATTTAATGTTTGAAACAATGTTTTGTTTTCCTTCTAATTCTCTAATGTAGCTCATTAGTGATCATGCCAAGAAAACTTTAGCATCAACTAACGACAGATTCTTAGACTACTGTTTGGACAGTAGGAAACTGGTGAAACTCTGCCCAAAACCAAAATTCCCTCAAATGTGCTGAAATTTTCGTTGAAAACTTCTTTTTTCTTGAGAAGGTTTTTTTTTTCCCCCAAAATGAAATGGGAATTGAAAAAAAAAAATCCTTTTCAAATTTATTTATTTATAACATGTTACACAAATGCAAAAATTCGCCACAAAATGAACAGACTGGTTGAAAAGGTTGGCATATCATGGGCTTACAAGAAAAACTGTCCACTGTGAGACTTACCAGTCGAACAGAGAGACAGTTATGCATAACTGTGACATAGCTGGATTTCGTGTTCCATTGTTGTACCTATTGAAACAGCGAACACAAATTGGAAAAAAAATCCCCCTTCCCCCTCCAAACTTAAAAGGAAAATAAGTGAGGCACCTTGATGGCATGCTTGGGCCTTCCCATTGGCTGCATGAAATTTCTCTTCCCAAAAGGGTTTCTTACCATTTTTGGCCTGGGCTAGTACCAGAACTTCCTAATGAGGGTACTTATTCTGTCTCATATTAATTGGTTGGGGTTGCCTCACAAGTGCAACTTCTTTCTTTTTTTGCAATGAGACAATTTGATTGACCCATCAGAAAAAAAAAAGTTGAAACTTTGGCGACTCCCCAAAATAGAAGATTCTATGGAAAGATGGAGTCGTTTGGCCCACGTATATAGGTGAGGAGGGAAGGACTTTGGGCAAAACATATAGGATTAAAGTGAGGTGCTATGAGGAGCACCCTCGGGGAACATGAAGGGAACATGTTGGGAACAAAGAAAAAAAACCCGCTAAAACTTAGAAGAAAAAAAAACAAGGCACTTTGAGTGTATGCTGAGCCCTCCAAAACCGTTCATCACCATTTTTGGCCTGGATGAATACCCCCATTATAAACTGGGGGTACTTACTTATTTTGAGGGTAGATAGCTGTATAGTGTGATTCACATTAATTAAATTATTGGTACACTCACAACTTTTTGTTATTTTAGAGGAGCCATATTGATTGGCCCAACAGCAATATTTTTGGATCATTGGGCATGCCCCCAATAGAAGCACCTCTTTGCCCAGTTGCAAAATGAAAAGAAATATGCACCCCTGGATTTCATCTTTTTAGTATATATACAGGGGAGTTGAACTTTGGGCAAACCACATGGGATAAAACCCAGGTACTATTGGGAACATATTGGGGAATGCATCTGGGAACACTTTGGGAACTTTATGGGAACAAAGGAAAAAAACAAAAAAATCCTGTCCGCCCACCCTCGAAAAGCAAAAAACTGGATCATTCATGAGGGCATGCTGAGCCTTCCCATTGGCTGGATGAAATTTCTATTTCCAAAACTGTTCGTCTCCATTTTTGGCCTGGGCTAATGGCAGGGTCAGAAATTTCGGTTATGTGTTACTTTCATTAAACGGTCAGGATGAAAATCCCTCCCCCACAAACCCCTTAAACCCAAATGAAAAAAAAAGTGAATGTTGAGCCTTCTCATTGGCTGCATGAAATTTTTATTTCTAAAATTGTTTGTCACCATTTTTGGCCTGGGCTAACCTTTGTTAGTTGTATTAATTAGTTGTGGATGCGTGTTCAAATTGTGTTTTTTCCTTCTTGTGGTGATTCCTTATTGGACCTAAGCCAGAAAAAAGTCACTATGAATCTTCCCAAAATCAAAAAATTATGTAGCCTTTCTCTTGGTGTAATTATATAGTTTACAACAGTAAAATTTTGGGCAAACTATGTGGGATAAAGTGTAGTTCCATCAGGAACAGGTTGGGGAACACATGGGAACTTGGGCAACACATTGGGAGAATTATTGAGAACCATGAAGAACCATGGTGTGAACAAGATGAGAAGACAGTGGGAATATCAAACACCAAAAAAAAATCTCAAACCCCAACCCCACCCACCAAAAGAAAAGACCCAAGCCTTCCTAAGTCCATGTTGAGCCTTCTCATCGCTTGCATGAAATTTCTATTGTTAAAAGTATTTGTCACCATTTTGGGCCAAGGGTAATACCCCTTCTTAAGAGCTTGGGTGCGAATTGTTATACCTGTTAATTAATTATTTGTGTGGTGCATCCCAAAGTTTTATTTTGTTTCGTGTGCAATGAGCCACTTTGATTGACCCTTCACTAACAAAACCAAACTGAAACTTTCAACACTCCTCAAAATAAAAGTTTACACTTTCAAAATATAATTATAGAAGTGCTTCCATTTGGCCCACCTATGTAAGTTATGAGAGTTCTTTGGGTGAAGGTTATGGGATAAAATGTGATTCTTATGGCAACAGCTTCAGGAACATATTGGAAAGCATGTGGGAACACATTGAGAATGTGATAGAAACGTGGTGGGAGCACATGGAAACATCAAAATCCAAAAAACAACTCTAGGGAGTTGTTCCATAGGACATGATTACTAACATCTAAACAATCATAACATAGTTTTAAAAGTTATAATGAATTTTGGAGTGAAGTTTCCCCTGGGTATCTCCCACCTATGTCATTGTAAATGCAAAGATGTAGCATTGGATGTGTAAAGCATCAATCACACTTGGAGTTAAATCAATGTTAAAACAATCTTACAAATTGGAATTACAAAAGCCTATTCACACATAAAGTGTTTACTAACATAAATAGTGAAGTGACATTCTATATGTCATGCAATGTTTACTCAATGGCCAAGGAAATGGTTTTATAACATCAAATCTTCCTAAATTATAGATTCAAGATCTAAAAACTAATGCTATGTATTAGGTCTAAAATTGGGCATATAAATTCAATGCTACAATGTTTCAATAAATTTCCCACCATCACTCACATAACAAAAACAAAATGTTGTAGCATGCATCACCTTGTTCACCATTGCCTATAAGACCATTTGGTTGGTGTAGAAGAAAAAACAAGAATGATGTGCAACACAATTTTGCATTAGAAGCAATGATATAATTGTAGTAACACAAAAAAGTAGAAGAATACATCTTCTTCATTGCCCACCATCATTCGCAAGAACATCAACTTCATGTCACAATTTTTTTTGCAACATTGTAATTAAAATTGTGAATGCTTAAAAACACTACATTGCAAATACACCATCATAACACCTAACTCCTCACACAAGGGGAATCAAAAACCATAGAGCATGGATAATTTTGGAACATACATATCTAGTTGCAGCAACCAACTAGGCAATGCGAGAGGCAAATCCAACATGTAACCAATGTTCATAAAAATAAAAAATTGTTAGTTCAATTCATTTAAAATGCATGCATTTGTTCAATTCTTTCATGTGTTCATTCAATATAGACACAATACTTTTCAACAATACTAATTATGGAGGTCTCATAAAAAAATAACAAAGGAAAGAAAAAAATCAATTTTGATGGATTAAATGAAGTCCATTCAAGAAGACCAAGGTAAGCGAATTGAGATCATGGAAATTAGGTGTTGGCCTTGATCAAGGCAAAAAAGGAGAAGCACGTTGCAATTTCGAGCAATGTGGACCCATGAAATCAATTTGAAATAACAATAATGAAATGGAAAACAAATTACACTAATGTCATGGATGTAGGTTGTTCTCAACACAATAAAAATAGCCTTTCATGTAAGGAAAAATGGGGGTTCATCTTTGGATAATTTAAAAGGATATTTTATTACAATTCAAGAACAAGGAATGAATATTATTGGGCAATGAGCCCACAAGACAAACATTCTTTCCATTTGTTTTGGTCTTTCAACAAAACCTTTTATGAAATGATTTTGGAATTCATGGGACAAAAGCGAGTCTTCAATCCACCCCACATTCAAGATTTCACATGAAAGTCAAGCACCATCCACAAACCTAGTGGATTAAATGTTGAAGACTTAATTGATCTTAGCAACTTCGAGATGAAACATGATGATTGTGTGTATCATGAAGATCTATCACAAATTGACAAAAGTTGAGCATTTGGGAACAATGTTTCAAGTCCTCAAAGGACAATGCCTCATTTTCATTGACCATCATTCATGGAGGCCTTGAATGAAACCACAAATCATGTGAACCGAATGTACATGTACCCAAGAGCAACCCTAATGCACACTTGGATGCAAACCTTAAAGCAAACACCAATGAATGATGCATTTAACACCTTGACAGACAAGCTTCAAACACCAAATTGTGAAAAGACACCAAATTCTAAAGGCAACAACACAAGGCAATAAAATGTTATTGGATTCCTTTGATAGTATACATGAAAACAATTGATTATAGAACAAAAGAGAACAAAAATTTGAAAATCTATGCTTGACAAGCAATTTGGCTATTTCAAAGATAGAAACAAGGTATTAAATGAGACCCAAATGTGTATGGTCAGAACAGTTTCAAACTTGACAAAAATCATGGGCATGATATTGAAGCAAGACAAAGATAAAAATCCTTTCCTTCCACAATAGGATTTTGATAAGTAATGTAACAAGGAATATTTTGATTTATAATAGCTATTTGAATTGAACACCTTGTAGGATTCAAAGTAACAATTTAAATTAAATGAGGATTCACAATAGATGAATTGAACTATATATAATACTTGATACATTAAAATAACAATGTTGATTCAACTTTGAATCAAATTTCGTAACATGATGGAAGGTAAATAAAAACATACAATTATGTAGATCATGTGAAAGACTTATGATGTTCAAGATAAATGGACAATTCCTTACACATTGCATTTTCAGATTTTTCTTGCCCCTTCATTGATTGGAGTGTTTGTTTGTCAATAACATCAATGTTTCTATGTGCCATGTTTAGTTTGGATTACTTTACACCTCCACATCAAGAACTTGCATTAATCTTTGGATGTTAGACTTGGTTGAAAAATGTAATAGATTATGCAATAAACAACATGTAATGAAAAAATTAAGGATAGAAGATACGTTTAAATTAGTCTTGGTAAGCAACTCCCCAAAAAATTTCTTAAATATGTTGAAGGCAATTTCCACCATTAACTCTAACCTTTTTTGTGTTTCATGTTGTACAATAGTTCTAGAACAATCGGTTGCCCTTCTTTCTCAAAAAGAGTTATAATCCAAGATATTAATAACTACCCTTTATCACCCAAAAGGAAGTGAGCACACCCATCATCACAAACTTACAACCTAGGCTTCATAGGTTTATAGCAAAATTTGTTTTTCATAGGTTTGTACAAAAATCGTATGAATTTTGTTTTATGATAATATGAACAATATTTGTATGTATTCAATATCTTAAATGTTCAAACAAATGTTTTTGAATGACATACATGAATGTTCATGTTTAATGCATAAAAACATAGTTTTATGCAAATTTACATCACGACAATTGTGGGGGTTTGATTAAAATGTAAATCCTATGTACTTCACATCAAAACATCATAAGTAAAAAGACACATCATTCATATAAACATAACATATATATTATTCGTGCCATTTTTACACTTTGAAACCCACAAATTTTGCACATATATGATTTTCACATTGATTCTATTGAAATTTTGTGATATTGGAAGTTTGTGATGAATAAAATCTCTACCATCCTCAAACAAACCATGGTATTAAGCATTTTTATACAAAAAAAATCTATGCAACACCCTTGAATCATTCACAATTCTTAGAAGCCCCACAAACACATATATAAATATTTTATTGCAATGTACAACCACTTGTGCAACAACATTATACCCACTTGTCTTGTGATAATAATAATCTTCAATGTTTGAAAGAGGTTTAACAATTGAGATGTGGGTGCCATCAATGGCACCTTGTAAACTAAGAAAACCACACCAATTCTTAAATTCTTCCATAACAATGGACATAGCCTCTCCCTAGGGCTAAGAAATCTAATCTTTATATCTATCATTGAATGCATAAACAAACTCATGTAAGAAAAGGGACATTGTTGACTTCCCTATTGCAAAAAATTCATTACAAGTAAAAAAATTGGCACCATGAACCAATTTATAAATTACTAACAAACTTAATTTTTATAGGAATCATTTTTTGAAAAAACAAAAATGTTCCACCCACCTAATTTCATCAAATTTTATCAACAAACATTTTAAAAACTAGGTTTTGTTCTTGGGCTTGACCCAATGACCTAAATCAAATGACAATAAACTCAAAATGGTTGAGATTTCCAACTAATGTAAAGCAACAACAATAAGTATTAACTTTGATTTTAGAGAGTTGATTGGCATCAAAATATCTGGGTTCAAAAAGGGTGAAGTTATTATAGGTGTTATTGTAAAAAAATATCTTGTATTAGTTCAACCAACAAAGCAGTGCAACATGTTAGAATGATATAATATATATCATCATCCATTGTTGATGTAGGAGTACACAAAAGATTTTTGCAAATAATAGAAAACACAAAAGACAAAGTTAAAAACAAAAGGAAATGGAAGTTTATATTGAGAGAAACACAATAACAAAAACTTCAACAAAAAGTTATCACTTGTAGCTTCATGATGGATTAAAAAAACATCTACACAAACAAATAGATAAACACTTACAAAAATAAAGACAAGAACTTCACAAAGAAGTTATCATCACTTGTAATTTTTCCACAGAGAGGAACACTTGCATAATCAAACAAACACACACAATTGCAAAAAAGACAAAAAAATTCAAAAAAAATAGTGACACAAAAATCACATGAAAAAAACCTCAACACTTGCACCTTCCTCGTGGATTTGAACACATGCAATAACAAAAACACAAAGAAAAAAGAGTAAGAAGTTCACAAATGACACAAATAACAAGAATTGATAAGAAAACCTTTGCTTGCAACTTGACTATGGAAAGAAATTTTTGTTCAACCAACAAGCAAAAAATGATATAAAATCAGAAATTGTGAGAGATTTGTAGCTTGTAACGTCAAGGAACTATACAACTTATAATAACAAGTGAAGAATGTGAATTATAAGAGAGCAAAGTGTGATTGATGAAAGCAAAAATGAAAAAAATTGTGAGAATTGTGGAGGTTGTTAGAATGGGGGCAACAAAATAGTGTAAAAGGCAAGAATTATTTTTAAAAAAATTCTTACTAGTGATGGCAAATGTGAATTTGTGATGGCTCCAATAGTGGTTTGTAAGAAAAATCACAATACCTAACACTAGGTGTAAATCTGCATCTTTAAACGACTTTTTAACTATGACATATCATTATTAGGATTTTGATTATGATAGAATTAGGCAACTTTACTATAATCAACCTAACACTAGATGTGATCTAAGCATAAGTGTCTAATTATGCAAGGACACTTTTATGCCATGTAAAATTGTGGAAGCATTAAACAATTACATTCACACCATGTAATGGTTATTGTAAAATCATTTATAAATTAAATAAAATAAGAAAATAATAGAGCAAAACATGTAGACATAGTTTTTTTTCATATGAAGTATCTCATCAATTTTTACCAATACACTTTTAAAATGAAATACATAATGATTTCCAAAATCAAACATGCATTTGCAACATAAAATGAATGCATCCAATCAACACATTTTAAATTGTCAATGTGAGTAAAATTGGGGTTGAACAAGAATACACTAATTATTTAAATGGCTTAACATAGGTCCATAAATCGTTTTTACTCTAGCTCATGAAGTTTATTAAAACTCATCAACACTACCTTGGTGTAAATGCAAACATAATTATATAAGGGGGTAAATGTAAGTGAACCAAATTTATTGGTTAAAAATAAATGATATAAAAAGGCAAAAGCACGACACATTTATCAAAATGGATGTCACATACATTGTTTTTTCAAGAGATCAAATTTAATATAATGCTACATGAGAATTGGATTAAATATTTTATGGTTTGGATTCAAATATGTATGGTAATTTATATATGTAGTGAAATTTATAGAATATTTTTGCAATTAGAATTAGTTGCATGGTGTTTTTGGACTTTTAAAGCAACAGATGTGTCATGTAAAAAACTATGTGGACTTCCTTTTCACTAAAATCAATGATTTCCTAAATTTCAATCACATGAGTTGATCAAACATAACATATATGATATGTGGAAATCAAAATTCAAGAAAAAATATTCTATTTTATTTTCATGTGCATTTTGAATTGAAATATCTTTGAAAGTCCATAATGGACATAAAAATGAAGAATTGGAAAAAAATATCTAAGAACAATATGTTTGTATTATGAATATGAAGAATGGTGTGAAACCAATAATCACAGTCAATAAGACCCAAGGCATGATGAACATCTAACAATTTTCCTATTTAGACACAACTATGATTGGAAAAATAAATAAATAAATAAATGAAATGTAAAAAAAAATCCACATTGATATTAACCATTATAGTAGACTTATATAGGAAGAAAATAAGATGTCGACCAAGGTGATTGAAGCATTTAAAAAAAAGTTATGAACTTAAAAAAAAAGAGTATAACACAAAATGGTGGAATTATGAGAGGGCTAACAAAGGGATTGAAAAAATTGTGTATTCTTCTGTGCACTTTGCATGTGCCACTTTTGGTCCACTACACCATATTTTCACCCAAAAATATTTACATTTACAAGGTTATACATTACCCTTGATATGGGCAAACATTAAACAAGAGCAACAAATTAAATATGGCGTGGTTTGTAACACGCCTTAACATGAGTCAAGGTAGTGGACCCTAATGACCCAAACCTTGTCATTTACTAGGCCTATCCTAGTTAATTGAACCTTGTTGGACCCCCTGCACCTTTCGAAGCCCACCCACCGCTTCTTCCAACTCACCCACCAAAATCCAAACCCGCCTTGGCTCCCAAAACACAATTTTTTTCCCACTTGCCCACCCTTCCAAATCACTTTCCCTAGCTCTCAAAGATCATCTTCTCCTTGGGCAAGATCATCCCCCCGATCCCATCTCCTCCCCAAGTAACTATCCCTAGGCCCATCTTCACCCTTAAGCCACATCCTTTCCCCAAACCCCATGTCATTTCCTCTAGCCCACATTCTCCTCGACCACTGTCCTTCCCTAGGGACACATCTCCCTAGGGAATGTCTTTCCTTTCCTGACCAATGTCCATCCCTATGGACACATTTGAATTCATTCCATTATTATTTGTTATACTTTGAAATTCATCATAATCCAAGCAAATGTTTTTTCGCTTTTGTTTTTACACATTTCACATTTATAGTTTAATTTTGGATTGATGCATTTAACGTTGTTGCAAAAGTGATGGATTCTAGAATTGAAGATATATTTGTGAAGTTCATTGGTCTAATTAATGCACCGAGAAGGCATTTCACGTGTGTGTGCTTTGAATTGTAACACCTTCCCTAAGGTCGTTTCAACTATGATGTGTTCCTAACTCCCTAGTTAGGCTCAAGTTGAATCTAAGTTACTCTCACAACGGAATTGTGAGGAACTTGGGGCACGTTCCCAACTCTTAGCACTAGAAGGGGTAGAGGGGCGTGTTAAAGCTTCGAGATGGGACTAGGAAGAGTGAAAAGCTATTCACTTACTTGAACCTGCATCAAACCAACCAACAAGTTGGTTAGTTCACATTTTGGAGCACCCTTGGTGCTAAGACAAGCCACGGGCAACTCTGGACTCACTTGACTCACCACGGCCTGGACTCGGGGGAAGCCACCACCTTCCCCCATATAGTATACTTTGTGTCTTTCCACGGCACCCACATCTGAATGGCTTTTTGTCCTGCGACTCCCAAGGAGGAGTCCCGAAATTGTCCTGGTTTGGACTTCTAGGATTTTGAGCGATCATAATTTTTTGCTCATACTTATGATTGGGATGAGGTTTAAAGCAAACTTGTAGTTTTCCTTAAGAGCTTTCCAAGAGTGTGTCGCACTTGACCTGCACGCATTAAGGTCGGGTCGATTCTCGACTTTTAGTGGTTGGGAGTCAAATTGACAATTTGACTCTTGACCTTTCTTTTTGCCATAGCTTGTGCTGCAAATGTCCAAATGGCCCATGCGAGGCCATTTTCGACATCTACACTTCAATAGGTTTCTAATGATATAAAAAACACCCCAATGCAAGGTGTTTTGACCCCTACAATTGAACTCTGAAGTTTTGGGAGTCCCGGAGGACTCCCAAGTCCCAAATTCGGGAGTGTGAGTTTCATCCCCACACTCCTTCTAAGTAGGGTTGCGACAAGTTGCCACAAACTTCATTAAGTCAAAGAGGTAGACAAGTGGGCATGGCTTCCATAGACATTGTTCATATGTAGTCGTTCCACGGTTGAAAATACCTAACTTTTCAAGTGGTAAGTGTAATTGATTTGAGGAAAAAACGCAATTTATTCTAAAGAAATGTACATCGGTTCCTTTTGGTTCACTCTAGGCGCCTAGAATCAATATTTGCCTCACAATGTTGGCATATCATTGTGCATTTGGGCTTGAGGACAAATGGGTGGAAATTTGATAATGGATTAGTCAAGAAGCCATCCTTAAAAAACGTAAAGCAAACACACAACAAATTGATCAAGATTGGTCATCAATGTGTAGGGTTGGGCAAAGCTATGTCGTACCTTACATGGAACATGTTGACAACCAAGGTGTTCCTTGTCACAAATGTCGAACCACAATGTTTAAAGGTACGTGCTTAGAGTATGTGCCACGATTGGGGTACGACATGAAAGATTGGATCATGGATAATGTTAGGTTTGGTCTATCAATCGTGCCGATCATGGTGAAACATGAACAACATTGCTTTAACAAGGACCTCATTGGAGAATCATGGATTTGTAATCATTTTGTCCTCCCACATGATATTTGCAATGTTATGGATTTATATGCTAGTTTGGAATATAAATGCCATAGGGATGTTGCAACTAGCATCAAGCTTTGGGTGAATGCAAATCCCAAAAATGCTTTTTTTTTCCAACATGAATTATCTAGTTTAGAAGTTTTTGGCCTCAAATTTATTCCAAACTTCATACTAGATAAAATTAATGTTGGATCTAGGGCATGAAAAGATTGTTGCATGTGATGCAACATTTAGAACAAATGACAAAAAGGTATTTTCGCCAATTTTCCTTAATGCATCATCTTTTCAAGATCAACCATATGATCTTCCCAACTAATGAATGTTTTGCTTGTGATAGTTTCCACTTTATATGCTCATGGTTTTTAATGAATGGAAAAATGGAGTTCTTATGGCCTCGATCATATTTGTTCAAAAGAAGAGTGTGGATGTTCAACAATCGTTAACCACGTCGAAGGCCAAATTATAACATGATCTTTTTGAATGGAATCCAAATGAGTTTATTATTGACAACACCGATGCAAAAATAAACATAATAAAGTAAGTATAAATCCTTCCTTTTAACTCTTACATATCCTCAGGACGATTATAGAGAGCAGCGGATGCCTTCCATCGGGAAAGCAATATATGCATAGAAAAAAACTCCCCCAAGGAAATTAATTTCATGTATTTATGCATCGATATTTTCAAGAATTCATGGGGATAGTGTTCACTAGGGAATCTTCCATCTTCTCCTCAAAGAATCCATTTTCTACCTCGGTGGGGGTAGGGTGGGGGGTGTTAAGTTCCCAAAAATGTAATCTAAGGAAGAAGGTTTCAAAAAAAAGGTGATCCCAAGGATCAGGGGTTGGGTAAATGAAGTTTGGCAAGGAGCATAAAATTTGTAGGGAAATTAATGGCATAGATAAAGATTGTTTGGAAATTTCGGGTGGTTTTGAAAAATAATATTTGATCAATTTCATGTGCAGGGCATTTTTTCCATACCATGTTCTTTTACCTTTGGCACATTCATGAACTTGGCTAAAACATTCTTTTGAAAAAATTATTGGCCCCATGGTACATTCGCACGTCTTCATTGAAATGGAGGATGTCATGTATCTAAAAAGGGTTGGATCAAAACACCAAAAGCACGTCCAACATAAGCCAAAGCCAAAATAGAAGTTTTGAATAAATTAAAAAGGTCCATTCATGATTAGTGACGCGCTCCCAAGTCACGGGGTGAAACCCACTTGAGGGTTTCACAAAGTCAAGTTGCGGAAAGTAGAGATTTGTTGGCACGCTCCCGGCTTCCAACTCTAGAAAGGGGTAGAGGGTCGAGTTGGGAGCCCATGGATTAGACTAGGAAGAGGGACTAGCTTAGCTCATGTGAATTTGCATCCAAAAACCAACCAAATCGGGTTAGTTTAGCATTCGGGACACCTTTTGGTGTTGGGATTTGCCACAGGCACTTGGACACACAACATTCAGCACGGCTCGAACTCGGGGGAAGCCACCACCTTCCCCCATATAGTATTCTCTGCGGCTGGTCGCGGAGGCTACATCTGAATGGCACATTTTGTTGGGACTCCCGAAATGGAATCTCGAAAGTGTCCCGGTTGGACTCCCGGAGCTTTGAACGGCCATAGCTCCTCGTCCCAAACTCGGATCGGGACGAGTCTTGAATCAAAGTTGTAGCTCTTGTCGAGAGCTTTCCAACGCCGTGTCGCACTCTCAATTCGAACGTCGGGAAGAGGTCGATTCCCGACTTTTAGTGGTCGGGAGTTAAACTGCCAGTTTGACTCTCGGCCCTTCTTTTGCCCATAACTTGGTCTGCAGATGTCCGAATGGCCAATGCGAGGCCATTTTCGATATCTACGTTTCAAGACCTTTCCAATGACATCAAGAACACCCCAATGTGAGGTGTTTTGAGCCTTGCTGTCGAGCTCTGAACATTCGGGAGTCCCGGAGGACTCCTAACCTCCAACTTTTCCAAGTGTTGGGCTTCACCCCCACACTTGGCCAAAGTGGGGTTGCGACAATTAGGGTACCAAAAAGGAGTGTCTAATTGAAAAAGACTACAAAGGACAACTTTGGATTATTTTTTATTTTACATTATTTTAATTATAGTGCATTGTATACGCACCCCCAAACTCCTCATAAGATTCAAATGTGAGTCGAAAGGTGAAAATGAATGGGGATACACTCGCTAATTTGTAACACTTCGAAGGTAGAAAGGTGTGTTGGAGCTCTGGGATGGGGACCAAGATGAGTGACAAGCAAGTTAATTATTCACATGGACCTACACAAACCAAATAATAAGTTGGTTAATGCATAGTTGGAGCATTTTTTATGCATGGACAAGCCATAGGCACACACAGATTCACAAGATTCACCATGGCTCGGACTTGGGGGAAACCACCACCTTCCCCTTTATACCCTGGGGGCTACATCCAAATGTCAATTTGTTCGGGGACTCCCAAGTTGGGAGTCTCAAAATTCCCGAAATTGGGACTCCTACAACTTTGGAGGCCCCATAATTTTTTGTGCATACTTCTAATTGAAGTGAGGTTTAAAGAAAAATTGCAACCTTCATTGAAATCTTTCCAATGATATGTGGCATGCCGCCTTCACACAAATAAATTAGGATGTCTCTTAACTTTTAGTGGTCGGGTGTCAAATTGATATTTTGACTCCAAGCTTTTCTTTCGGCCATAACTTATGTTTTAAGTATTCAAATGGGACGTGCGAGCCTGTTTTAAACATTTAAATTCTAAGAGCTTTCCAATGGTCTAAGGAACTCTTCAATCTAATGAGTTTTGGCCTCTACAATTGTTCTTTAAAAATTCGGGAATGCATTGGGACTACAACTCCCAAAATGGGAACCCACTTTGGAGTGTGTGGGTTCATTCCCTCACACCATCCTATACTCTCAAGAGCATGAAATTTGACTCCTAAGCTTCATTTTCTACTTGCACCTTTGCAAACCCTTGCCTTGGTCGTGAGCCCAAGGCTAGGGTCATGACAATTTGGATGACATTACTATCTAACCAAGCCCGATTATGAGTTCCAACAATTTTTTCTTTTCCCCCCATTTACTAGTTAGATATAATTAGAGTGACAGAATAGAAACATAGGTCACAGTGACAAGGTTCCCAACTTGTTCCCATAGGAGAAGATGAGTCAGGAAAAAAATGTGTCCCCATGGAAAAGACGAATCGGGGAGAAAATGTGTCCCCATGAAAAAGACAAAGCAAAGGAAACGATGTGGCCCAAAGGTGAAAATGGGCCCAGGGATAGTTCCCTAGGCCGAGGGATAGTTCCCTGGGGAGGAAATGGTGTTGGGGAAATGATCTTGCCTTGAGGAGAATGTGATTTTTACGAGTCAAGGAAAGTGATTTGGAAGGGTGAGTAGGGGTGAAAGCACATTAAGGTGGAGTATTTTCTAGCATATGTGGAATCTATACTAGTGTAAAATTAAATTTTCGTTTTACACTGCAGCAAAATATATTATATTGCATAAGTCATATGGTAAGCTTAAACAATTGTTTTTTACTTCTAAACTTTATCAATTGTAGATAATTGTGTCAAAAATTTACATTTAAAAAATGAGAATTGGAATTATTAATTCAAATTAATAAAAT
>Ga0116227_10002235_pt1 | contig 44110 bp, 29 predicted proteins | sample S1TSphgellanicum_FD_89693 | JGI IMG/M metagenome (GOLD analysis project Ga0116227, IMG submission 89693) | Host-associated microbial communities from peat moss isolated from Minnesota, USA - S1T2_Fb - Sphagnum magellanicum MG | ecosystem: Host-associated > Plants > Peat moss > Unclassified...
AAAAATTATAGATCAACCAGTGTAATTTGGTAAACATTCGCGGGTAAAGAATGTTATGACAAGGTGCTAAATGAAGAATTTTAAAGAATTTTAATGTGCAAAATGAAGAATGTCATAACTATGCTTTGGTATCATAAAAGTAGGTTAAAAGTATGTTTGAAATTAACCGGGTCAAAATGATGTTCAAACCTATTAATGCATATTAACATTTTGATATATTATGATTATAACATTCATAATTTGATAATACATAAATATTTTTTAAAGCTCCAACAAATTGAAAATTTTTAAAAATCAATATTTCATTTCCATGTAGCTCATTTTGTAAAATCAGGCAATTTGTGCAAATAGAACTTTTTTTATAATTCTACTTTCAAATGGCTTTCAACATTTTAGGCATAAAAAGAAATATTATCATCATGTTAATTATTGTACAAAAAACATTTTCTACTTTCAATATATTAAAACAAATTCATGGCTACATGTGATTTTTTTTGACAAGGAGCAATAAGCCAACTACTTTACCTTGTTTGCACCCTTTATGTAGCAAGAAAAATTTCAATATGTGACAATAAAATTTGCTAAATTCAATGTTCACATTGCCATATAGTTATAAATGAATTGAAAATGGTTTTTAAAAACGTTTACATAAAATTTCATAATGTTGACAAAAGGAATCATAACATATATCTTTAAAAATTCTCATTATGCTTTTTAAAATAGCTCTAGGCCTCTCAAATAAACAAGCAAGTTAAAAGTAAGTTATAATCTTCACATGTTATCAATACTTATTACTTTATTTCAATCATATGACCAAGTTGCCAAATATGAACAAATTTATCTTTGGAACCTACTTTGAGTTGGATGAACATGATTTGACCTCGTAACTATTTGTAAAGATCATGTGAAATCATGCATCCACCTGAATCAATTGATTGGACCTCTAGGTGTTAAAATTTTCAAATAAAATGTTTTAAATTGAAACCATAATAAATAATTTTACTTTCCTCTATTTCATTCGTTTTGCATAAGTAAGTTGGTCAATCTCTTATTAACAAAAAAAAAAGCAAATTTTCTTTCAAATAAAATTTCACCATGCTTAGACCAAGGACATTGTGAAAGGGCCAAGGAATTTTCTAAAGTTTCAAAAAAAATTATTACTCACCAAATCATAAAATTATCACCAATATCATTTGCAAAGACTAGGAGTGCATCAAATATTATATGGTTGTTTGCATGAGAAATTGTCTCAAAGGTACATACATAAGTTACTTTTTAAATAATTTAATTTAATTAAATATTGATGCACTTTGAGATTTTCAATGTTGGAATATTTCCAAACTCCAAAATCTAATGGTTGGATCCAACGTTCACTTTTGGCAAATTATATAAAAACACTTAATTATATTTTATTGTAATCTATTATGACAATCCTAAATATGCAAATTCTTATGAAGGTTTTTTCTCAATATAATTCATTCATGACATTAAATAACAGTTCATAAGAAATGATATTTTCAAGCTATGGAAAACAAATACGACAAAATAAACTTCATTTGTTACCATAAAACCACACATGTTAGAAAATACTTCAATAATGTTGCATTCAATAAAACAACAACCTTGATAATGTTACATTTCCACTTAGCCAAATGTGTTAATGTTAAATTCCTTTCATATAGTTTGATTATTGCCCTTTGGCATGTATGACACTTTGAAATCCCATTTTTTGTAATACAAAGGGATCATAGCAACATGAGCATGTACAAAATCCTTGCAACTCTAGGTCCATATTCAAGTCTCATATCATAATTACAAGCTCTTGAAACAATGATTTTTAAATGTAAAAATGGAATATCCAATAGATATCCATAATATGGAATGCATGTCCAAATCAATAGGAAATGTTATTTTCTTACATTTTATAACACATGTTATCTTTATTTTCATTGTCCTATGACATCTTCATTGAAATAAAGTTGTTTATGTTTATCCTTATTCACATATATTTGTACAATCTTTCTAATGTTCAATCACGTACTATTAAACATAAAGCTTTGGGCAATGATATTCATATTTTACTATTTGCCACATGTATACACAAAATGGGACCATGTCTATATAATGTTGTATTACAATAAACACAAATTTTGATATAGGACATAAAACAAATATGGTTATTGAACTAAAAATCCCATTAACACAATAATGAAACCTTGAAAGCAAATAAAAAATTGACCTCATGTTAAACATAAAGGTTTTTTTGTATTTAATTTTTTGTTAGAGTTGTTAAAACTACATTATCCTCACCTTTAACGTGCAACAGTAAATCTTATTAATTAAGAAACACACTATGAATCATCAAAATATTTTTATGCGAAATGTGTTCTTCCATTGATTATCAAAGCATATAAAAACGAAAATGTTAAATCCACATATTAAAGAAATCATTGTTAATAAAAATTGACAACCATTCAAGTTTATTAACATGAACTTGTCTTACCTTACATTTGTCCATTGAAAAATTATAGAACCTTTGACATGATTATAAGTGATTGCCAACATGTACAATTTTATTAATGAAAATATGAAATTTATAACAATTACAATGCTTGTATGTTATCGAAAAAATAATCATTTATTTTTCAACAATAGTCATACCTTGGTTATGGGCAATGAACCAATATAATGAACAAATGTTTTCATACTTAAGGTCTAACATCAATGAAAACATATTTGCATTTTTTTCCCTCATGTTTGATTAGAAATGAAAGGAAATAATCAAGGACATAAACATATTTATTTCTTGATGTTGATAGCCAACAATCTCAATTCCCCAATCATCTTCCATAAAGTTTTTAACAAAAGGTGGATAAATAACTTTTTTTTATGTTTAAAGTTCATTGTTATGGCAAAATGTAATGCATCATTTAACAACTAATGGCCATGATATTAGTTCAATACACAAGCTATCACAAAAAAAAAGACAATCCATAATAATTTGAAACATATGTTGCTTTAAAGGAGATGACATGCGTTTAATAACTTTCATTCTAGTTTACCTACATATATTATACATTAATTATTTCTCAAAATTGGAAGGCCTTTTGAAACATAATGATTATATTTATAAACTTGCAAAGAAGAAGAAAACACAATCCAAAAAAAAAAAAGCCCAATAAAACAACACAAAGATCAAACAAGCAAACAAAAATAAATGCAATGTCCAAATAAATATGCACACACACACAAACAAACATAAACAACAACAAACCACACACAAAACAAACAAAGCAACATCTAACAAGTAGTTCAAACATGCAAAAGAAAGAACAAAACAACAAAAATAAAAGGCAAATGACTTACCAAATTGGAACACTAGTCACAATTTGAAGTCTGAAACCTAAAAACACCTTGCAACTGTACATAAACAAGAGGGGGGCAAGTACCATTAAAAGGTAGGAAAATGTAAACAATAAAGGACCGAAAAACAATGAATAGAAAGTGCATACTTCACAATGATTTGAAAAGTAATAACAACAAACCAAAAGCGCGATTAGCAAAATGAAAATGTGAACAATAAGGTAAAAACACAAATGGTAATATGAAAATTTTAATAATAGGATAAAATTGCAAACAATAGGATGAGAATCCTAGCAATAGGAGGAGAACACAAATCACAAGAGGAAAGCAATATTAGCAAGATGAAAACACAAATAAAAAGTCGAAAATGTTAGCAAAAGGAGAAGATGAATCACAAGAAAGGAATGTTAGTAGTAAAAATATATATAAACAACAAAAAGAAAACAGAAACAATAAAAGAAGATCACCACTAGTAGGAAGTTATACGAACAATATGAGGAAAACATGAACAACAGAAGGAAAAAACAAACAAAAGTGGAGATTACAAATAGAAGGAGAAAAATGCTAATAGTATGAAACAAGCACAAAAGGCAAGAGGAAAACACAAACAGTGAAATGTGAATGTAAAAAATAACACAATTCACAAATTTAACAATACAAACAACTAAAAATTAAAAAACAAAACAAAAATACCAAAAAAATGTGAATAGTAAAATAAAACATTAACAACACAAAGAAATAAAAGAACACAAGACACAAAAAGAGAGTGTGAATAAGAGGAATTATGAATAAAATGCAAACAATAAAAACATAATGAATGACAAACTATATATATATATATATATATATCATACAGTTGAGGCTAGCTCCCTTTTTATTATCATGGAGATGTTATTTTTCACAAAACTTACATTTAATGTTAATTAATGTATGCCTTAGACCCTAACCTAAAATTATTATAGACCTTAAACCATGCTTGTCATGCACTTTAGAACCTTTACTAACCTTAAGAACCAGACTTGGGGATAATTATTTACTTGAATCGAGTTTCAAGGTTAGGGTGGATATCATGCCAACAAGTTCTCAAGGTGTTCGTTGTCTTTTGTTTAAAAGATTGACAATTTTATCAACTTGAAAATTTTCAACATAGGTGATAACCTTCAAATTTCATTATGAAATTTTACTTAAATTAACCCTTGTCAAGGATCACCCGGATTTGATACCCACCTAACAATGGTTATTAGTTATTATTTGCCAAAGTGGGTACTCACACAACATTGTTTACAACTCAAGTGTAGATGAACCACACACACCTAATTACCTTGGTAACATATCTTGTAAACCCTATTGCTTCCACCTCACACTACCTCTAAGTAAATGGGTAAATATCTATATAACTAAGTAGATAATGTAAGTGGTTACAATGTAAGTAGCTAAGTGCATAAGAGACTTGTTGCCTACTAGGCAGGTGGATAAATATGGATGGATAAATATCAATAAACATAGATATAACCATTACAAGAATACAATAAAAAAAACTTTTTCATCAATTTATCATCCATCCTTCATGGTGCATTAACTCTTTAAGTTGGTAGCAGCATTTTCCTTTTGGGCCTTTCCTATTTCTTCAAACTGAGGAATATTACGACTTGAACACATACAAAGGATTTTTGTGAAAATATTGGCCTTAAAAAAAATTCTGCCAGATTTTGAAATTGAAAATTCAAATTTCCAGATCTCCAGAACAGCCAGCTTCCAGCAGATAGCAAAAAATATAGAAGGATTCTTTAAATAGTTGTATATGTATATAATCATATATTGTCTATAGCAAAATTTGGCTAAATCTTCTTGTGAATAATTATCAATTTGGCTAAATTCAGAAATGGGAAAAAAGAGAAGAAAAAAGGCCCTGTTTGGTTGGTTGAATTTGACTTGATAAATGACCACATCTGGTTGCATGTGAGCAATACACACTCCCCAAAAGAAAGGCGTTAATTGAATGAATGAATGAATCATGATCTAGTCAATTAAGGTGTCCCCTCCACACACACACACACATACCCTTTCCCTTTAACTATGGCAGATCATTACCAAATCTGGAGTGCAACAAACACATCCCTAAACCCTACCTCACAATTACATTCATTTATAAGATCCAACTTGATAAGTAGGTAATGAAGTAGGTAGTTATTTTTAAGACCAAAAGAACCGCAATCCAAGTTGATAGGTAGGTAAGTAAGTAATTAGATATGTTTAAGACCAAAAAAAAATGGTCACTCAAGTTGATAGATAGATAGGTAGGTAAGTAAGTATGTATTTTTAAGATCAAAAAATCGTGAATCAAATTGATGGGTAGGTCCATAAGGAAGTAGGGATCCTTAAGATCAAAATATCACGATTCAACTTGATAAGTAGGTAGGTAAGTATGTATGTATCTTTAAGATCAAAAAATAGTGAACTAAAATTGATGGGTAGGTTGATAAGTAAGTAGGTATCTTTAAGATCAAAATATCGTGATCCAAGTTGATAGGTAGGTAGATAAATAAGTTGGTAGATATCCTTAAGACCAAAGAACTATTATTGTTTTTCATTTGCATTTTTCTTTTCGGGGTTGATTGATTCTCAAATGTAACCTCTAGACTTCCTTCTCTTATACAACATAATAATAAGACTAGGGTTCAATATGGTAACCTTTAGATGTGTTATGAATGTAGAATACAAGTAATACACGTATAATACGGTTATACCATCCTACTGTATATGTATTTATGACCGTATTATACAAACGTGACGACGTGAGCGAGCGAGCGAGCGAGCACGCACGAACGCACGCTCGCACGATAGCGCACACCCTTTGTTTCCTTCCCGTGTCCATCGCTGCTGCTGTGAGGCGGGAGAGATGGTTGGCACTTGTTTGTTTGCATGTCGCCCCACTCGCGGGCTTGTTTGTTAGTAGCACCAGGAGAGGCCAAGGAGGAGAACAAAGGACATTGCTTATTTCGTAAGCAAGCAAATTTTAGAATGCGAAGGATCGGTTCATTAAATGAGGGGGAGGCAGGAAGGCAAGCAAGTGAGAACTTTAGAAGCCGGTTTGCGGCTTTTCGCTTATCCCAATGTACAGGAATAAATAGGTACTTACTTAGTTTAGTGATGATACCTACATCAAGGAGTGCAAGTTTCAAGGCGCTGATGTCGCTTTGGTTTTTCTTTTTCTCCGATTTTGAAAGTTTTTCGGGAACTGGGCATATTTTGTCTCGAGAAAATTTTACATACAGTTGGTCTCCGATATGTACGCTGATCTCCTCGTCGCCTTCTTCAACTGACAGGCAATTATTTCCTTGCGCCTCTTTATATGGTACGTATCTCATGACTCTTTCATTACCGGTACATTGTGATGCGCACCACAAAAGACATGCATATAAAGGAGGAGCACTGGAGGTTACAGTGCAACCTCCAAAAAGGACGACTAACTGCCGTCGCCTTCGCGCCTCCAATAGGCTTTACTTACCATACTTTTGTGTTTCTTGGCTTTGGCATGAGAATCTGCATGATCCTTAAACCCTAGGAACGTAGGAGTAATGGCTCCTGAATCGACGGAATTCAAATATGAATCCTGGTAGCAATGCGAGGGAGAGTCTGGACTCTGGAGGGAGAGAGAGAGAGACAAGGAGGCAAGTGAACTTCTGTTCAAGAGAGGGAGGGAGGCAAGGAGGCAGGTGAACTTCTGTTCTAGAGAGGGAGGGATGCTCCATTTTGGCTGGTATGAGAGCATCTCCAGCGATGCTCAGTACAGGATCCTGCATAGTAAAATTGGATGAAGAAGACTCAACATATGCCAGTTTGGCTCAGGACAATGGTTTTTGCTCGGCATACTTGTAGGGTTTGCCGTGGCTCGTAAATGGTGCAGCACCGATGCGCTCCTGCAGAAAAGAGTTTAAACACTATGAATTGACTGCTGCTCACTGTTTTCGATTGGCCCATCGTAATGATTGGTCCAGGTGGTTTGTTATTAGTAGCTCCTCACCTATTTGCTGTCCCAGTTTCAGTTTTATGGGTGGGGTTGCAGAAAAGTTTATAACTAAAACTTGGATGTGAAAAATATTTTTGCAGGGTCGCATACCGAGCACTCTGTGGGTACATCCTTGGTATAACTCTACCGGTACTCAGGAGGCACTATGTGACCCTGAAAATCAGAATTGGATGAAGAACAGTCAAATATTGGCAGTTTGGCTCAGCAAAATGGTTTTGGCCCAGCATTTTTTCACTAGAAGACAGTCATGTTGACTAGGCATCAATTTCCATTGAAGGAGGTGCACTCCAACTATATAGTGGTAAAATTTCCAGAGTGCTTTACATTTTTTTGGGGTCACATACTGAGTACCACTGGAGATGCTCTAACACTGGTACAAGATTGGTATTACCTCGGACCCCTAAGATTGTTTGGTGTAGGAGAAGGGTAGCCCTAGAGGCCCTTCCATGTTTTGGGGTACCAGGGCACGGGGGTGGTAGCCCAAGTGTTGGGCACTGAACAAACATGGAAATGCCTCTTGGGGTACACTTTAACTTTATCTTCTTTTTTTTTTTTTCCTCTTTATCCTTTAAACTTTTTTTTCTAATTTGAATACAATACTTCTTCCTCAGCAATGTGGTTTTTTTTTTGTTTTTTTTTCCTCCCTTCTTCTAGTTCCCCTCTCAATGATTGATTCACAAGTTACAACTAGTGGTACTTTACATGTTTATAATACAAAGTACAACTGGACTGCAATGGGGCCTTTCAGTTAAGTATTTTCAGGCTTCAAATCATTTGGGGATCAGATCTTGAGATTTTTGCCTTTCAAATCATCATAGTGTACATATTAACCCTTTAGTAGTACTGCATCACTGACAAACCCCTGATGCTGTTCAGATTTACACGAGCCAGCAAGTTGAGAGAAGGAGTAATTAATTATCAGGGTCTCCCCCAAAAAATGAACACAAAGCCACTTGCAAACTTAAGAATGATATAAGCTTTCTACATGGTCAGTCCTGGGCAGCCAATAAGTTCTTACATGATCAGTTCATAATATATAGAACCGAGTGGAATATTGTTTTGGGGGGGAAGGAGGGGGGCCCTTGGGGAATTTGATCCTTTAGTTAGAAAGGAACATATGCCTATGTGTTTACTAAGGACAAACAAAAAATATTCGGGCTCATTTGTTTTAGCACGTGAATGTAGGACCAAATTTGATATCCATTAGAAATAGTTTTAGCGAGGAATCCACAATCCAGCCCAAAAAAGAATAATACCACTAATAAGCTATTTAGTGAGTGCATGTGCAAAAAAGGCTGTGCTTTAGGTTTAAGTGACATCAACCCATCACATGGAAATGCATTAAATCTTTTCACATAAAGCAAGTGAATCAAGGGGAGTGTTGATAATTCTTTCTTGCTCCTTGATTTGCATGTCTGGGTGATGCAATGCTGCACACACTACTTCATTGAAACAAAAATAGATGTAAATCATCCCAGCTCATTTAACTCCTAACAGGAACTCCACCGGTGCTCAGTATGTGAACCCCCTGCAAATTAAAATTGGATGAAAAAAAGTCAAAACGTGCCAGTTTGGCTCAGCAAAAATGGTTTTGGCCCAGCATTTTTGTACAGGTTACTGACCTGGTGAAAGGTACAACAAGCCCTAACACCTGCCAGAGAAGAGTGTAATAAATATGGTCTGACTGCTGCTCCGTGTTTCTGATCATAATGATTGGTCCAAGTGGCTTGCTATCACCTGGTAGACACCAGTTTTTTAGTTTTATGGGTGGGATTGGAAAAAAGTAAAATAACTAAACTTGGATGTGAGAAATATTTGTGCAGGGTTCTCTTATATACTGAGCACCATAGCTGGATATGCTCTAAACGTCTGGGCACCTTTTAGAGGTATGGTGGGTGACGAGCATAAACAATATTAGAGTTGTAGAGAGCCAGGGGTTGTGCAGGTTTTTTGCATGTGTATAGTGTACTGTTGCTGTTTAATGCATGTGTTGTGAATTCAATATTGGGGGCTGGAGCCTGGGAGTGAGGGCGGTGTAACCTTATAGGAGGAGTGTTTCCTGCCAGAGAAGAGTGTAATAAATATGATCTAACTGCTGCCTGCTTCAGCCTTCTGGTCATGAAGCCATTGTATATTCAAATGCACGTTAACAATAGCAAGTTCATTAACTCACTCTTGTCAGAAATACTTTGAGATCATGTGTAAGTGGGGGTCACGCCCCAGGATGGGGGGGAACATTCCCCTAAATAAACTAAGGATGAGAGGGTAGCCAAGTTTGTTTGGTCTCCACTTTCAGGAATGTTTCCCACACGTTGTAAAAGCATGAGGTGAATGTTTAGGTGTGAAGTCCCAAGGTGAAGGCATTCCCAAAATAAGGGGCTTAGGATGAGGCCTTAGTTAAGTCTAGGTCAAGATTTGGGGAATGTCCCCTCACATTGTGCATTTACCCATTGTAAAGCACAATGTGAAAGTTATCATGAACCTCGAGATACATAAATCATGAGGCATAGGAGAGGGAGATCCTTTCTCTTTTAAAACAAGGATATGCATGGATGTAAGGTGCCTTCCAAATAAAATAATCAGTTTCTTTGAGTAGTTTACACTATCATAAGCCAACATACATAGATCATGAGGTAACACAAGCATTGACAACTTAGACTTACAATAGGCCTTTTTTACTTGATAACAAGAGATCCATCTTCAGTTCTACAAGAGATATTCATGGATGTAAGGTGTGTCCTAAATACATATAGGAACCTTTGAATGCTTCATAGAAATGAATTTGCATATAAGGAAAAAAAAAACATTTGTGATGGACTTATTACGGTGGTGGGGATATATGCTTCAATTTATTTATTAACAGCCATAATTTTCATAAATCATTGGAAAAAAAAGGTTGTAGAATTACATGGTTTCACAAATCAAAATTATGTAATTTATTACATAATCATGAAGTTCTATGTTCATTGCCACCAAACTAATAATTCATGAAACTATTCTCACAAACACATCTACCACGCATTATATACCAAACTAACAAACCCTGACTTGTCAGTTATTACATCACAAATTATGCCTCCAATCTTTTAACAATTCATCAACTCTCAAGGTTGTAAACTCAACACATTTTGTGAAATCTCAATGCTACACATCTTTCATTTTAATAAATCAAGGATGTTCATAATAGGCTTGAAACATGTCTTTAGACACTAGGTAATGGGAGATGTAACATTTTTAAAAAAATAATAATTATTATTTTTTATTCAATGACTCATCGAGTGATTCATCAATGATTATTCAACCTAATATAAGCAGAAACCACTGAAACTAATAGTGTCCAACCTTTATAATTAACCAAAATAAATCATGAATTTTAGTTATCTCTAATTTATTTATTCAAACTTTACATATCCAATTTACCCCATGCCCATAAATTACATCCCCCTACATTAGATATTCAATTTATAACATTCGGTCACATATTCAATTTACAAAGCCAATAATAGTAGAATAATTTTAGAAGCACTTACCTTTTTATATCAATATTATGACTCATATATGATTGATCATGGTCTTTTTTAATAGCTAAATCAAGGTTGAATTTCATTTTAATTGTACTTGAAAAGTGCATTCCTTTCCAATTTTTGTTTTTGGAGAGTGTATGGAAAGTTGGGACCTAAGGGTGGAAGGAGATTGGACAAGACTTTGATTGATGGTAAAATTTTATGGGTTTTGATTTCTATTTGTACATATATATATATAATTTTAAATTAGAAGCACCAAATACTTGTGGAGTTTCTTGATTAAATATTTTGGATTGGAGAAGGATGAAAAAGCATGAAAAGAATGTCATTACTTGTGCATCTCCACCATGCAAAAGCAAAGCTTTTAATTTTACATTATGATGGGGTCTTTTCTCATGTAGGCATTCTAACATGGTTTCCTTTTATATTCACCTACAATGATAGGCGCCCAAAAAGTCACAAAACACATGTATTGTGTTTCGAAGATGAGCCTTTCAAGCTAGTTATCCCATAATCTTACAACCAAAATCACAAATATGTATTGAGGGCAAACAATTTGTTTTCTTCATATTCATGATAAGTTAAGCATTGAAATCTTAATAACTAAATCAAAATGTCAACTACATTTTTTGGGTTGTTCTTTGAACAATTAACACCTTACATTAAATTTTATTGATAAGCACTCTCTCAATGTAGTTATTGAGTAGTCAATCAACCTATCAATGAATTTGCACACGTTATATGTTATGTTGGTTTTTATGACTAACTTTAGTCATATTTTTAATCAAAACAAACATTGGAAAAAAATGGCTTCAATAAAAAAGGACTACTCAAATTTGAATCTAATTTGATTGAGTGCCTACTTACATGTTTGTTTTGACTAACATGCTAGTGATGTGTAAGTGTCCATGTTGATTGACATTAGTAAATGCTTAGTTAACATGGTTGTCAAATGACATGTCTTTTTTTAACTAACATATGTGTTAATGTCTTGGTGCCACATGGCATAGTATATGTTGTGATTAACTTGACCGACATTTATTCCAATGTCCAGATGCCACATGGCCTACCTATTGTGACTAATTTGACTAACATGTGTGCCAATGCCTGGGTGCCACATGGGATGTGTATTGTGACTAACTCGATTAACATGTGTTCCAATGCTTGGGTGCCACATGACATGTTTGTTATGATTGACTTGATTAACATATGTCCTAATGTTTAGTTGTCACATGGTTTGTATGTTGTGAGTAACTTGACTAATTTTGACTATACATGGCATGTCATATATCTATTAATTTTTTTATCTATTTTAATTTTTAATAAGCTACCAATATATAACCTAGCCATAGCCTATCCTATATCTATATATATATATAAGTTATTTACTTTGAAAAACATCTACAAAGACACACATGTTTACATTGTTGCAACCCAAAGTTAGATTGCAAGTCTTTTTCCATCAAATTTAAATAAGCTCCGATGAGCCATGGTTGATGATTTCATTTAGGTGTATATCTCTTCCATCATAGTTGACATCTTTTGATGACTTTACACTAACACCTATTGATTAGATTTTATCTTTTCGGTAGCCTTGAACATTTTGTCATGGTTATTTTCCATGGAGTTAAGGTGAAGCTCCAACTTTAATGTCATTTCTTCCTATGCAATAAGTAATTAACACATTTCAAATTATGTATTGATTAGACTTACAAAGACAACAAGCTTGAAAGATATGAAGTTTACAAACTTACATAAAGGACAAACTTGTAGATTTACATATTTACAAACATGTTCAAACACCTACCTAGTACATTTGAATGCACACAACATTATATGAGATTGTAATGGATGTTAACTTTGTAAGTGTTAATTTATAGTTATTAATTAAATATTAACATGGATTAATCATAAATATGATTTTTATAAGTGTTAATATGTAGTTATTAAACATGTGCAAACGAAATACAATGAGCCAACAAGATTACATAAAAAAATGACCACAATTTTTTTGCCCAAAAATAACTTTTCATACGAATGAATTTTGGAACTTTTTTTTGCAATGTGTTATAATAAATGCTTATAGTTGTCCTAGTACATGACAAGTTTTTTTTGTTTATCATTTTTCAATAAATATGAATTTTTGAAAGTGAGATGATTCCTTGTAAATTTTGTTTGTTTTTAAAAATTATAACAATTTCAAATCATAACAAAAAAATTCATTTTTTACATTTATAATACGTTAAAAATTTTCTTAACACATCATGTAAATTATACCCCATTTATATTTGATGAAAGACTTTCAAAATTTTAAAATTTTGGATCAATTTTGGAAAGGTTTTTGAATTTTTAAATATTTAAAATTCCACACATTTTAAGGTATGAGTGTTTTTTGAATGTGGTTAATAGGTTTATATCCTCTTAATTTATTCCCATCAAAATGTTTTTATTATATGAGTCCTTTTGATAATCCTTTACAAAATCAACTCCTTTTGACACAATAAGTGATCACTTTCAAAGGTTTTAATCAAATTTAAAATTTAAAATTTCATCAAATGAATTTTTGGTTTGAGTTCTTTGACATTCATATGAATGAAAAAACAACAACTTGCTATGATTTCTATGGTTTTAAATAGTAAAACATAAGTATTTCTTTTATTTTGATTGTTTTTCTCTATAATCCGACACCCTTTTTGGTTCATTGGATTGCGACTACACCTAAATATTAACATGTACTAATTACAAATTTGATGTTTTAAAGTGTTAAATCAAAATTTGTAGTTATTTTATTAGTTAGATGTTACCGTGCATTATATACAAATTTAACTTTAGTATGTGTTAAATCTATATTTAAATCAGTGTTAATTAACTAGTTATTAATTAGTATATGAGTTCCTACTTAATTAGGTAGTTAATTTGATTACTAATTAATGTTCCATATTTGAATTAGTGTTAGGTAACTACTTTAGTTACTAATAAGAACTACCTAGCTTATTTAAGGAGGTGAGTTTGAATCTATTTTATTTCTGTTCATTTGCAATAACATTCATAAAGTTGTTTTGTTATCTTTTGAATTTGAATCTATACATTGTGTTTAGTTTGAACATGCATGCATAGGAATAATGAGATTCTTGTGTACATGTTTTTTTAGAAGTGTATACTTTGTCCATTAACAATAAACATCTCCATAATAATTGCAAAAAAAAAATTGTTACTTGGTATGAATTTTGTAAAGCCAAAACTAAAAAAAAGGATCAAGTGTGGAAACAAAGTTTGAAGTTTGACACTTTAGCTTCATTTGCCTCCACCTTTGGCCTCTTGCACTTGCAACTTTTCCCCCTTGTACATTCCTTTTAGATCTTTAGCAAGGTTAGCATTCTTCCTAATAAATTGTTTCCTATGTGCCATCAACCATAAATTTTAAAATATAATGAATTGTTAATGGGACCATTTTGAAGTAGTATTCTAATATTAATTAGCTATTGAAAGTATGTGTAGAAATTACTAGCCATTGACAATAGTTAGAAAGCAAAAAAAAGTACAAGTGCCAAAATTAGTTATATACTAGCAAAAATACCTTTACAAAATGAAATTGGTAAAATTACCAAAAATATTTTTTGAAAGTAATTGCTGAAATTATCTACTGTGACTTCTCTTTTTCACAATTTTAGAGGGCATATGCACTTTGGTTGCATTGATTAATATGATTGGAAAGTTCTTTCCAATGGTTACAAAATGGACATCTAAAATGCTCAATTTGGACTCTTAAATTGTTCAATTTGGAATTTATTTGAAAACGTTGTGAGTTTTTGAAATTTTGTGACCAAAATATTTATATGGTTAGCATCAACTAACAAGGCAACTCTATGTTAAATGAGGAAAACTTTTGAAGTTTTAAAACTTTGAGAGATTTTAATAGCCATTAGTCTTCCAAAATATCAAGTTTTAGATTTTTTAAGGTTAAATTAATGATTTTGAAGACAATGGCCTCTTGAAAGGGTCACTAGAGGATTACCACAAGTACCAATCAAATAGTTTTGTTAGCACTAAGTTTAGCAAAACTCTTGCAAGAACCTTTCAAGATGGACAACACCACATTTTTTGGAGTATTAAGACCTTGATTTTCTCCATTTTAGGGATGCCCCCTTATGGTTAGATCTTAAGTGCTCTTAGAAGAATAGTTTGCATTAAAATTTTGTGTGTTATCATCATTTTTCAAACGAAGTTTTCTTGTTGTAAAAGTGTGTTCCCCCTCTTTTCAAATTTCTTTTGTGATGTTTAAAAGTTTGTGTGTAGATTTGTCTTTGACAACTATAAAACTTTGAATATGAATCTTTGCAATAATAATTTGAACTAAAAAGACAATTAGATTACATGACCTAGATGTAAATAAGATAAAGTGAACATATGATGCTCCTTATCAAAATTACATGCAAATAGATGTAAAATAACAACAAATTTTATCATGAGATTGTGAAACATTTAACGTTTTTAATTAAATGATCAAAGATAAAATACTTCTTCACTAATGAACATTAATTGTCAAATTTTGCATTGTAAAAGTAAGTTTCAAGAAGGTTTTAAGAAATACAAGTTCATTTTGAGTTTTTAAAACTTTTGTGTCAAGTAGGTGTCAAGTAGGGTTTTCAAAATAAAATAAAAATCTAAGTTTTATTTTTTGTTTTAAGAAATACAAGTTCATTTTGAGTTTTTAAAACTTTTGTGTCAAGTAGATGTCAAGTAGGTGTCAAGTAGGGTTATAAAAAATAAAATAAAATGTAAGTTTTATTTTTTGTTTTAAGAAATACAAGTTCATTTTGAGTTTTTAAAACTTTTGTGTCAAGTAGATGTCAAGTAGGTGTCAAGTAGGGTTTTTAAAATAAAATAAAAATGTAAGTTTTATTTTTTGACCTTTTTAAATATATGATGATTTTCATATCCTAACTAATAAATATACACCGAATTTTATTAGTTTTTATCATTCAAAAGTATTTTTGAACACATTTTAATCAACATGTTTCAAAAATATTTTAATTTACTTTTTAATCTTATTTTCTTTTAATATTTTGTAATTAAATTATTAGAAACCAAATCCAATTGGTTCTTGACACATATTTTCACCCATTTGCGATTATTTCTTGCTTCCTACCACATTGTTTCAACAAAAGCCAATTGAACTTGATAGTAACAAAACTCATGTTTGAAAGTTTTTAGATTCTAAATCTTTGATTTATTTGGTTTCACTTTGCAATGTTTCACCTAAAGTTCCAATTTCAAAATCATTTGATAACATATTTTTGAACTTGGAATTACAACATTCCATATCCCATTTAAACATTTTATGAATGGCCTGACATTGTATTATGCTAATGAATCTTTGACAATGACCAACTTTTGAAAATACATTGGGAGTTTAACAAGCGATACTAACCTACCTTAAGGTTGGCATGGCCTTTACTCAAAGGACAATGTATGTTTCTATAGTTTTGTTGAAGTGGATGACATTGATTATGAAATTAGTATTGAAGATTTAAATTCAAGTAGATGATTTTATCTTCTTATTTTCGTTTTACAAGATCTTTATGATTGTTTTATGTGTTTTTGAGAATATCGACATTCAAAGATTCTTTAAATGTGTTTCAAAACTTTTGTATTTGTTGGTTTTGCCCATAGGGAAGAGACAATCATTGAGGTAGGATTTAAGCACGATTTTGATTCAAACTTGATCCAATGTGTGAATGACATATAGATCATTATGTCTACATATGATGGATGGGCATGTTCCATAGAAGTTTAAAGTGCATGCATTTAAATGAATAGTTATAGACACTTCCAAAAGGAAGTTTTTAATTTCAAGTCTAAATTCATTTATTTGTTTGTTTTTGCAAGTTTGAAGTTTGAGCCACAAAGGATAGATTCTTTGCAATGAACTACATATTTTGCTATAATTTCAAAATATCTTTTGTGAAAAAAAAACTTTTTATGGATTATTCTATTGCAAAGATATGTTGTAATTTGTTTTCATCTTTTGATAATTCTTACTATTTGTGGTACATGCCTTTCATGCAATAGAAATTTTATTAAGATTCATACAAAATTGAATATTTTTCTATTTCTATTGAAACTCATTTTGTTAAAGTTTTGTTTTCACATATGTTTTTTATATATATTCCTTGTTATAAAACTTTGCAAATTTGTTATGCTTGATTATTTCTCCTAGATTTGCATGAAGTTAGACAAAGAAATTAAGAAGAGAAAAAGAACATTAGAAAAACGAAGGACCAAAGGAGGACTAATTATGAAACTCAAGCATGAAGAAAAAATTAAAAACACAGCACAAATTTTTGGGAGCATGATCTTTTGATAACCAAATTGAATTTTGATATGTTGGTCGAATCAATTTGAAATGTATCATTTATTCCTCCAATCCGATTTCACATGTATGTCATGCTCAACTTCTAATCTTTTAAAACTCCTTGAATATTGACATTTGTGCAAACCTTCCAATGTTCTCCTCTTAAACCTTGACATGATACTCACTCGAAAATTGTTTTCGAAATTATTGCGCTGAATTTTTTTTTGAAAATTTCAAAAATTTCAAAATTTTGGAGTGCTTGAATTTTGGAATTAATATTAACTAAAAATGTCGAATCTAATGAGGCCACACTTTTCTTTTAAAGGATAGTGAAATAAGTATATTTACGACATTCTTTACAAGTGTTTAATGTTTAATGAAACGCATTATACACACACACTTTCTAGGTGTTGATTACTACTTAATTTTTTCCAATTCATTTTTACTCAATTTTCTTTTCAATGACCCAAGATTTTCACTTTTATTTTTAAAGGTCATAATAATGGAAAAAAAAAGAATTCAAACAAGGATGTACCTTAATCTATGTTAATTTGTCCAATATTAATCTCTATTAGACATTTTCAAAGTCAATTTTCCTTAGATCATATTATTACCCATGTGAAAAGGAAAAAAAATAAAATTCTTTTAAAAAATTCTGAAATATTATAGCTATCAACCTAGAATCTTTTAGACCATTTTGGAATATAATATAATAATAATAATAATAATAATAATAATGAAATGTTGAACTTGCCATCATACTATGGTATTCACCCCTGGTGGCCCCATTAATTACTAACAAGCATAAATAGGAGCACCATTTAAGGAAAAATAAAATAGAGAATGGGAAAAAGAAAGGGTTGTTGGTGTTTTTTTTATTGATAGATTTGTATTTTTATGTGGCCAATAATATAAAAGGATCTTAAGACTTAAAAATTTTCATATGTCATTTATAACCAAATTTGGTTTTTTCTTCTTAGAGACCATCCTTTTGGCTCCATCACAAAATTGAAAAAGAAGAAGGAAAAAAAACACTAGGACCAAAAAAAAACCCACCACATCACCACTAGTAGCCAGTGTTTTATTTTTCATTTTTCTGATGTATTCATTTTTTTTTTGAGATTTTTTTTGCCAAAATTTAAAAACAAATTCAAAATCACTCCCTTTTCCTGAAACAAATTGCCAAATTTCATGAAAGCTTTTGCCACATTTGGACTTTGATTTTAGTTTGGTAGATTTTTTAAACTAGTTTTTAAAAACAATTTAGAAAGGTTCTAAAAACATGTTGCCATTTAATGCAAAATCCTAGGATTTGGATGCTAGCCAATGATGCATCAACATCAGAAAATTGAAAAAAAATATCACAGATTTAATTTGTGAAAATTTTTTCTCGATTTTTTTTTCCTTGAAAATTTGAAAATTTGACAATTTTTTTTTAAACAACAAAGAATTTTTTACAAAATAGTTCTTTTCAATTTTTGCAAATGTTCACCACCGAAAAAAAGAAAAAAAGAAAAAAATCCGCTAATAACTAGGATTCATGAATGGTCCCAATTATTGCTAGCTTATTCAAAAGCATAGAGAGAAAGAATTTGCACTTCGAGTAACACAACAACAAGAGATCATTGAAACATAAACATATATCTTCTTTATATTGTAGTACCTTGGTAGCTTTGACATTGCTTATATTATTTGTAGGAATGCTGAAATTTTCAAAAAAAAAGAGAAAACTATTTTTACGAAGAACAAAAGTTTGTGAAGGAAAATTAAGAAACATTTGGATTTTTATTTATTTTTGGACATCAAATCTAAAATTGTTACAAGGTGAATTTTTTTAGTTCTTAAATGTTTTGAAAATTTGATGCAACCAATTACTTATTTCGCTTTAGTTGTATGCATTGCTTTGGCTTAGGTTAGTGTTATTATTTTGTTCATGGTTGTGACTTGAGTACATGATTTTTCATCTTGGCCAACTTGCTTGGTGGGTGAAAATTGTAGGGTACAACCCCATGGTGTGTGTATTTACCCACTCAACCGGCCTTTTGAGGGATCCATAAACTCTACCAAAGTGAGGATCACTCTTCAAAATTACTAGGGATGAACACCCCCAAGTGGTCCCTATAATATTTTATTATAACCACATTATGGTCTACTTAGGTTACTACCACATAGATTAGGGGGTTACCTAGGAGTAGAGGGTTAACAAGGTTATGTCGGACCTACCTAGGGGCTATGCATGGTTTACCTATGGAAGTACTAAGGGAACTACCTATGTTAGGGGTTAATTTAAGGTCCATTTAGGAGTTCATTTAGAGCCTACCTAAAATGTTATTTAAAACAAAAACTATCAAAAATCTATATAAGAGGTTACATAAGGATTACTTAAGATGTTACATAGCGACTACCTAGGGACCTACCTAACATACTAGGACCTAGATATTTAACGGTTGCTTAAGAGATTACATAGGGTCTACATAGGGGGGCAATGTGTTAGCCCTAGTTAGCTTTGTTCCAAAGGGCTTCCTTTAATAATGGGCCTAGGATGAGGTGATAACTAAGTCTAACCCCACATTTGACAAAAGTCTTTCATCCATGGGCTTACTTATTGTAGAGCATGAGGCAAAACACTATGATGAGCTTAACCATACATGGATCATGAGGTAATAAGAGTGGGAAGCACCTTTCTCTTACAAGAGGTCTCTTACACCGAGTAGTAAATGAACATGAATACACGTATTCTATTATAGTTGGGTGTAGGAAGCCTCTTGTAGCTACTCTAAGTGGCCTCCTCTTTTTGAACAAATATTATCCATCTACATAAGGTGCCCCGGAGGAAATTTCTATGGGTGTTTTATGTGCACTCTTTTGTGAGATGAAATGTGGTTCCTATGATGGATGATTGTTTTCCTTCTCTTTTTAATGTAGTTGTGAAATGACATGTTGGTTAAAATTTTCCATTATATTCCTTTGATTGACATAAACATCAATTGAGGCAAACATGGGTTTGGTGTTGAGTTGGTTATCTAAATACAAAGAAGAAGAAGAGAAAGAGTTGTGATCAATTGATAGCCCGGTGGAGTTTCTTTAGTATCATGAAGTTAATAATATGATTGCTTCTTCTCATAGACAATTTGTGTGCGAATTATTCCATGGACTTCAAAGTGGGATCACATACCCAAGAGTGAATGGTAGTTTATCCCCAATGTCATGGAACAAGAACCCGTTATCATTGATAACATTGCACAATCAAATAATCAACTAGTGTTTGATCAAATCCATGGCCAAATCCATTGGGCATCCACAACTTGTTGAACCTTCAAGGGGATATGGGGTTGGATGTGTCAAGACCTTCATGGACGAATAATTAATTTAATAGTTTGTGTATTCATCCATTTATTTGTGCATGCAAGTCCGTAGGGTTCACAATTGAAAGTATATGTCATAATTGAGTCAATCCAAATCAATAGTTAAATTGGTGCAACATTCATTCAAGGGGGGGGTTGAAAAGATGATGTTGGTGTCCATGACTTCAATCGAATGCTTAGTTTGTGTAGACATTTCTTATCTACTAGTTTATAAAGAAATCCTCAAAGTCAGTCTTCTAGAAATGCACTTTGAACAAAGTGTGTGCACATGCATTGGCTTGCTTCACTTGGAATGCACATGGAAGTAAGAGTAGGAAAATTCCCTTATTGCAAAATGCTTTCTGAAATTTCTCTCAACTTGCAATATTCAAAACGAACTTATCCAATAGCATAATTGCAAAATCTCCATATTCAACATTTGTGCATTAATACATCATATTTAGAGAAGCTTCAAATTGTTTGGAAAAAATACAACTTGCATACTACTATTGCAAAACAATCATTTTTCCAATTCAACCAGCAACAAATTATAACATAAGTTTTAAGTGCATAGAAAATTTCTTCTTAACAATGTCTGGAGTTCTAAATATTACCTTTGGAAATCATTCTGTTCTCTGCAATTCCAAACTATACTTTTTCTTGTAAAGAAGTGGCCTCCACCAAAAGTCCTGGTGCCAAAAGTCTCCAATTCAGACTTCAATTGCTGCATTCATTGTCTTCTCAAAGAGTTGCTCCATCTGTAGTGCCCCCAACATCCTGAATCATATCTTCCATCACAAAAGTCACAAAGCAAAGAACTCAAGAACTCAAAGAATGTGATTTACCACAAGGGCACTTCAATGAAGCTAGCAAATATTTAAGAGGGGCAAATCAACCATCACAGCAAGTATTAGGTGCGTGCAACACACATCAAGAAAGCATAAACACTCTGCTAAAACTTGTAGACAGCAGAATGATCATCAAGACCTCCTGAAATTGGCCACTGCTTCTTTTTCTCATTACACCCTTATTCCAATTGTGTACTCCAATTGTGGCTTGACCTTGGCAGTGTCACATTAATGAAAAAGTGATTGAACTTCCTCATGTAGACAAAAAGAAAGAGCCATGAATTTCCTCCTCACCATCATCCAGTTCGCATAATGATGTGGGCCCCACTGTCAGTGTCCACAATGTCACTCAGCTCACCAACATTAAGCCCAAATGTGGCCTTCTCAAACGCCTCTTGCATCTGGCCACGGCTGAACCAGCCTGTTCCATTCCAACATAGCATATGAGTATCGGTAGATGATGACCAAAAGAAAGGTATGTTTTGGATTGAATCTGCCTGGACCTCAAGGAACTACAAGTTCATCTATCCAGTACTGTGGCCCTGTTTCTCCCAGAGCAATGCCATATTCTACCCTAAAAAGTGAACCTGTGCATCACAGAGGAAATCTCTGCTTGCACCAATATCACTTTCAAATTCTTTGGTTCCATATGACCACTCCGATGCCAGACTGAAGAATCACCTTGGACATCTCTTTATATCAGACCTTGCATGCATACATCACAGCAGTTAACCATGTACAACTCTTCTGCTTTTCAAGCTGCCCTTAATATACATACACAAAGCAGCAGTACTGGAACTTTCAGCAACTGCACAAGCTTCAGATTCTACATGCAGCTAGCTGGAAAAAGCCTCTGCTGTCAAATCAAAAGAGAAGTCCAATCAGAACAATCCTGTGATCTACTTCAGCAAAGCCAAAACAGACATGCCAAACAGAGAACCTCCAAGACCTAGATCAAGAGAATGCAAACGTTCTGAAGACAAAACTACTGTAAATGAGGAAGAAAAGAACTTTTCTAAAAAAAGACCTTGAACTTTCAAGCAAAAAAAGTCAGAAATAGTGTACATAAACTGATTGTAGCATCATATTATTGTAATATCTGCACTCCATGGTTATGGCTGGGAAAACAAGGAAGAGTCTCTCAGAGATACACAGTGCAGCACCAACTAGTCCCATTATCAGAACTATACATGGTATCTTAACACACACAACCTTCACTATGTCCGTGGACAAACTGGCTGCAAATTCTATGATAAATCAATCTCTATCACAATCCATAGATGATGACAGCCACAGACAATATGGTTGCTGCAAGATAATTTATCTCAAGATCAATTGTAGCCTCAAGATGTACATGCAAGCTCCCTGAACAATATTTGATCACCAAATTGCAATGAGAAGTGACTAAAACAACATGATACCAATGAATTCTAAATGTATAGTTAAGATGTACCATCACAGGCCTTCAGGACTATGAGGAGTTAAATCTTCCAGTGATAGAAGGGATTCTATTATATTCAGAATCTCATTCAAGGATGTGCATAACTATATCAATAAGCAAGAAGTGAATAACAAGAAAACCAATAAAGAAAGATCTCAATTTAAGAAGAATAAAATTGGGTCCTGGTATACAAGGACAATATTGGGAAGGATGGACAAGAATAACAGGACTAATACTATCTGTGTCATCAAAGGCATTGACACCATCTAACATGAATCAAACCAGTCCAGATATATGCAGACAATAATGGCAAGTATGCACCTGAATAGCATACTTGGAACATTGAAAAGAACTCTTCTCAATACTGCTAACAGATTCTCTACAGCAAAAACATACAGCTGAATTTCAAGTTCCAACCTTAACCCTCTCTAACACAGTTTGGGTGACCTACTGTAGAAAACCCCTCTCTTCAACAACAATCCAAGGCTGAACTAGATTGCCTTTTAGACACAGCATCATACATTAGGGTTGGCATTGGAATGTTTCTCATCTCAATCAACAAGTCAACCATAGAAATGGGTTGTATCTTGCACTCCTCAAGCTGCTTTCCTTATTTCAGACAAATCAGCTGTTTTCCAGCCTTGACTTAGCTTCCATCAATTTTGGTTCCTCTTTGATTCAATTCTAGTTTCATTGATCAAGGCCTCAGCTGCTAATAAACAAAACATACTACTTGCATTTCTTACACTCATGCAAAACATGTCAGGTCTGACAAGAGGAAGGATGGGAAGCCATCAATGAATACCAGGAAGCACCGCTGAGGTTCACACTATTTCATCATACTTGCTAAATCCTTTCCCACTCTGTTGCATACTGTTCTCAAGTGACAGAACTGATACCATATAGGTCACATAACACTGTCTTATACCAACACATTCTATCTCCCAGTTCCCAACGGATTCACAAGTGCTGTAGGGAGTTTACACAAACTTGATACCATGGCCCTCATGTCAAACTCCCTGTTCGATGTCCTCCTAAACCCTAAAGCCTTAAACCCCAAGCCCTAAACCGTAAACCCTGGGTCTTCAAAGCAGGCAGTACGATAATATTCTCCGTCCAAAATGAACCAGCAGATTCGAAGCCAGCATCGCCTACCTTAAGCATCGCCGATCTAAAGCAGTCATAAAACTTCTGGTCTAATCTTCTCCTTACAAAAATCCATGAATCCTCCCGCGTTCCATTTTCAACCTGCAAGAAAAAAGAGAAAAAAAACCAAAGAAAACCATGACGAAAAACATAACACATATATTCGGGGCGAAACAAACCAAGATCGCCACCCCGCTTGGCTGAGTTGCAATCGGAGTGAACAGCAGCCAGATCCGCCAGTTGCGCCTTGCCGCTGAGCACATCGGCCCTGAATGCATTCAGCTTGGCTACGGCATCGTTCCGCGAGGTTTGTTTGATCACTTTCCCCTCCGGATCCTTCCATGACGCCGGTCTCCTGGAACCCTCATGCTTCAGCAACAAATGTGATGCCCTGACCTTCTCCGAACTCATTTTTCTCCGCCGTTTATTTCCTCTGCCACGTCTTAAATCACTCGCTCACAAAAAAAATCTCCTCTCTGCAACAACAAAACCACAAACCGATCTTCTCCCTGCAAAAACAAAATCTTTGCTGCAACAACAGCACAAGCAACTCTTCTCTCTCTCTCTCTCTCTCCTTCCTCGCCCTTCTTCTTTCAGCCGCCACTTCTTTTTCTCCCCTTTCTTTCTCCATCTTCTTTCCGAATTTTCCAGCATTGTTGGGTATTTGAATTTTGTTAATTTGGTAACCAAATTCGGTTTCGGATCTGAAATGTTCTTGGAATCATAGATCTGCCAGTTGTTTGTTTTCCGGTGTTGGGTGGGTATTCAAAAATATTTCTCACATACAAGTTTAGTTATTTTACTTTTCTGCAACCCCGCTCATAAAACTGAGACTGGGACTGCAAATAGGTGGGAGACTACTAATAGCAAACCACCTGAACCAATCATTATAGTTGGCCAATCAGAAATAGCAAGCAACAGTCAGATCATATCATAATATCAGGTCTGCTATGTTAGATCATATCATATTTATGAGGTCTGCTATGCCCCATCATATCATCTTTACGAGGTCTTCTATGCCTTGCCTTTTAACCGCGTCAGCATCTGTCATATTTTTCACGTTCTTTATGAGGTCTGCTATGCCTTTTAGCAGCGTTGGCATCTTTGTGGGAAAATGCTGGGCCATAATCATTTTGTTGATCGAAACCAACATGTTTTGACTTTTTTTCATCCAATTTTATTTTGCTGGGCCACATACTGAACACTGGTGGAGCTGCTCTAAGCAGGCTTGCTCAAGTAAACCGTGTAACTTAGACTAGTGATTATTGTGGAGATCAAGCACACATTCATGAGCTGAGACATATTTGTAATTTCTTTGGAAACAAAAATGGTTGCTCAGGAATCCAGATGATTTCTTTTTTGTTGAACCCACAAACACTTTGTCACAATCATGAGTTGAATCCACTGGTTTGATCAGACACCTAGAAAACAACATCACTAGAAAGCAGACCCAATCTTTGAAGCGTAATGAACATATAGTCTTTTGTGTGCATTTTGCTCCATCTGATTAATACCCATGTGGTACTTAGCAATATCGCCAGAAATCTTCTGCTTTACAGCCTTCACAAGATGTCACCAATCCTATCACGCTCAAAAAGTGCTGTGCAATGGCATCCTAAAAATGGTGGATTTCTTGAACAGCTATCCTGCCCCTTGTCTAAGGAACTCACACTGCCAAGGTCGCTGCAGAAAACCTAGATAGTCCAAGAACTTCTGCAGACTGCAAATGGCATTTGTTACGTGGGCCTGTACTTCTGATGCTAACTGCATGACTACAGCATCTGTGTAATGAAAAGCTGTAGGCTTCAAGAGAAGATCCAATCCTGTCTAAAAGCAAATTGCCCACATCTGCTGATATGTTGGATACAATGTGCCTAAAGTGCAGATGGTGAGGGGTTTTGTGGCTACTCACCATTTGAGCATGCAACGGTTGTCAGGGAAACTTTTGCATCGTGGATCCCTCCTTTCTTGCCGCTCGGTTCCATTTGATAGCAACCACCAGTGCATCGCCAGCTGGACCAAGTCCTCTCCGACCCACCAGCTTCACCCCGAATTTCTGGCACAAATACACATATTTCTCTCTGTCTCCTCCTTTCACATCTCTCAAGTCAAATGCCTGCTGGCGGGTAATTGTGGTATAGAGGTGCAACTGCTCCTCTGCTGGCACACTTTGATTGGTTCTTACCTCAGGTGTGTCAGCCCTGCTAGGCATCCGTACTGGCATGTCATAAACCAGTCGCACTAGTGCTAATGAGCTGGGATCTTTTGTCTGTTGATCAAAGATGATAGAGAAACTTCCAAAGTCAAGATCAGGTTCCTTGAAGAGGTCAGCCAATGTAGCCATGTACAACCGCATGTCCTTCTGCACTGGTATGAGGGGTTTTGGGGGGCCCATGCGAGCTGCAGCCGCTCTAGCAATTTTGGCTGCCTCTCGGTGCCCACTTAAAAATGCACCATGCATGGTTGCTGGATACTGACGGTTGGTGGCCTCCCCTGCAAAGAAAAGCCTGTCATCAACACTCTCTGCCAGTATATCATAGTCTTCACCAGATGCTCCCACAGCCACATTTGAGTATGAGCCAAAACACAAGCTATCACTGCCCCACCGTGTACACACAGTCTGGACTGGATTGGGCACTCTTATGCCTTTAGGCTCAAAGATACCTGCGCAATCAACCACAAACCACAATTACTTGCCAATGATCTTAAACCTTGAGCTCCTTTGACAACTGCATCTAGCACTTGGTTTTGCAGTTCAATAGCAGGCATGGTTACAACCACACCCTTTTGCCAAATGGAACATAAATCCATGATTGGATACTAATTGAAGACCTCAACTTACAACTTAAAAACTGAAGCCAGCTTTAAAATTCTGCCCCTGAACTCATGAAGCCCTTGACTGAATCATTTTGAAGATTATAGGTTGAAACTCAAAGAAAACCAATTTTCTTTCTTTACCAATCTGACAAAAGAAGCCAGCAACCATGAGCAAACATGAAAAAGAAAGCACCCCACCCTCAAGAAAAGGGAAAACCAGATCACAAGACAGGAGCGGTGTGCACAACAGCAAGTAGCATATACATGTTCAGGTACCTTGAAAAGAATGTAAGACATTCATTGCCTACCATAACATCCCTCACTGACTTCATCACTTTCTGGCAATGGGTGCAGGTTAATGTTCAACATTAACCAACATACCTAGTTTCTCTTGCAAGACCAGCAGAAACCAGAAAACTCAGCTATGATGCTGGCTAGCTTCAAGGAAAAGATAACCCAAAGACCTGAAGAAATAAGATAAGTTAGAATGGGAAAAAGGAAAGAAAAGAAAACCCCTCCAAAAATGGAAATGGAAAGAAAACAGAGAGAAGAAAGGACTTCAAGACAACAACATTGATAAAGTGGGGTTAGAAAAGATCCCAGCTTAGGAATGAGAGCCCTTTGAACTGATTATTTTGAAGATTCCACAGGCAGAAACTCCAATCAAAACCCTTTCTTTGCTACACAACCCTCTGGTTTGATTCTGGTTTGATTCACAAGAAACTGTGAAGAGTAACCATTATTCTTTGACAGAGCAATTAAGCCTGTCATTTGGGCTACGAAGAACTCTTTGGAGCTGCAAACCTTAAGAACCTGAGAAACAGACTATTGACTATTCCAAATCTTGCATGATCTGAAATATCTCACATGAGAATCCAGAAATCTCCATCTCACGATTAAGAAAGCCAGAACAAGGTTAAAATTTCTTCTTTAACTACAAGAAAGACTTCCAGGAAAGGACTTACAAAACTGTGAACAAAGAACAATATGACAAAGACAAATCAACAGGACCATTTATGATAGTGACTTCTCTATCACGACTTCCCCACTGACTTCATCAGCTCCTAGCTCCCTACAGTGGGTATAGGCCAGTGTAAATAGTAACCTGTGTACTAAGTTTCTGCTGCAAGTCTGGAAGCAAAGGGAAGACTCAGCCATGATATGGGCTAGCAACAAACAAACAAAAACTCAAGGAAAAACACAAAAAGAAAAGACTTGAGGGAAAAAAATAGAAAAGAGACATACAGAAAAGGAAGACAAAACATAGAAAAACTGACTGCAGAGGAAAAATAGACTATGTGAACTTACAGGAAGCTCCGCACTAGCTTCCTCACTTACTAGACTCTGTACAAAATCATTTGGAATACTCCAAATCCTGAAATTGCAAATAGAATTTTTCTTTATTGACAAACCCTCTAGTGCTCTTTAACAGAATCTTTAGAGGGTAGCCTTCAGAAGGACAACAAAATGGACCATCTGATAAACAAAGAAATCTGTAGAACTACAAAGCCTGAAAAATCTGCAAAACTGACTATTGACAATGCCCAATTAAGCAGTCATGGAGATATTGGAATGAACATGAGGGATACAAGTCATGCTAACACCCGCATCCTTTGGTTGAGAGCATTTATCAAAGATATCACAAGATATACCTTGAGGACTTTTGCTTCACAGCTAGATCCAAGAAGTTACAAGAGAAGTCTTTAGAAGTATTACTTAACTCATCTTGGGGTATATGCCACCACCAAAAGAGCCTTTTTCTAGGTACATAAAACTCTCAAGGTTGGGAAAGTTAGGAACAAAAAAGTCATCCACAAACCTACAAACAAGGGACAATCTATGAAGCACAACAGGACTATTCAAGAGATGCTTGAGAAAATCGAACTCATAGAAAAAAGATAGAAATTAGCGAAATAGACAGCACTATTGGCACCTATTGGGATCCCACCTATTGGGATGGCAATACATTGTCTATAAGCACAATGACTGAAAAAAAGAAACAAAGTATTTAACAAAAAATCTAACCAAGAGATTAAGTCTAAAGCCTGCTCAACTTTGAAGCTATGGAGATTCTCAAATGAACTTATCTTTAGTTTACTCTTAAGCCACAAATACCTGTAAGTAAGAGCCATTCTTTGAACCAACAAGAACTTAAAACCATGAAGTTTAAAGCATCTGACCAAACACTCTATTAATCACAACTTTCATATGGGCTCTTAGACTTACCAGATCGAAATTAGTATATAGAGTTGAAAAATCAAACAACTACAGCAAGAGTGGAGAAGTTGTATCAACCTCTGGTCCTGAAAGATTTAGGAGTTTTATCACATCCACTGCTACTGTAGAGTTGTTAAGAATCCAACTTCTAGCAGAAGGAACATGAAGGAACATGAGCCTTTCTGAGCTTTGACACCCAAAGATCATTGACCACAAATAGTAAAGCTGCTTATAAAGAACTGAGAACTGAGCCACATAGAAACAACCATCTGTGAAGGAAGTAGAACTCACCACAAAAATAAATCTTGGTTTAATTGGATTTTAACAGAACTTCCAAGCAGCACCAAGAAATGGAAGATGTGGACCACACTATTAACCACTAAAATTATGAGCCTTATTAAAAGAAAGATGAACTTTAAGGATTTCTGACTTGGAAAAATTTGAAACCTCATACATACCTGCTGGAGAATAAAGCTCAAAGGAAACTGAAGAAACACAGAGTTGTTTACAAAAAAATTATTTTGTAAAAAATAATTTAAAAAAAAAAACTACTAGACTTATCCATGTGAATTATAACAAAAGAATGTTGAGAACTCTTCAGGCAATCCAGATTGCAGGAAGGAACACTTGTCTATGTAACAAAAAAATGTTGAAATTGGCTTTCCATTCACTCAAGATCCCTTGAACTCCTAAAAACTCTTCATGTTTATTGACAAACTTTTTTGAGACCTTTCTCAATAGCTTCTTCAATCAACAGGTGAGAAAGGAAAGCCCTTCTGAACTTTGTACCTCTAGAAAAGAATGTTGTTTGAGTTCTGGTGAAAACAAAACAGTACGACAGGAATGAGTGTAGTTATCATGTTGTATGAAGAGCAGAGTTAACATTGCAAAAGAAGAGAAGTTTTGTCAAAATTTGGTTGTAAGAAATCCAAGAACCTGGCAACCCAAGTGTTATTGACCACCAGTGGAAAAGCTCTATAGAAGGAATTTAGCCACTTCAAACATTCTGTGAGAAAGTCAAGCCAGTGAACATGAACTACTTCATCGGGTTTTTTGTGAGACTTCCAAGTAGCACATTCACTTGCCTTTCTATGAAAAGACCTCAGATGAGATACAGTGCAATTTAAGTACCTCTGAGAATGCTCATAACACGAGTCACAGCTTCAAGGGGAGGTGTGCGCTCAAACTTTATTGCAGCCTCACCAGCCACCAAAGCCATCAGAAGAGGCCCTCCAGACACACCAGCATAGCTGTAAAACAGGAAGTACTCGCCACGGTTCTTAGGGTCTTCCTCGAGGTGACCAAATGTATCAATATCAGTGCCCCAAAACACTCTTGGGAAAAGCATTACAACCTTATTCAAAAGTCCAAACCCTAACCGTTGTATTGCATCCAGCTTACGCTTTGGAAGCTCTGGCTCAAACTTTATCAACCCCTTTTTCAATACGCCCAGAGGCACTGTGCAAAGTACCATATCACATTCAAATACTTGATTGTGGGCAATAACTTGCACACCTTCATTCCCATAATGAATGGCCTTGACTGTTTTGCCATAGAATATAGGTAGACCCTCAGTCAATGCTGCAACAAATTGCACATTGCCTCCAGGAAGGAAACAGTGGTCACCACCCATCTCATATGGGTCATCTTGGTCCCAATATGCCAGTGACAAATTAGTCAGCAATGAAGCATTTGCATACTCAAGGTTTGCAGAGTGCCAATCATATAACTGCCTCTCCTCCTGACCCAGTCCAACCCCACTGCTCACCCGCAGTCTCTCAAGTGTCTCTCCTAAAGAGACCTGGTCTGCTGTGTGCTCCTTGTTTTCTCGCCACTTACCACATGTGTCAAGCAGTTTGTTGAACTCTGCCTCCACTTTGTTATCCACATCCTTCTGAGCAGGCTGGCCATGAGGTTGATAGATTGGACACTGATCTCGGATCTTGTGGAGAGGTAAGTTCATCTGCCGAGCCAAAACTCCAAGTGGATTTCCATGAATCCCAGTGACAACACTCCCACCCAGATCAGCTGCTGCCCATACCTTTTCACCCTCCATCTTCTTGGTGTAGACTCGTCCCCCTGGCCTCAGCCTGCCTTCCACTACCACCACTTTATGTCCAATGGCCAAAAGATGCCTAGCAGCTGCTAGGCCTGCCAACCCAGCACCTATGACAACCACTGATGCCTTGTCTTTTTCTGCAGGTACCTTAGCTTTGATTGCAGGAGCAACTCCAAAGTTAATATAACCATGAGAAAGAAGAAAATCGTAGGCAGATGCAACAAGTTTACTGTGCAAGCTGCGTATGGTTTCCATTACTGTCTCCTGCTCTAGCCATGTGTTTACATTTTCTCTCCATGTTGCTAATATATGATTGCGTACCACAATATAATTTGCTTGTTCTTGACTTCCCACTGTAGAAACTACACCAGCCTCAATTTCTTCCTCTGTCAGTGCATCTCGAGGAAATCCTATTGCTGCAGCAATCATTGCTTCCATGGTGATGTCCTTATCGACATTGCCCAACTTGCGTTTGTGCCCTTTCCCTTCTGACTGCATGCCCAGCTGCTCCTCGATAGCTGCATCTAATGCAGATTCATCATAGGTTGACACTTTTGCATGCTGGCGTGCTGGCCTCTTGCTCTGCCTACCCTCAACTGGTGAAGTTGCATCATCTTTTGCCACAATTTCTGGCTGCTTCCGCTTTCGATTCCGAATCCTGATTCGCTTTTTCTTCTGAGCACCTGTGGTCAGAGTAACTGTGTCTTGTTGAACCCCAGAGTTTCCAGGTGGCAAAACTGTTGTCACCTTCTTTTTCCGAATCCGAATCCGCTTCTTTTTTTCCGTGTTTGCCATATCGCTAGATTTCACTATATTCCGCACTCTACTAACAAACCCCTCTTTGAGATCTTCTTCTCTAGCTGCCTGGGGTGCAAATCTCCCATTGTGTAAGCGCCTCAAACCTCCTCCCACCGATGGTGACTGTTGCAGATTTGTGCCTGGCATTGCTTCTCCTCCTCCTCCAGATGCAGACCCTAATGTGGGCCCAGATGTCACATTTGATGTCAAAACCCCCCCTCCCATCTCTCCCATATTGCTGTTGTTTGTGGCATCTACAACTGCTGGAATATTTGGTGCTGAGGCCAGCTTTTCCATCACCCTGCTTTAGACCACACACCTACACACTTTCCAAGAAGTACAATTCACCATCCATCATTAACTTCTTGATCATTAACCCAGCCCCCCACAAAGAACTTAGAAACACCAACTCTGCAGAAAGAACACGAATGTATATATTTTGAACTTTCAATCTACCATCCCAACTTCCACTAACAAAAAACCCGGAGAAAAACCCCATCACCCACAAAGAAATCACACCCACCATATTATTACTTTTGCATTAGGGTTTCAGGTGTCGCAATTTTCCAAGGTTAACACTAACCCTAATTCCTCAAAAAACAACAGAGAATCTAAGCTTTCCTAGACAAAGTTTGCAGAACCCATGTTTCACCATGACAGAAGAAGAAGAAGTCAATTGGTTCCAGAATGACGCACCTGCCTGACACAGCGAGAATGGCAAATGGGCTCGAGAGAATAACAGCGAGACGAACATCGGAAACCCAGGAACCAATGCTATTACGAAAACATGGCCGGTACATCATCCCCCGACCTTCATCTCTTCATTCTTCTTCGTCTTCTCCTCCTCCTCCTCTTCCTTCGATTGCCTTGTTATTCTTCTTCTTGCCTTGGGAGTTTTACCTCATCACAAAAGCTTTCCGGATTTCAAGACCCTCCCAAGATCAAAGGAAGACCCAAAAAGAAAGCGCAAAAGAAACCCATCAAAGAAAACTCGGCATAAATGCTACGACTGTCTCCTCTCTTTTCGTTCCTTCCGTCTCCGTCTCTTTCTCACAGGCTTCATTGAAAAGAAGACCCGATGGACGTACCGACCGACCTGAAGAGTGAAGAAACCGCTACTGAATCCCCATCAATAACAAGAACAAAGACAGAAGAAGGAGAACAAGAAGAGTTCAAAACTGTTGGAAAATCGTGGACAACGTAAGGAAATGAAACTGCTGAATCCGGAACGACGACAACGAGCAACTCCTAAAACCAAAAAGACGCACTCAAACGCACCCAACAAGGCCGGAGGAGGAGGAGAAAACACACAACAGCAAAATCCTTCCACAGAAATCGTTCACGAAATTGTGCCCGGGGAGACGACGACGACGACGACGACCTTCGAGATCTCGAAACCGTTTCCAGGATCTCGATGCGGACGGGGGATTTTGAGGTCCTGAGAGTTTATGGGACCTCACTTTTTGGTTCTCGACTCTTCAACTTTACGTCAATCAACAGCCGTCCAGATTCGATGCAGGATAATCTCAGCCGTCCAAATTGGGGATTAATTGGAAATTTTCAAATAGGTACTCTCTTACTCTCCAATGTTGTGCGGTTATTTTAGAATTTATAAAGAACCGCCGGTTCTCTCTTTTCCATAAAAGTCATGCAATATTCACAAAATTATATATGACAATTTGTGATGTTAGAAATCATGTCAAAAGAAGTTGTGTTTATTCATCATGATGTTATGAATAATTTTTTATTACATCAATGACAATTTATTTAATATAATTATGTCATGATAATTTTTTGTTTATAGCTTATATTCATCACGACTTCATGTTATCATGAAAATTTTTGCACATGTTTTTTCATCATGTCATGACAATTTTTGTGTTTTTGTTTGTTTATTCATAACGTTTTGATGATTTGTGAAGTTATACAATCAAATTTGTCCGAGCAAGTTTTGTTTGGTGTTTACTCATCATGTTTTGACAATTTGTGAAATTATCTCATCAAATTTGTCATGACAAGTTTTTGTGTTTATGCTCATTCATCATGTTTTGACACTACATGAAATTATACAATCAAATTTGTCATGACAATTTTTTGTGTTTATGCTCATTCATCATGTTTTGATACTTTGTGAAATTATACAATCAAATTTGTCATGTGAATTTTTGTGTAAATTTGTGTGTTGTTTGATAATCATGTTGCACTCCACAATTTGTGTTTTTGTGTTATCTTATCATTTTGCAAGACACTTTGAGTTTTGTATTGTCTTATCATCTTGCAATAATCAATTTGCGTTAGTGCGTTATCTAAAATTCATTTTGTGTGATAATTTTGTGAGATAATTTTGTTATGCATGTGCTTGTACAGATAGTCAGAAAGGACTGGCTTGCTAATAAAAAAGTCACTCATCATGACATCTTGTGCAAAGTAGTGAGCTCTTCTTCTACCTTCCTGATCTTGAAGCTTTGCAGCAAACTTTGGTGTTGGAAGTAACTCTGAGACTGTACCTTACAACAAAAGGTTTCCCACTTTGCAACACGCCTCCAAATTCACAATGACTACTTGATCACTATTGCTGTGATCTTTTCAAGCAAAGCAGCTTCAGGAATTGAGAGTAGGTGTTCTCTTGCTCCATTCCCAACAAAATTTGGCACTAGTTCATATTCAAATTCCTGAGACAAACATACATATGAACCAAACTCTGTACATGCATGAAGCCAAACTGCAGGCTACACATTGCTGCTCGTCAGCACTCCATTCATGCCCATCTCACTTGCTAATGTCTCCAGTCCATGAATCTCTAACAACTCTCCAAATATGAAAGATGTCAAGCACTCTTTTTTTACCAATAAAACAAACCTTCCTACCTACTACATATTTATGAGCTCAGAGTTGTCCACAACTGGAGATACTAAGCCTTGATGAGTGCCAGAGACAAAAAATCTTGCAGGATAGAAACACTCAAACAAAGACAGGAAAGACCAGAAGGAGGCTTGCAACGATTCCTTGAACATCACAGGGGATTATCTGAAGGGGTACAATTCCCACTCATCCACAAATATTACAGCTCTTCACATTTCAATCTAGGAATTCTCATCTTGAGAGCTCCAAGAAAACTTGAGAACTTCACTTTGTCACGGCATTGTGCAAGGTGGATGGATGACATAGATGGTGTCATATTCACCTGAAAGCTTCATACCAAAACTGATCAGAACAAAATACAAAATAAATGTATCTCTGAGTTTGTGAGAGGAAACTCTGCAAACATAATGTTGATGGTAACACGACAAGAAAGGAAAAGAAAACAAACCACACAAATTAAGACAAAGATATGCCAGTCACTGGATCATCTGCAAATCACTGATCTGATTTCAAAGACTTGATTTCAGAAAGGTATTATGTGCAATAGTGTGGTTTTAGTATCAAATGACTTCTCAAAGCATGAACTAATCACATGTACACTGCTGTACCAGAAGACTTGACTGTAGATAAAGAGTGTCTACCTCTATGGGCCTTCATTTCAGGTCATTTCTACTAACCACAGGCACTGTTCTGCATTGAAGATTATGCTTCCAGTTTGCGCATACCTTCTACAACAGATTACTGCAAGTTTTTTCAGGGAAAAAAGTTCCATTCATGGGTGAAGGAGTCATCTTGGCTACACAAAACTGCACCCCTGCCCAGCAGGTTCAAGCAACACTCAAACCTGGGCATTTTGTAGTGGCTAACTGACAGCCACCTTACACTGCCATTAGATCACCAAAACTGCGCATCAGAAACACTGAGCCTGCAAATAATGCAGCAGCTCGCAACAGTCTCTGCAAACACCAACATCGTAACCAGATAAGTAGATTTTGAAACAAGTAACATAGCTCATGGAAGACAGCACATCCTGGTCAATCCGGATTGACAATTGCAGATGGTCTCAAATAGAAAACTTCAATCCAGACAAAACCTTTCCTCAAATGCATAATTCCTCCATGGCATCTAAGTTCCGTCCTTCAAGAAACGAAGGTGTTGGTGGAAACCTAAACATCAAAATATAGATGGCCATGGACTAATTTATCATTTCACATATAGAAATGATCAGCATATCACAAGAGGAAGACCCTGAAAACAAACAACCTGCTGCCTTAATGAGACTATCGTGAGTCATTGAGAGAACCGACAACATGCTCTCCTTGCAGCCAAGGTTACAGCATGCACACATAACCTAGAAATCGATTGCAAACAAAACCAGAGCAGAAAAAAAACCTACTAAGACCGGATGTTCCTTTAGGAGATACATATACTTGTTGATCGCTAGGGTTTCTTTGCGAGAGATACATGTAGACTTGTTGATCAGGAGGTATCCGAAGAAGAGGCAAGAGAAAACAACAGACAAACGACCAGACAAAGCTACAGCTGCAAACGTACCAAGTGCGCTGCAACCTTCTCCTCGTCTTTCGTTTCCGCTATCCACCGACTCTTCAGTTTTTGGAAAACGGTCTGGTTCGCCATTAGGACCGTTCGAGGGCGCTGATGGCGAGGAGCCGCTGTAAGATGGCTATGCAGATGTCGCTTCCGTCGATCTCGTGTGTCTGTCTCTTCCCCCTTTTCTCTCTCTCTCTCTCTCGCTCTTCTCCCACCGTCCCGCGAACTGGTTAGGGTTAGGGTTTGTGCTTCATGCCTGTTCGTGGTTTGTGTTTGGAGCATGTTTGCGAAGTGGCGGAAGTAAATCGCATACTCTTACACAAATTGGAGGGATCTTCCGCTATGAATGCCAAAGAGGATTTGATGCAGAAACAATGGAAATTCTCTCTCTCTCTCCCTCGCAGAATTTTGATGGGATGCACTGACATCACGAGGTTTTTCGCTTTGTGCAGCAGTGCATGGAGTTGCCAGAGAAGAAAGAAACTGCGTAGCGAAATGGATTTATTCCCCACAAAGAAGAGACCTAAACCAATTCAGTCTGAGACAGATTAAAAAACACGAACGAAAACAAGTCTCCAGTAAGTAAACAACCATGACATTTCATGCATCCAGCAGACACTCATGTGCAGAAATTGATATTCTTGAGTGAGGAGTTGTCTCACTGGTTCTGGGATATTTGGAGTTCTCTTGACTTGTTAGTGCTGCAGATTTCAATGTGGCATTGTTCAATAGAAATGGAAGTCTGATTGTCAATAAAGGCACCAGATGAAAAGTAGCAATAGAGAAATTGGTAGCAGAAAAGAGAGAGAGAGAACTTTCTCAATTAAGGTTTGGTTCCTCCAATACACTGCAGCAGCTGCCGCAGCTGGTTCCCAATTTCCTTCTTGTTGATATTTTAGCACAGTTATTGAAAGTGGATGCGCATTCCATGGAGCTCATCAACTGTAGAATCAGTCTCTAGTAAAAATGGTATATTCATCAGATCAGTTTTTGTGGAATATGGAGTGTTGCTGTCAATACCTCAATATGAACCCTGCCATGGAACTCATATCACTTCTGCCAAATGACTGACAAAAAGGTTACAGGATTTGTACTACAATAGAGCCCACATAATCAGACAAGAGATTCAAGTGCCGCATTATGGGACATTCTTTCAAAACTGAAAATCCTGCATCCCTCCAAGATGTAAGTTCACTCACTAAGAAAATTGATTTCAGTTAAGATATGAGGGGTTAAGAGTGCTTCATCCTTGAATCTAAGAGCATCAAATGTGAAATAAAAAGTGACAATTCTTAAAAAGGAGCAGTGGAAAGGGATCACAAACAGGATTTTAAAATTGAAACTGAAATCTTGAACTACTACACCAAAAGGTGAAGAGAGCAATAAGTCAGAGAACAAGACAGAGAAATTTGTTTGAGCACTAATCCATTGCTCACCATGAATTGTAAAATAACAATGGCAGTCATTGCATCCACTGAACCTCTGATGAGGATGACAATCTGCAATCCGTCATGTTTCATTTTTCAACAATAATTCTGGTAAGCAAAAGCTGAATAAGATGTATCTTACCTGTGTAGGGAAGGCCAAGCTTCTGGACAATGCAAGCATGCACACCAACCCTTTTCAGGTAAATATTAGAGACAGTGGGTGCAGGTTATTTTCAGAGGGAAGTGATGTGGCTGTCAAGAGATCAAAAACTTTTGAGATTGTTCCATAAGCACAGCATCTTCAAAAACTTAGTTCCTTGAATAGCATCTATACAGAGGAAAACCCAAATTATGAATCTCAAATCATCAGAGGCTCTTGAAGATGCAATGACAATGGAAACTAGAGGACAAAAACATAGTGAAATGATATGACCAACCTTCTGGATCCAGAAAAGGTCAATACTTGCATACAACTGGTTTGAACACAGGTACGAAATGTCTGCTGGCACATTCAATCTGTAGGTTTGATATCAAGCCATCTACAATTCCAAATTGGTCATATTGAGAGCAAAGGCGAGGTTATGGAAAGTATCAAAGCAGCATGCCTGGAACTAAGATGATAACATTGATCCACAGTTGTGGAACCATTGGTGCTAGTCTAGGACTAGCCACTACATGTTGTATGAGAAAATTGACCGGTGAGCTCATCAAGTGGCTCTAGCTCTAACATAGCAGAATGATTGTTCTTGGTATCTGTTGCCTGCAATGACATTGTCGTTCCCTGCATCCTGAAATACAGCAAAACACCTCAAGAGGCTCTTTCCTAGGAAGGATTGACGATCTCTATACCTGATGATAGATGTAAGTAGGAAAAAGATGACCAATGAAGTACATGTAATCATAAAACATAAGTGGGCCCCTGATTGCAAACCAACAATCATACAGCAGACAATCTCCTTGATTACACAAGGAGCAGACACAACAAGAAACTAACATACACATTCTATATGCCCTAGGCACTCAGCCTTAAAGTAAAATATAGAAGAGCCAAGATAGTTCAATTCAACCAACTCTGAACTGTGGATACAGTCAAAGAATTATACATCACTGGAGAATATAGTTCATTGCAAGAAACACAGCACTGTTAACAGGAAAAAACTCATTGCAAGATGCATCATCATAGTGAGGTAATTCTTCAAGGCAATAAATGATGGGTCTGACTACCATTGGAAAGGAGCCTGACCTAAAGCTTGACAGCACAGTATATGAAATCCCAAAATTGAGAGCAGATGGAGCCTCATTACCGGAAAAACGTTGGACAACTATAACTTGTCCTCATACTCTGACAGGGGAGTAATCTGGTCTTTTAGACCCTTCCGCTTCCTAATGTCAGTGACAATAATGCCTGCCTGTGAGGTTGCATCATGTGGATCACTGCTCAGCATCTCCCAGTGATCAAACACACACTGTGGGAAAGCCTGTCCAGATGTTGCAGCACGAAGAGTACCTGAAAAACCAAAGGACTCAATAACTGGCAGATATGCCTTGATATTGTATAAAGGTGTTCCTGGCCGCTGGACTTCCTCAAACACATGACCCCGTTTCTGATTCAGTACACTGTAGATGCCACCTAATGCCCCCTCTGGTGCCTGGATCTCAACCAGGTACACTGGCTCTAGAAGGCGAGGCTTTGCTGTGAGCTGAGCTGCATACATCACACGCCTGGCAGTAGGAATGACCTGACCACCACCCCGATGGATGGCATCAGCATGAAGCACAACATCGCACACTTCAAAGGCGATACCTCGCATGTTTTCCTCGGCCAAAGCACCCTCCTTAGTGGCCCACTGGAATGCAGCCACTACAGAGTCCTTGATTTCATTCAGATACTGGACTCCCTTGCACATATCCACCACCATGTTGGGGCCAGTGGTCTCTGGCCCAAAGCACCAAATCTTCTTGGCAAGATCCTTGTCCCACCCAAACTCCTCTGCCAGTACCTTGCTCCTCACTTTGGGGTCATCACGGGGACCAATGCGTCCATCATCAATGGCCTCTGCCAATCCGTCCTCTAGGGGCCTTGCCTCAAAGTAGAGACGATTGTGCTTGTTGGGGGACTTGCTCATTACTGTGCGGGATGATTTCTCAAGCACAGTCTCACGGAAGGAAACCACTGGGTCAGACACAACAATTTCAGCACCACCCATGAAATCCTCCTGCAAATCCTTCAGACAAATTTCCAAATGAAGCTCTCCAGCACCTGCAATGATGTGTTCACCACTCTCCTCAATCATACACAGAACCATAGGGTCGGACTTCGCCAACCTCTTGAGACCTTCCACAAGCTTAGGCAGATCAGATGCAACCTTGCATTGCACAGCAACTCGGACAACAGGTGAAACAGAAAATTTCATGGCCCGAATAGGGTGAGCATCTACTTCCTTCTCGCCAGTCAAGGTTGCATTCTTGGTGATAAACTGATCCAGTCCAACCATGGCCACAGTGTTTCCGCAGGGCACATCTTCCACAGATTCCTGGCGCCTACCCATCCAGATGACTGTCCTTTGCACACTCTTTGTGTACAAATCCTTCTTTCCACCTGGCACATAATTGGGTCCCATGATACGAACCTTCATCCCAGTGGCAACCTTCCCAGCGAACACCCGTCCAAAGGCAAAAAACCGACCCTTGTCAGAAGCTGGAATCATTTTTGACACATAGAGCATAAGAGGACCCTCTGGGTCACAGTTCCTGATGGCAGTTGCATACTGGTCATCCAAGGGGCCCTCATACAGGTTCTCCACCCTGTACTTCTGGGCAGTTGCAGGAGATGGCAAATGATGGATCATCATCTCAAGAAGGGCATTGCTGGCAGGAAGCCATGATTGCATCACCCGCTTCATCAGTGCCTTGGACATGAGATCCTTCTCCTCTCCCTTGAGAGAACATCCCAATTTAGCCATCATAGGCCACAGCTTATCCTTCTGGTCATTCATGCAGATATTAATGAGCTGCTTGATAGGAGTGTACACAAACTGGACAAACCCTCGCTGGCAAGTGGGCGATCCTGTGTTCTTGGTTGTCCACTTCTTGGTGGCAGGGTCAAAATAATTCTCACCCCACAATCTCTCCATCATTTTCTTCTCATCCACATTAAATTTTGAGGCATACATCTTGGCAAAATTGGTGAGAGTGAAGGCCCAGCCATGAAGGCCAGCTGAGAAGGCAACCGTTCCCTTCTCAGGGTAGACTTGCACATCACCAAGCAGCGGATCCTCATAGGTTGCCATGATGACATTGGCATTTTCAATCACACGCTGGAACGTCTGATATGCCTCCTCACCCTCCACTTTCAGTTCCAAAAAGCACCTGTCCATCTTGTTCACTGTTAACACTGGCCGAATCCTCTCACCAAGGGCTTGTCGGAGCACAGTCTCTGTCTGCACACACACTCCCTCCACACAGTCCACAACCACCAATGCACCATCGGTGATGCGAAGAGCCGCAGTGACCTCAGAGGAAAAGTCAACATGCCCAGGTGAATCTATCAAATTGATGAGATAATCATTACCATCCTTCTCTCCATGGTAATCCTTCAGAGATGCATCTGACATCTCATAGTATAGGGAAATTCCCGTAGACTTGATGGTGATACCTCTCTCTGCCTCATCTGCCCGGGTGTCAGTGAGCCGGACATCCCCAGCAACTTCTTGCGCAATGATGCCAGCAGCAGCCACAAGTGAATCAGTCAAAGTCGATTTTCCTGGAAGAAGATCCAATCCATGCCCAAAGGCATGTTAGTCTGATACCTTTCAAAACAGAGATGCTTATCAATCCAGAGTACTTGTATGAGTGGCAGACTCAGAATCAAGCAAACCAAACTCCCAAATGTGGATAAAACAACTGCCAATCTTTCTTAGACTATTCACACAAACCAGTACCAAAAAGGTTCCATTCAAACACTCTCAAGAAATGAAACTCTCTGTACCTGCCGCATCAAATTTACAACTCAGAGTACGTTGTTTTTTATGTCAATTTTGTGATGTAGCCAAAGTGGCAATGATCCACATGAAGATTTAACCAGATTTGGCTGCAAGCTAAATATGAAAATAATTTTTTAAACATCCTTTTATATTTTTGGCTACATACTTGAACCATGTATAGAAATCTGACGATATTTGATCGAATTCTGGCTATTGAAAATCTCAAAAGACACTTGAGTATAGCACTTTTAATTTTTAATACAGCTTTTTGGCAGTGTATAGCCAGCAAATAAAAGACTGCTGCAGACAGTGCATGCAACAGGGGGCAAAACTCGTTCAAAGCACATTCATAAGAAACCACACCGCATGCTAGAGTAGAAGAAAATGAGGTTACCATGATCAACGTGGGCAATCACAGACATGTTCCTGATGTTATGTTTTTTGTCCATAATTCGCCGCAACTCATCTGAAGTAAACTTCACCTGTAATCATCATGATCACAAAAACGGCAGCCATTATATCAGCTGCAAATTATACTCTGCCCCTCCAGAGCGATGAGGGAGGAGAGACAATAAATCATCCAACACTTCCACATGCCGGGCTGCCGGAGAACCAACAAAACACCAAACAACGCCAAATTCTACCAACAAGGGACACAGAAAAACCATCCTAGGAAAGCTCTTACCATCCGGCTCACAATCACTACAAGCTACCTCTAGTATTACAGCAAGTGCATCAAATCCCAAACCTCGGCAAGGAAAAATAAATAAATAAATAAATAAAAATCACCTGCGGAACTAGAGCAAGAGGAAAGAAAGAAAGAAGGAAGAAAAATGAGCAGTTAGACAGTACATACCATGGTGACGTTGGTAGAAGAAACGGCCGAAAACGGCAGGAGGCGAGAGAGCTCGGGAACGCCAAGCTCCGAAAGCACGAAGAGGGAGAAGATGGCACAGCAGCACGGCCTTATGGATCCTGCAGCGTTTTAGGGTTAGGGTTTGCTTGACTGTCGGGTCGGCGAGTGAGTCGCGATTTGGAAGCCCGCGTCGATGAGACTTGTCTTGTTGGATGTAATCATTCATTCATTCATTCATTCATTATGGCTCTTATTCATTCATCATAAGTCCACCCAAGTTACAAACTTATGACAAATTTTTGGAATATTTTTTCCTTCTCATTTTTGGTCATCAAACCCATCATGGTGTTAAATTTCTGTTGCCATAAGTTGTAATATAGTGGCAAAATGCTTTGTGATTTTCTGGCTAGTTTCGACATTTGGGAAGCGGTGTCCGGATTTTTGGCGCTTCGCTTGCTCGAGAGAAAATACGCGCCAGAATTTGGCCTTCCTCCTCCTCCTCCTCCTCCTCCTCGCTCACGAAGAATGCTTCGCAGATTCGTGCAGCGAGGAGACGGATTGTGAGAACGAAGGGAGAAGAGAAGAAGAGAAGGAGCGGCGGGGAGATTGAGTGTGTGCCACTGTGGATCGAGGGGAAAGAAGTCTGTCTCTCGGCGATGGCAGTTTCCAAGTACATTTTAGTTTCGTTGCCACTGCAGGGATCGTCTTCTTCCGCATGGGAGAATTTGCAGCGTGGTATCTCCAAAATTGCGTTTGATATTGCTACTTACAAGGTACACAATGTCAAAGAACACCGGAGTTTTCTAGATCTCGGAGCGTCTTTTGCTTCCGCTCGGGATCGTATCAGCTGGTTGCTTCTCGTATGACCTATCAGGGTAGCTAATGCGCAGGGACGGCCTTTTCGAAGAACTTTTTTTTTCTTGCCGGGATCCATGTGCTGTTTCGCTTCATTGCGGATCTGAAAGTGCTGGTGCCAGAACGTATCCAGTATGCCGGAAAGTGTGAAGATTGTAATTCGTATTTCGATCAGTGAACAAGGTTTGTCATGGCGTTGGCGGGGCATAGGAGGTGTCCGCATGCTCCGATACCCTTAGAACTGCCGGTTGTTGTCACATGTTGTAATGGTTGAAGATGGAATGCTGAAGTCTTTTGTATTTTGCAGTTTCATATTCCAGATTTGCGCGTCGGCACACTGGACTCTTTACTGGCCCTCAGCGATGACTTAACAAAGGTGAGAGAGTCCGCTGGCTCATCGCGCTTCTTTACGCTCGGTTGCGTTCTGAAACCGGTGCAGAGTCTGCTGACGGAATTTTGGTTTCTGTACTATTCCGCCATCTCGCTTCTTTGCGGCCTCTTCGGGAATTCTAGGCTTATGAAGATGGTTGCTCTGTAGGCGAATTCGGTCGTGGAGGGAGTGACACACAAGGTGAAGAGGCAGATTGACGAGCTGGAGCGAGTGGCCATTGCAGATTCAAGCGCTCTTGCTGTG
>Ga0116227_10002236_pt1 | contig 44102 bp, 25 predicted proteins | sample S1TSphgellanicum_FD_89693 | JGI IMG/M metagenome (GOLD analysis project Ga0116227, IMG submission 89693) | Host-associated microbial communities from peat moss isolated from Minnesota, USA - S1T2_Fb - Sphagnum magellanicum MG | ecosystem: Host-associated > Plants > Peat moss > Unclassified...
AAAGAAAAAAGAAGAAAACACAACAACAAAAAAGATAGAAAGCGGCGCAGGGGGGGAGGGGGGGGGGGGAGGGGGCCCCCCCCCGCGGGGGCGGCGGGGGGGGGGGGGGGGAGGAGAGACGACCGGCTCCACCCGGTGGAACAGCGGCCGGGCAAGATCCAACGTGGCAGACGAGAGAGAATCGTATCACAAAAGATTTTTTCCTCCCCCTCCCTCCACCCACCTAAGTGGGCCAGTCTCGGGCGCAGCTGATTGGAGGAGAGGGAGATATTTTAGAGGTGTGGGCCAATGGCAGAGGAGCAGGCCAAATCAATATCTGTGTGGAGAGACGCCGGGAGGTCCACAGATACCAAACACCAGCGCGGATTTAGGGCCCGGTTCGCACGCGACCATATCTTTTACCCGTTAGTGCATGGCCCGTTTTGCGGCCATCGATTTTTTTCCCCCACCCCACTTGCTCTTCTCCGCCCGTCCGTCCGTCCGTCCGTCCGTCCGTCCGTCCGTTCGTTTCACGCCACCCGCTTTACTTGCTTGCCTGCCTGACTGGCTCAATTATTTCAGCCTGTCCTAAGTGTAGCTCCCCCACTTGCATTTCCCCAATGCCAGTGGGTCCGGACATTTTACCTCCCTTCCTACACAGGTGAAAAATTGGAGGTGAACTTGATTGTTCATTTGCAAGCGCCACGTTGCTCACAGTAACTTTCACCACTCACTTCAACTCACCGTAGGTAACTTGACTTTTTAATAGCTTAAATCCGATTTTTCTTTTGAATGGTTGGGATTGAATCTCGGGAGTTTAGTAACTCTTATTTCCCAGTTATTAATAATAAATATTATTATTATTATTATTCTTGTAGTGGCTTCTATGCCTTCCAAATTGTCTTGAACTTGGATTTTGTTTTTTGGCTCTCAAGCCAACTCCAAAAATTACCCCCACAAAAACAAAAATAAAAGGCAATTCCACAAATTGATTTACTCTAATATACTAATAAGTTTTTTCTTAAATTATGTTCTCCTTTGTTCAATAGATTGATATTGGTTCCAAGAGGCAATTTTTTCTTCTTTCCAAATTTTTTATTATAAGAAAACTTGGCAGATTTTTCCCAAATTAGTAAAATTAGTTGAATTGAAACACAGAATTGTCCCCAAAAAATTTATCAAAAAATGACAAAATTTGTAAGGAAAAAAATCTCAATTGTTCCAAGGAGTCAGCCTTAAGGTGGGTAGGACCAATTTACCATTCAATTGATTATGAACTTTTACCTTTGTTTATAAAAAAAAGATTTCCAGAGGAAGTTGATGATACTAAGCCCCCATCAAGACTTGGGGTGTCTTGTGAATTTTCTTTTGATTGTGAGCTTGGTTGTGAAGCTTTACTTGTAAAGCTTCACAAGACTTTATTTAGTTGCCTAGCCTCTCAAGGAGATGCTCTTCTATCATATGACCAAGGACCCAGAAAAATGGCATCTCCATTTACATTCCCTCTAGCTTTACCCTCAATAAAAGGAACACCTGCTCTACAGGCATCCAATTTTTTAAAATGCCTTGCAATTTTTTTTGTGTTTTTTCCTATGTGGGTATCATGTGATATAATATATATATATATATATATATATATGTGATTGATTGGGTAACACATCTGACCTCAGGCTTTACTCTACACATATTTAACCAACCGAGATATGTAAAGCTTGTGGGCATGTTTTCCCAATCTTGCAAGAAGTATTTTAGGTGTGTTGCATAACTATGCTCCACATTACCAAGTGTCATTTATGGTTCTTTGATCCTTTGTGATCTTTTGATGACCTTTCTACATATTGTTTTCAGTTGTTAACATGGTTGGATTCTTTTTTGGGGCTTTTTTAACAAATTTTGACAATATCATAATATATCATGGACAAAATAGTAATTTAAAACTTTTAAAAGAATTTTTTTTGGAAAAAGAATTATTGATTTTGTCAATGTGGAAACTGACCAATATGTGGGCTATGATAATTCCATTCTAAATTTTGAAGCAAGTCAACCAAAGAGTTTAGGATTTATAAAATGGTGTCAAAGTGAGCAAGTTTAATTTCATTATCAAAGAAGGGAATTTGGATCTTAGAATCCTATTACATTCCAGGGATTGTTATTTGTTTGCCAGTTTATTCATTCCCCTTGAAATACCCATATTAAGAAAGGCACTCATATTTAAAATATTTACAAGATGAACATCTTTGATTTAAATGAACTTAGTATACCTATACAGTGAAAAAAGTAAGGGTTAACTTAGAGAGTAGAGAGGGCATTTTGGTCGATATGGCAAAAGAGATTCCTTTTCTTCGGAACCTCTTGTAAGGTCCATAGTTTTTAATGTCATGAATTCCAAGGTGTATAGCAACAACTAGGTATTAGGAACACAATGGGAAACTTTACATTCTTTTTTTTGTTTCCCCTTTTCCATAGCATTTTAAAGACTTATAGTTTCATCAAGAACTTGAGAATTAAAAAATCCAAGTGTTAATATTCCAGCAACCATTTTTGACAAAATAGTCAAATTTCTGACACCCATGTTTGAATAATACTTTTACATGATGTTGTTCCTTGTTTGAGATAAAGGGAAGGCACCCCCAAATCTTGGATGTCACCCAATGGATGTTGCAAAAAATGTTAGCATATTTTGTTTGGAGACTTTTGCCAAAATGTGCAATTGTTTCATCCAAAAAGGATACTCTGCCAAAGGAAGTGATAATAAGGATTTTCTTAATAGCTAAAGGCAAATCACATTGTAAACTGTCACCTACAAGATATTTTTTTGTAAAACTCAATAATAATCTATGTTCAAACATTTATTATAAGCTATAATCAATTTTACTCTTGGCATTACATTTTCAATAAAATTTCCTTGACAAAGATGGATGTTACTATGCTTCATTTTGGATCCACCATCTAATTTTCATGCTTTGGTTGTTTCAATAAAATATTCATGACATTTCTTTTAGTTCTTTTCACCATTGGAACTATTATTTGAAATCTCAACTCTACTAGACAAATGACTTTGTCACTTTAGACCAAAACATGTTAGGGAATCTATATCTTAGAGCAAGTTCAACATTGCACTGTAAAAGGTTCTTGGCAGTAATTTGTGTCCAATGCTGGGCTGGCACCAAAATGATGCACCCCAACAGTGCTTGCCAATGACAAATTGAAAGCCCAAGCGCAGGAAAGTCCATGAACAACCCTGCAACAATGCACATTTTTCTCCAAATCACACTACATCTTTTGTCCTTCTGGCCACAATGGCATCAATGGACCCCACCTGACGCATGGGAAAAGAAAAATTTACTTATGTTTACACTATGATCATCAACTTGTTTTGAGTTTTTTCGCAAGTTTTCAAGATCTAGTTTATGGCAATTAGAAATGAAGTGCAACATTTTGGGAGTGCATTGTTGATCACTATAGCAAACACAAGCTTGTTGGAAGGAGAGAAAATTTTGATTCTAAGGTGGTGGAACCAAACAACAAAGGGAATGACCATGAATTTTCACACCGGCTACAAGGTGCATGGGCAATAAAGGAGGATCAAAAGAGCACAAAGCTCAAAAAATGTGTTTTGCATGCTCAAGTGCGAGCTACTACATACATGGCAATAGCCATGTTGAAGTTGAAAAAGGCCTTAGAAGATCAATCAACACTCCAATTGTTCACAATGTTTGAAAAGCTCATCATGACACCTAAAGTGTGTGAATACTCCTTGTTGTGCATGTGTGAGAAGGTTGAGAACCTTTGACATAGGATGGGCATACTCCCGATTTCACATGATGTTCCCACTATTGTTATTGACATGAACACCCCAAGATTGTCACCACCTACGATATTACAACTCCAACTAGAATTGAGCCCCCCCCTTACACACAAACATCATAATCAATAGAAAACAACCAAACAACAAAGATTGCACATACATTTGAGGCTTTGTTTAGAGCACAAAGTACAAACTTACACTACGGCCATGATTGATGCAATTTTTAAATGAAATTTAGAATGAAAATTTCAAAATTCAAAACAATTAAGCTGAAAACCCAAGAATCATGTTTTATTTCAATAATGATTTGGGCCTTTGAGTGCTCACAAGTCTTATATCAAATCACTTTGAAATAAGAAGTGAATGTTTTGATTTTCCAACTTTTTTATGAATTTCATGTATGAATTAAAAGTTAATATTTTACACATTTGTGTCGTTGCCTCATGCTCAAAGTATTTAAGGTTATTTAGTCCCTCATCGTCAATCATCATATTGTGCATAATAATGACACAAGTGAGCATTATGTCAAAAACTATGTACATGTCCCATAATTGGCAAGGATCTTGAATTATTGCCCATTGAACTTGGAGAACACCAAATATCTTTTCGACATCTTTTCATTTTCCTACATTTTGTCCAAATGTTGTCATTTTTCATTCTAGGGTTCATGTACAATATGTACAAAACAACTAAGGGGGAGTAGATTCCATCTACAACCAAATAGTAATGTGAATGTAAAGGATATACAAAAATTATATCAAAACATAATTTAATGTATGTAGTATTTTGAGAAAGTAAAAAAAAAAACCTTGTAAATGTATGTAATATTTCAAGAAAGTAAAAAAAAAAACCTTGTAAATGTATGTAATATTTGGAGAAAGTCTTTTGGAAGTTTCTTATAATTTATAAAAAACATAACAATATGTGGTTACTCATAAAACTTACAAGTTGTAAGGGTCACCTATGAATGTTTGAAGGGACATATATATTAATGTTCTTGACATGGTCCAAGGAACATAAGGGGCACCTAGGCTTGATTAATTTTTGCATTATTCTAGGTCCATAGGAAGGTTGTAATGCACCTTCTAAGATATAACATACTAGGAGGTTTCAAAACCTTTTGTTTACACTCTTGTCAACTCCAATCAAAAATGCAATTATGGTTTCTTACTTTATAAACCTTTTTTATCTCAAAATTTTTATTAGTTTTTGTTTCAATTTTGTCCTTGATAATGGATATAAAATCACCATGAAACCGACTTTTCACCTTTTAACAAATCTATTACAAAAAGAGACCTATTAAAAACATTAACACCACTAATTTTTTCAAACAAGCTAAAAAAACACATGCCATATCCAACATCAATGCAAGTTAAGGTGGATTAATTTTTGCATCACACTATAGTTTTCTGCAAAGTGTAATTTATTAAGATGCAACATGAACATATAATATTATCATTAATATGTTATTTTGTCAAATGGTTTTAGATTGTCAACTTGAAGATGAACATTTTCATACTAAATTTATGCCAGAAATGTAAAGCAAACATAGATAAGTGGACTTTACTACATATGGATAATTATAATGACATAATTCATTACCATATATAAATTAAAAATTTCATTAATTTCATTCCAAACATGTTATGGGACTCAATATGTGACAAATTGAAAGAAGGAAACTTATATTCAAAAAATGTGTTAAAAAAACCTTAACCCAAAAAAAGTTATGGGTTTTTGGGTGACACTTTTTTTCAAAAGTTCATAATTTAATCATTTTTGGTTGAAATTTTTTCCCTAACATGTGTGTTAAAGATGTGTTTAGGTGGCTAGTTTTTTCAACGTATTAATTTTTAAAAAATTACACCACATAATTCACATTTAACCAATTTAAATATTCGAAATGGATTTATATGGAATGTTTTATCCACCAAATGTGATCCACCTTAGCTTGCAACTACCTCCACAAAAATTGATCAATAATAGTTTAAAAGATGGTGCTCTTTGTTTTGTTTTTGTACTAAAACTAACCTTGCCATGCCAAGGTCCACGTATAATAAAATAACCCACACTCAATTATTTTGTCATGTGCTTATTGCAAAATATTTTTCAAATATTCCAAGATTGTTTTTGAAAAACCTTTTTTAATTATATATAAATCTTTTTAAAAAATTGTATACTATTATGTTAAGGTTAATATTAAAAACTATTCAAATTATAAAATCATATAAAAATATTTTCAATTTTTTTTTTAAAAAATTACTGTTAAAAAATATTATTTACCATGTTTTTTTTTAAAAAATTGGATATTTTATATTCATTTCAAACTTTTTCACATGTTCCCATAACATATTAAAAGCATTGTTATATAAGTAGATCAAAGATTTTCAACATTAACTTCATTTACCACTTAAAAATATGTAAAATTAACCATTGGTTACACCTAAATTGAATCATTTTAGTATACTCACACCTACCATAGGGCAATTTTTCCTAGACTAGTGGATATAATCAATCAAATCAAACATGCTTGGAAAATCTTTTCATTTCATTGATCTTTGTTTGTTTCTTGACATTTGCTACGATTGGTTGTGTTAAATAAATGAATTCAAAGCATGTTCAAATAAATCCCACAAATCTTTTCAAACAATCAAATGGATTCATTAAATCCATAATATTCATTAATTTAATCTACTTTCGCACATATGTTAATATTTTGATAAAATTGTGCATTTCTAAATGTTTGAAACGCCAAATAACTAGTAGAGTTTCTTTTTTGTAAATAATAATCATGCATAACTACAATTTCCATAATTTTGAAAAACTATTTTTTTCACATTTGAAAATGATGTTTAAAAAATCTATCGTCATAACTTGCATCACAAAATAATCACAAAAATTTGAACATGACTTCCTTCTTTACCTTTTTCCATAGTTGGTGAATGTCCAAGCCTATTGCCACTTGAATCATTAATGTTTCATCCTCATTCTAGCATAATTGATCAACTAGGTTTGCAAAAATTCTTGTTGACAACATCATGTTGTAGTTCAATGGACAACTATGCAAATTGAAGTTATTTTGTATCTACCTCCAAGATGTCTTCATGTTAAGGATTTCCATTTAAGACTTTTTTAAGGACACTTAAAAGTGATGAACTTTGGGGCATAAAATTCAAACCATATGATGAATTGGGTGAAAGCACATTAAGCCCCCCAAAAATTGTAGTCACAAGTATAATCTTTCTGCAATTAAAATATTTGGTAATGTATGGACATCATATCTTGGATTATTTTTACTTGTTTTAAGTATATTTGATTAGCTTTAGATTTCATCTAATCAATTATTTTGAAAATTCCAACAAACATTAAAGAATTTGAATGTATGGAATATATTTGTGACCAAATAATACCCATCACAAAGTTTGAAAATTTGAATATGTACTTAAAAAGTAAGGTTGTCAATGGAATTCTAGGGTGAATTTTTTTATGGTGCATGATATTGATATACATTAATTAAATTTAAAACAACTTAGAAATTTAAAACTTTTGGGTGAAATTTCATTCAAAAATGTGTTTTTACATTTTTTTAACAATGAATACATAATAATACTTCCTTTTAGGAAAAAAACCACTACCATATCAAAGAAGAGGAGATTTTATAAATGGTCATTACATTATTTTTACAATCTCCTTTTTTTTGGTAATGTTTCATGAATCACAAACATGAAGCCTTATGGCCATTGAAAAACTATAAGTTATATATTTTGTGTACATTGATTTTATTCAATCATCCTCATTTAATTGTTGGATCAAAATTAATTTTGACTCAAAGTGAACTTTGAATTTCAAAGTGTTGTGAAAATTTAAATTTTTTTTGCTTGTGTTTAGGTTAGCCAAAGGATGCCATCAAGATTTTAGCTATTGCATATTCTAATATTTGTTATACATCACTTTTTTGAACAAAATTGGTTCACCCTTAATGTGCTTTCACTCAATTTTTGTTTCTTAAGAATAACTATAACAAATAATGTTAATTAAATAAATTTTAATTTGGAAAATCATGTAAATTGCAAAAAATGGAATCTTTATGTAGTCTTTTTTTGGTTATGATGAAAATCATTTTACTTACAAAGGACTTTGTAACTATTGATTTATGTCATGTAACAATACAACTTTTATTAGTTATTAACCATTGGTATGTAATTAAATAATTAAATATTTTATTGGGTAATATCTTGATAGTTGATAAATAATCTAGAGTTCTTTTGGTTATTACATGGGTAAAAACACAATCAAAAGAATCCAAGTGAGTGGACACTCCTTAAAACTACATTTTTGTATGTTTGAAAAATCACAAATGCATTGCAAAGTTTACAAGCCCAAAATTTTACACAAATCACTTTTTTTTTGCATGTTCAAAGCACTCAAACCTTGAGAACAAATAACCATTTTTTTTTTTAAATGTTATTTTTCTCTACCAAATGTGCACCATTCCTTTTGAAAATTGGAGAAGATTTGAATATTGATGATTAAAAAGGCAAAAGGAATTGAATTAATGAAAATTATTTTTATAATCAATTTGAACACATTTAAAAAACTTTTGACCCTAAAAATTATGGATTTTGAAACTGTGTTTTTAACAAAAAATTGTTCATGTTTATGTGGTAAAGGACATGAATGCATAATATACATGATAGCAAATTAATTTGTAATCAAAATGTATTTATATTTAAAATGAAATGTTTAAAAGGTACCTGAAATACAAATTATAAACTAACACAAAAATGACACATGTCATGTGCAATCCTAAGAAAAGAACTTTTACCTTGGCTTCTTTGACCGTGTTTTCACCCATGTGTAACAAAATTACATTTGTGACATTTTTAATGTTACTCCTTTGCATGAAAACACCTTTGAATGGTCCATAGTAGTTGATGTGATATAACAAAAATAAAATTACATAACATACAAAAAAAAATTTATGATAACAAGAAAACCTTCATGCCATTGTGTAATCCATAGTTGTAGCACAATAAACAAGGAAAATGTCACAGGCACAAAAACAACCAAATCTAGAGGATTTTAAACCGAAACAAGAACAAGGGTAAGCCTAGTTCCAAATCTAGATTGTGAAACAAGAAAATAAGAACAAAATCACTACATCTGTAAAATAGAATTCCAATAAGATTTTATTACAAGGAAGAAACAAAAATAAAGCAAGGTTATGACAAGACAACGTACCCAATATTGATGTTGAACAAACTAAAGGTAATGGGGAATTTTACCTTTATTTATACCCATTGGGCACCTAGCTTAAAGATGTTTTTCGAAAAACTTCCAACCCACATGTGTCCCATGTCCACCCATGTGTGAATTATAAATGAAGGGTGCAAGCAAGATAAAGTGAACAACTTGATTACCTTGTCAAAATTGGAACAAATAGATTTAAAATAACAACAAAACCCATTAGGGTGAAAATATTTTAAGGTGTACAACACAAGATAAAAAAGGCCTAGTCCTTATTGTAGTATTTTCTTACCTTATATTTTGATCCCCATAAAAAAAATGAATCAAAAGTTGTCAAAATTTTCAAAAGGACTATATTTTAGACCATTAAAATTTTAGATTCCATCATAATCATCCATAAATGTGTCTTTACATGGTTAAAAAAGACTAGGTAAAAAAGATAAAAAAAAAAGTAACATTATTTTAGTACACTTTAAAGAATTTGGACCCATTATAGAATTATGGAACATTGAATGTTTTCATTTCAATGATTAAATATGATATATGTTTTACCCTAATGTGCATTGATTTTCATATTTCAAACTATAAAAATAAGTTTTAAGTGGGTTTTTCAAAATTCAAATAACTTTTTCAAAATTCAAATAGCTTTTGACGTTTATATTTCATTATGGGCTTTTAGTTTCAAGTAGGTGTCAAATAGGTTTTTACAAAAAGGAAATAGATTTTTTTTTTGATGACTTGCTAAAACATATGTTGATTTTCATTTCCTAACTTATTACATATCAATTTCATTAATTTTTCTAACCCAAAAGTAGGTTTGAACACATTTTTTAATTGATTTCCAATGTACTTTTTAATCTATTTTTAAACTTCATTTTATTTTTATTTTTTTAGCATTAGAATCTTATAAACTTAATAGAACCAACTAATGCTATTTGACACATACTTTCATTTAATTTGATACTACTTTATGGCAATTATATGAAAAACAAAGGGTTAAAGTGGAGACGCTTATTTTTTTGGTATATTTTATTTTGCTTTGACTTTGAACTAAAGACTCAACTTAAAGTGAATTAAAAGTTAATTAAGAATTAACTAGAAATGGACTAAAACTTAATCGGAAGCTAATTAAGAATGAACTGAAACTAAACTAAAAGTTAGGTACAACTTTATTACAAGTCATGGGTGAACATTCAAATAAATGAATTCCTTAACATTGACATCTGTAACATCACCTCCCCTTTGAATGACAGTTCCATGAGGAACAGATTTTAGTTTGTTTAGAAATAGTTGATGAAATTTGTGAACCTTCTCCATGGCATTTGATAGGCTTTTTATTGGTTCCCAAGTGCATTCATTCACATTATACCCATGCCAATGAACAAGATATTGGAGTTAACAATTAAAAATCCTTGATCCAAAATGTCCTCCACTTCATATTCATGTTCACCATTGATTTCAATAGGTCGAAGGGGATCATGAATTTTTCCTAGAATGGTAGACCCAAGGTAAGGTTCCAACAAGGAACATGAAAGACAAGATGGATTCTTAGAAAACCTTGAAACTCAAATTGGAAAGCCACAACATTTATTTGTTTCACAATGAACAATGGACTTTGCCTCTAATGATCCAACTATTCTGATGGCCTTATTGTCATAATATGTTGTTGAAGCCAAACCCAATACTCAACCTTGAAACTGGGTTGTTCCTTTCAATGTTCATTAACATTTTCTTTGTATTGCCTCTACATTTTTTCAAGGTTAGATACAAGTTGAGCTCAAACGTCTACTAACCATATGGTTCAATCCTTAGTTGTTGGATTCATAACTTTGTTCACACCTTGAATGTCAAACTTGGGGTACAAACTATGATTTGCAAAAAAAAAAAGTTTATTGGGTCAATGAATGCATTGTGTTGTTGTACCTAGGCAAAGTTCACATACTAAATTAATTCCAATTTTTGAAATAATCCAAAGATAGAAACAATCAATTTTTAGAGTTAAAAAATAATATAATGACATATTGAACCTAGTGGGCACCAAACAAAGTGTTCAAATGACAAATTTTCAAAAAAATAAATTTTCACCATCATAACAAAAAACATACATGATAATAGATAAACCTAGTGGTCACTAAAATTTAACAATAAACAAGACCTTACAATGAGGAGAAGAACTAAAACATTGCATAACACTGCCAAGTTTTCATGGTGCCCACTAAAATCAATAATTTAAAACACTTAGTAAGCAATTTAGTGGCAAAATCAAAAGACACAATTTGGAATAGTACCTACCAAATATTATGCCATTCAATTTTGTATAATAATAACAAAATGGTTTACAATAGCTACAATTCATGTATTTCATTAATCGTTGGTGGAACATTGAACACAAAAGCTTGAGGCATTAGGCAATCAAAAAAAATTATTTATTAAAAAATAACAATAAAAATATCATTTAACGGCCACCAATGGGTATCATAATCCTAGCTTGAAACATATTGGGACATATATATTGAACATATACCCTCGAATAGGAAGGAATTTGCTTATTATGAAATATGAATTTCACCCTGGAAAATCGACAACCAAAATAAACCTCAAGCACATGAAAAAAAATGTCCATTATCAATTTATTGATTTCATACAAATACATTGAGTATCAAAAACTACATCACCATCCATATAGGAATTCGGAATATGAGCTACTAAAACTGAAATTCAACTCTACAAGCAACCCAAAATTAAGGAATCATCTTACTTTTTAGACCAAAAATCAAACATGCAACTACATCCTTCACCTTTTAAAATAGAGAACCCAATCGACAACATGATTTTCTACTAATTAAAATTACATATGGCTTTGCGCAATCTACAAATAAAAACCAGAATCCACTACAAATGGAAATGAATAATTGAAATTTCCACAAACTACAAACCACAAACTAATACAATATAAAATAAAAATAAGTAACTAAACCAACATGAAATGAAAGACTATATTGAAAATATAACTAAAACAAAGAAAGGAAATTTTTACTTAGGATGTCACTTCCAGGAAATTGTGTTATTACCAGATCCATGTTTGAATTTCCTTCAAATTAATTGAACCAAGAGTAAAACATATATCAAAAACTAAATAATGGCTTTGAGAACTTCATGATAATTGTGAAATGGGCGTAAACTGTTTTCACAAAGGGCAAACCCTTTAACACTAGCCACAACTAAGGTGCAAGGTCTAATCATTACACCTTGTTTTTGGATAACTCATGTCCTTTGAATGGTTCAAGAAAAAAATTGTTCCATTTTGGATTTTGAAAGGCCTTGTTAGGTTCATCATCAATGAGCAATGTTTGATCCTTTTCCCCATAAAGCAAACCTCTGCATGCAAAATGAACTCAATCCAAGTCCTTGAAATTGTAATAAACTAAGCATGTAAGCTAACCCATTGTTACAGTGCATTACTCACGTCCCAAAACAAACACAAATTGATTGATGAGAGTTTGAAGCATCAACAAAGGTAGAATTTCAAGGACATCTTTTAACAACATACACGACCCAATAACAATGTAAAAATGTTCAAATGTTCAAGAAAGGAAATGCTTTATTCTAGCACAAATTTCCAACTTGGAAACATTTAAATTCTTCCCAATTTTCCTTGATTCCCTTGAAAAAAGGCACATTTTGGAAAGTAACAAAGGACGCCATTGACACCAAGAATAAGTAGCTTTTTAGTTATCTCATACCGAGGTCGAAAAGTTCGAATATGCTGCTTTGGATTCGAAAAAGCAACACCAAGCACCTATGGAAGAAAAAACAAGTTAGAGGAAAGAAAAATTCAAGAATGAATAAAAGCCTTCACCATTGTCATAGGATATGTTAATCTAACTAAACATTTATGAAAATTAAATTGATATCCAGAACATGGACAAATAATTTTGAATGTTAGGCTTGAACATCTATAGAGAACTAAGGGAATTGGGTAATAACATGGATTGGAATGTTACCTAGTGGCCACCAATGTGAAATATAGATATTGCTTGGAAAGTTATTTGAGGTTTAAAAGGTTTTCAAGTATGTATGTTGAAGGTAGTTTCATGCATTAATGATATCAATTGGCATTGTTTGGTTTTTTGGTTCAATGTCTACTAAAGGCATTGCACGGAAATGTACAAATCAATGATAATATTTTAAAAATGTGAATCATGTAATAATGTTTTGGACAAGAGTTTATTAAGTCTAGTGGTCATCAAGTGTGACATAATTCAACATTTCTTCATTATTGTTTAAGAAATACAATTAAAATTAATGAGAGTATGGTTGAAATTGCTTCAATTTGGTGGGTCCCAACATATGGGTTTGTGTTCACCAATTGTGTTGTGTATGGATTGGAATTTGGCTTTTGGTCGAAAATTTATGAAAGAGAATTTAAACTTATGATTGAAATTATTGTTGCAATGACTTCAATGTGGTGGCCACTAGATTAGTTTGGGCTCACCATTTATGCTAAGTATTGATAGAAATTCAACTTTTGCTCGATAATTTATGGAATGTAAATAAAATTTATTGTGTAAATTTTTGTAATTACTCCATTTTGGTGGCCACTACATGGGTTTGGGCTCACCATTTATGTTAAATAAAGATAAAAATTCAACTTTTGTTGGACAATTCATGGAACAAGATTAAAAATTTTGGTTCAAATTGTTGTAATCACTCCATTTTGGTGGCCACTAGATGGGTTTGCACCCACCCATGAAATGTAAATAAGTCCAAAATTAAAATTTAAGTCTGGAATTAATTAAATATGTGTTCAAATTTTGCCATAAAAGTTTTGACCAATTATCTTGATGATAATTGATTGTGCATCATAAATATTACTCCAAGACTTGATTGACCCATTTGTTTGCCCATCCATCTAGGGGTGGAAAGTTAATGAAAATTTCACCTTCATAGCTAAAAGCTCAAAAAGTCGTTTCTAAAATTTATATGCAAACTTAAGCTGATGATCAAAAATGATATTTTCAAGAAAACCATGATATCAAAAAACATGATTTACGAATAATTTGGATGTTCTTTCACCATTTATTGTTTTGGTACATGAAATGAAATGAACCATTTTCATTAAATGGTCCACCACCACCAAGATGGAATCATAAAAACTAAAAGGTGGAAGGTCTATGATGAAGTCTGTCACAACCTTAGTTTTGGGTTCGCGACCAAGGCAAAGGCTTGAAAAGGTGCAAGCCAAGAGTGAAGCGTGGGAGTCACATTTCATGCTACTGGGAGGGTAGGAGAGTGTGAGGGAATGAACCCACACACTCCCAAGTGGGCTCCCACTTTGGGAATTGGAGTCCCAAATTTTCAGAAGGTAATTATAGGGGTCAAAACTCATTGGATTGAAGAGTTCCTTCTATCATTGAATTTTTTTTGAAACATAAATGTCTAAAATGGGCTCGCATGACCCATTTGAGCACTTAAACCATAACTTATGGCCAAAAGAAGGGCCGAAAGTCAAATTGCCAAATTTGATTTCCGACCATTAAAAGTTGGGAATCGCTTTGATTTCTTGGCGTGCAAATGGCATGCCACAATGAAGGCTACAACTTTACTTCAGACTTCATTTCAATCGAAGGTTTGAACACTAAGTTATTGGCTTTCAAAGTCGCGAGAGTCTCAATATTGGGAATTTCGAAATTCTAACTTTGGAGTCCCGAGACAAAATGACATTTGGGTGCTAGCCCCATGGCCAGGCACAGAGAATACTATAAGGGGAAAGGTGGTGGTTTTCCCCAAGTTTAGGTTGTGGTGAGTCTGTGAGTTCGTGTTTGTCCATGGCTCATCCATGCACCAAAAGTGCTCCAATTATGCATTAACCAACTTGTTGTTTAGTTTGTGCAGGTCTGTGTGATAATTGACCCGCTTGTCTCTTGTCCTAGTCCTCATCCCAAAGCTCTAGCACACCCCTCTACCCCCAAAGTGTTATGAGCCAAATAGCGTACTCCAACTTTTCATCCCTTCGATGTTTTCATCTTGGACTTAGAGTTGAGTCTATCAAGGAGCTTGGGGGTGCATCAAAGTCCATGGAAATTGAAAACCATTGGGATGCAAGGATCAGCAATGGTTGAAAGAGACCATGAAGGTGATGATGAAGATTTTTTGCTCAAACATAAACATTGCAAAATTCGACAAATTCTTTCACACACTTCCAAACCTATTGTCATGGATGCCAATGCCATGGAGTTCATTCATTTGAATGTTCATCCATGACTTGTAATAAACTTGTAGCTAACATGTAGTGTAGTTTCAATTCACTCTTAGTTAATTTTTAGTTAAGTTTTAATTCACTTCCACTTGATTCATAATTCATTTCCAATTGATTCTTATTTCATTTTTAGTTAAATTTTAATTCATTTCTAATTAATTCTAATTAAGTTTTAATTAAGTCCAAGTTAACTCCTAATCAACTCTTAGTTAACTCCTAATCAACTTTTTGTTAACTCTTAGTTAAATTTTAATTAACTTTTAGTTGACTTCTAGTTAAATCCTAGTCAACTTTCATTTAAGTCATAGTTAATTCTTTAATTAGGAAGGTTTCAAGAAGTTTTTTTATTTGATGCACACATAGAAGCCTTTTTGGAAGCTTCCTTGAACTAAATCCCCAAAAGGGTATAAACAGAAATAGGATCCCTCATTTCCTTCAATCTATTCAACATTAGTCTTAGGCATGATCTTGCACTATAACCTCATCATGTTCTTTTCATGTTCATGTTTGCATATGTTAGCATAATAAAAAATTGTTTTCATGTTTGTTTTGCACATTTCGTGTTCTTACTTTTGGTTCTTATGTTTTTTTCAAAAATCACATAATCTTATTTTATTCTTCGTTTGAAAGTTAAACTTTATTTTTTTTTTTGCTTTTATTTTTGTGATTATTTGTGTCCAAGATAATTATGGCCACCAATAATCTCAAAACATTAATGCCATGGTCTTGTTGAATCCAAAATGGCTTGCACTTAAAGTATCATGCTTAGCCTTAAAAACTTGAAACAATGCATGGCCATCAGGAACATAAAAAAAATCATCATGATATAACAAACCATTTTAAAAATTGAACTTAACATGATCATTGGAAAAATCTTGGATTTAATGATGACTTTTTAATTGGCCTTGGATGCCAATAACAAGAGGGTCCTTTTAAAAATCTTCACGAATTTGAAAAAAAAGGGTTATGTCATCAAGAATTACCAACAACACTTGAAGAAAATGTTTAAACTTGAAAATGACATCATATTGTTACTTGTAGGCTTCATCTCCTTCTTTAGGTGTGAGGTATGAACAACAAGACAACACATCAAATTTCCCTTATTGGTGCTTAGGGCAATATGTGATGACAAATTGAAATCATGACAAGGACATTGCCCACCAAGCTTGGCATTGATTTAATACATGAATTGTTATGAAATATTGCACAATTTCTTCTAGTTTGAATGCACAATGATTTCATGTTGAACTCCTTTAAGCAAATGATGCCATTTTTCAAAAGCATCCATGATGGCGAAAAATTCTATATCATGAATTTCCTAATTAATCTCCATAGGAGAAAACTTCAGAGAATAAAAGCTGACAAGATTAAAAAGATTGTATTCTCCAAGTTGTGAAAGTATGTTAGGGTTTTGTGTGAAACAAGTAGGGTTGTCCAATTCAAAAGTGTTGAAAAACTCTTGTAATATTTTCATTCATCATTCATGTGAGCTTTATTGTGTCAATGAGGGCTTTTTGGAAAAAGAATTGGAATGATGGAAACGGAATAAGGTTGTTGGTTATGTGAGAAGTTTGGTGTTGCTTCATTGTGCTCTTGATGGTGCCTTTGTTAAATCTTCATGGAATGTTGGAAGATTTTTATCTTTGAATGTGTGGTGTGGTAGTGCTAGTTATGTTATGGCATTGTGCAAGTGTGCAAATAAATTGAATAGGTTGCAAGTGTGGTAATAATATCTTAGAACAAGTGGCTTAATGGAGTTAAGAATTTTTATTTTTGGCTATGTTAGAATGTGATGTTTTTTTTCTTTGCTATTAATTAACAATGGAAATACCCTTTGTGTTTTGCTATGTTTGGGTATATTTCTTCACAAAAAGTTGATGGCAAAGATTAGTATGTGTTGTTGTTTCTTAATAAAAATGACAAAAGAAAATGATGACAAATTTTAGGTCCTTGCATTACCATGTTTTGATATATGTTAATAAGTTTGAATGAAAGGAAACTTATCAAGGGCATGGATATGGGAGGTTAGAGGATGTATTAATAACAAAAAGGATTGTGATTTTTTAAGGTTTCTAGAAGAAAAAGATCACTTTGATTTGCAACAGTCATGATAGGGTGCAGTTACATTAACAAGAACCACAACAAATGTAATTCATGTTTAACTTTTCATGTTTAGAAGTGATAATTTAATTTGGTGTTGAATGTATAATTTTTTTTTATATGGTAAAGTTCATAATATATCATTGAAAAATTTGAATTAATTTGAAAAATATTATGAATAAAAAAATTTCAAAAACATTCATTAAACACGGTAATGCATGCTTTTAACTCTAAAAGGATATATAAATAGACTTCAAAACTTTTGAAATTTATATATATTTTGAAATATTTTACATAAACCTTGACATAATAATGTTAAGATTTTTTTTCAAAATTTTGAATTTTTTTGAAAAAAATTTAAAGAATATTTTAAGGAATAATATTCCCCAAAAGTAGTCCCAAAAACAAGCAAGAACAACTCATGTTATCCTATTTGCATTCAAATCATGAAAGGGCATAATAGGATTTGTTGACATGGATTAAAGGTTTCTTATGGGTTTAAAGAAAATAAGTACACCATTTAAGATTTCAAGCAAATTTGCATCTATGTTTAGTAAAACAGTGTCTAGAACGAAAATTTGAAAGTATGGTTGTTGAAAGGTGGCAATCATATAGAGCTAGCAAATAATTGAAAAGACATCTTGAAAAATTAACTTTGAGTTCAACAAACATAAAGAAAGTTTGATTATTTTTTATCATTGTTAATTGAAGAGCTAAATCCAAATGTTCAACTTTGCGTTATCATCTTCAAGACTTGATGTTATCAGTTGTTCTTAATGTCAATCATGAGTTAATATGTGCAAAATGATGCAATGTTGAATGGAAAAATTGAGGACTAGTATATGCAAATGCAAGCATTTTGAATTATTGAAATAATAAAAACTACAAGATTTTAATTTATCTTTTTAGGTTACACATTATCATACCAATTCCATTAGAAGAAATTTGAAAATTAACAACTAAATTTGTGATTCATTTGTAAATGTAATGAACATTTGTGACTAGAAACACTTGTAGTTGTTTTGGACAAGTGGCATAAAACAATTAGTTGCAAAAGACATGAGATGGTGATAAAATTGACAATTTGTAGTTGCAAACCTTATGACTAGGCCGAAACATTTCATCCATTGCCATGGATGATGGTTAGTTTGACACAAAACCCCAATTTACAATGACATTTATGATTACATTTGAGATAGTCACATGTAACAAATGTCCCATTGATGGGTGGTTTAGATTTAGCCATGTGTTTGTTTAAGGAGATAATGGCCATAAAACATGTGGCAATTTGCCATTTGTTCAAGAAATATGTATACATTAATTAAATATTATAATTAATCAATTAAATATATCCTAGGCTAGGCTAAAATAGGCAATTTATCCTAAACTAAGTTAGAATATGCTAGGTAGGTAGGTAGGATTGTATTTATTTTGTTGGTGACAAGTTTTTTTGATTTGTTCATCCCAAATGGCATTTTGAATGTTTATAGTGCATACCATGAACCTAGTCCACCCTTTCACCTAACTATATATTTTACAAGTTTGAAATTGTAAACAAAGGATATGGGATAAATTTTAATGAAAAGGAAACACTACAACATTACAACATTATCATATCCATTATCCCATACAAAAACACGATCATATATCCATACAAATTTAAAATATTTAATCACCATTTTTCCTACCCACCTACTACCTATCATCCTTATCACTTGTTACCTACATCCTAATCTATCTAATTGATTAATCAATTAATATAAAAACATCATGACATATCCACACAATAAAATGCCTATAACTATGTATTGTCTATTTTACTTACTACCTACTACTTAACCTACCAACTACCTACCTAATTTACCTAGCTTAATTTATTTAATAAATTAACAACATTTTTTAACAAACTATTAATTAGACAATAAATTAATTTGTACATTTTGAATTATAATTGCAAAAATGTCACTATCACATATGCTAATGTCATGGAGTTAATTCATTTGAAAGTTCATCCATAACTTGTAATAAACTTGTACCTAATTTTTGTTTTTGTTTTAGTTCACTCTTAATTAGCATCTAGTTAAATCTTAGTTCATTTCTAGTTAATTTTTAATTAAGTCTTGGTTCACTTTACTTAACTCTTAGTTCACTTTCATAGTTCACTTCTAGTTATCTTTTAGTTCATTTTTAATTGATTTCCAATTAATTTTTAGTTCACTTTTAATTAACTTTTAGTTAAATTTAAGTTTACTCTTAATTGAGTTTTAATTCACTCTCAATTGATTTTTAATTCACTCATAATTCACACATGAGTGCACATGGATGCACATGGGTGAACATGGGTCACATATAAATTGAAAATTTCTTTAAAAACTTTTTTGAGCTAAGTGCCCAAGGGGTATAAATAAAGGTAGAATACCCCATTACTTTTGGTTTGTTCAACACTAACTTTGGTATGTTTCTTGTCACATTGATTAATGATTTGCTATTTAAGCATAAAGGTGAGGGGTTCAAACCTTCACATTTGCACCTAAGTTGGTGGGCTAGTGGGCTAGGTGGCCTAGGTTTTTAGGCGATTAATTTAGCTTCAATAGTTATGTACCTAATTAATTATTAATGAATAATGAATTCACTTGTCTATAATAATTAATTTTCGTTCAGTAAGGGGTTGGTCACTTTTGCCATGATAAATTTGTCCAATTTTACTGAAAATGAGCTAGGACTTAGTGCATATTGGTGTAGTGGATCAACAATATGTATTTCATTATTACAAAATGTGAGTGCAATTCACTAGTCCTAGTTCATTAGGTCAGTGAATTCATTATTTTCCAACTAATCCCCATTTACTATGACCAATGAATTCATTCAAAATCTAGTGAAATCACTTGGCATATAGGGACATTTTTTGTTATAGTGTTTATGGATACACATTAAAACCAAAATTTTTATTGTTTTTTTCACTTATGAAAATTGAAACCATCAAAATCATTTCATCTTTTAATCTTTTGGGGCAAAATTTCACAATTAAAAAATGGTTGCTAAGAATTAAAGGTGGAGTTTGTTACTTGGTGAATGGCAAAGATTAAACAAAGTAAAATATAACTAGGAGAATGGTAAATATTAAGTAAAGTAAAATGTAGATGGCTAGTGAGTTGGAAATAATGAAGACATTTCATTAGTTTGAAGATTCAAATTACTTTTGGGGGGAAAGAATTTAAAAAGTAGTTCTAGAAGTTAAGAAAGTTGTTGGAGATTAAAATAAAAATCATGAGTAATTTAGAGTTTTGTTGGGTTTCAAACCATAAGTTTTCTTGTTCTCCAATTTAGATTTATACACTTGATACTATAAATATTTGATATATTCAATTCTAAGTAAAGAAAGTAATATAATATTAATGATAAATAATGAAACTATTCTAAAATATTGTGCTTTTAAAATTGAATTGTGAAACCTAATTACAAACTTTGATATTAATGATAATAAAGAATCTGAGAAAAAAAATGGTAATGAAAAAATTGTGTGAAAACAATTTGTGGAAATGATTATATTGTTTTGTTAACACATAGAAAACAATTTTAGATAGAATTTGTGTTTACAAAAACCCAAGGTTCAAAGCATAATGACTTGATGACATGGTCTACACCAACAACAAAAATAGGCATTAAAAGGAGTTGAACATGTTATGTCATCTAAAGACCTCGTCTAAGAAAATACACTAAAATGGGAGTTGGGGGGGGGGTTTTTGGGTTTGCACATTAAACCATAACTTCCCTCCTAGGTTACAAGAGGGCAATTTTGTCATTTGACCAAAAAGTTTTTGTTTGAGGGGGCATTACTAATATCATAATTCCCTTCATTAACCATTTACATTCAAGTCATTGAAATAACAATGGTGTACAAATGTTAGGTTTGGGGGATGATGAAAAAACTTTTTAAGATCTAATTTTCATGAAATGCAATTTACATAATTAATCAATCCCACATCTTAACTGGTGTGTTCATGTTTTCACCCAAAACTTCTACAGCATCTCTAGTTTTTCCTTACAATGAAGCCATTTTAGCATGGAAGGAGGTTTGAATGTGATATATAAGCAAATTGTTGCAAATCTTAAGAGTCAAGAATTAGTATATGAAGGCAATTATTTTTTTGAAACTTCTATTTACTCTCTTGTGATGGCATATCACTCTTTTCATGCATATATGTACTTATTTAAAAATCCAACACTTTATACTAAAACACTTACTTGATATATTTTGGGTTTGATTTTCAATTAGCAAATCTCAAAACTTGATGTATCCATTACTTTGTATGCATTGTTCGAATGTAGGTCAAGATTGCAACAAGGAATTTTGAATGGTATTGCATGTTGGGTGGGTGTTGCTAGACATGAATGTTTCAAAATTAGGATTTGTTTATGGGGATATTTGTGTGGGTGTGTAGATTCATTTGTTACATGGACCAAAGGACCTTCATAGGAGAGGTTCAATCCCGTCAAGGAGGAGATTTTGATTCAATCTTCAAGTATGTTTTATTTGATATAAAGTGTACCACTAAGGGAAACCACTTTATTTGATCCCAAATAGCATGCAAGAAAATATAAGGTGCAACTAATGTTTAAAATAAAATAAAATAAAATAACTTATATATAAATAAGGTGCTTAAAATTAGTTCCTCACATGTGTTCTTCAATTTCATCTGATATGCTTTGCCATTTGTTCCCAATAATGTTCCTAATGGTGCCACATGTTGCTTATGTTGTTCCTACAGTGCCAATGTGTCCTCCGACCATGTTCTTTAAATTTCTCTCAGATTCCTTGCTCAAATTCCTACTATCCTTTTAACCTACAAATGTAAGTCAAATGGAAAGGGTCTGTATTTTCTATCATGGGAGAGTCCAAAGATTTTAGCATTTCTTTTTGGGGTCAAAACCACTTTTGCAAACTTTTTGGAAGACCATTTTTCATGTCCATCCACAAATTTATTTGTTTATTCCCCTTTAATTTTTCAAAAAATTGCAAAGCATCCATCATGCATGAATCCAAGGCCACTAGTGAAGATATCATGGCTTCAAATTTTCAAAACTTTTTCTACAAGAGAAGGGGGAATTTGTTTTCAATACACAATTTTAAGAATTATTAAAAATTCCTCGATCGATGAAAGTTGTTGATGTACAAGAAGGGTCAAATGGAGAGGCATTTGGGTTCCTTTTCTTATATAAAAAAATTGTCAGGTCATATATATCTTGGTTAAAATTTCAAAAATATTTTTATTATTTGGTACAAAAGTATTGGTAGTAGCTTTGTACCTTTCAAGGTGGGCGACAAGTGGGCATTGAGTTCCTTTTGTGGTAGCGTAGGGTCCCTTCCAAACAGGAACAAAGTAACCCTGGTAGGACCAGACCACCAGACTCTGGTCCAATTAGATGGTAACAGGATCCACCAACGCCTGTTCCAGAGAGTAATCGAAAATCCCCCAACACCTATCCCACCGTTGATTCACACATGATTAAACTGTTCTTCACCGTTGATTCACAATACAACTGGAACTGGCAGAACCAAAAGTGGATCCATTAGAGGACCACCTGTCTCACCTTAAGAGGAACTTCCCCAGCCCCCAATAAAAGGGTACTGGAATAGGACAAGAAATCCGGTTACAATTCTAATATTTAAACTTTCGTTGCTGAACCAAAGTGGAACCAGTCCCATCCATGGACGCCAGCTGGGGCTCCAACTCCCAGTGCCCACTTTAGGGAAAAGTTAGGATTTTATTATTATATAAATACACCCATTATTGACCTCTGGACAAAAAGGAGGTTCAAAGTGGCCAACCAGGTGTCAATTCCATCCTTAGTGCATGCTGCACCTCAGATCTGTCCATATCCAATGGTCCTTACTTAGTTCTAGGCTTCTTCTAGCATGTATTGATTCTAAGATATTTATTAAAATTGGAAACAACCCGCACCCATGTGGTCAGGAAGATTATTGTGCATAATGTACAGGGTCATGTCAATTCCAGCATGTAGGTTAGTACTCCATGGGGATACTGCAAATACGACAAAACCCAAACCATTATGGTGTAAGCTGATTATGAAATCAGGCCTTTTCTGTGATTTAATTAACCTCAGAAAATTGGTATAGTAAACCCTTAGAAAACAGTTGCATCCCCCAGAGCCCAGTAGAACTCGGAAGTGTGATTCTTTTTCTTTTTTCTTTTTTGATGTGGGCTCATAATTACTACGCTTTTACCACAAAGAAGATGTATTTACTTTCTAAAGGAATGTAAGTGGCAGCATTTTATTTTATTTTTTTGGTGTGAAAATTTGCACTGTTGCCAAATTCTGGAAAATTTATGTCATAAATTTCCATGATTTTTTTTTTGGGAAAACAATGGATTATTTTTTTTGAAAAACTCAAAATTCAAAATTGCTAGAATTCTATACAAGCTTCAAGTAGGGTAGCAAAACATATATATGCATGTTTAAATATTTTCCTTTCTTGATTAGTTGATAGCAAAATTTGGCTCGAAGGACACATTTTATTTGAGGAAAAACATTTCCCAAGAGTTTCCAAAAATTTAGAAAACAATGTAAATTTTGCAAAAATCATTGCTATGTACCTAACAATTGTTTTTTCTTCCAAATTGCCAAAGTGTCTTGGCAAGCTACATACAAACCCATGTGGGGGTATGACAACAAGTTGAAAATTATGTGAAGGGTAAGCGGATGTGGCTACCATTTATTTTAGTGGGGCTAATTGTAGGTCCTTAGGTATATAAGCTCTTGAAATTGGGTAGTGATCGTGAGTAGCATGTGACAAGGTGTGTTGGTGAAACATTGTTTTTAATGAGAGAATTTTTGACAATTATATATATGCAAATGTAAGAAACATAACGATCATTTGCATGTTGTAATGGAGTTTGTAGTGATCTTGGTTGTTCATGAGGAGGACATTAGCTTGACAAAAACCCATACTAAATCAAACATCATCAATTGAAAAATATACAATGAAATGAACTGAAAAAAAAATGGCAAGTTGCAAGAAAACTATGATGGATTGGAGAGTTTAGAACCTTGATCCTTATGGATTTTGCCTATTTTAGCCTAGCCTAGACCTACACAAGCCACACACATTAGAACCATACTTGCATGCTCACATGAGTACATGTTGCCATTACATCATTTGGGAGAACATGTAAAGAACCCGCCCAAAATGCAACCCTGGCATAAACCAAAATATCACTTATGTAGTGTATAAAGATTCAAATAAATCAAATTCCAATTCAATGAAAAGGAACTATGGTGGAAATCCAAACTTCCACTAATTTATATTCCCATTGGGAGCCACGTACATTTGGTACAAAGTTGAAAATTAATGTTGGTCATCAATTATAATCTTCATGCAATATCAAATAGCTTGTTACTACCATACAAGCTACAAGTGCAATGGAAATAATAAAAGAACTTGCACCATGAACTACTAGCATAACATATAAAAAATCTACTAATCCATTGCATAGTTCTCCTTATTGTCACCCCAATCCTACATGTCATTCCCAAAAGGAAAACTATCAAGGCTAATGATCTTATGTACACATCTTGACTATTAAATCCAAGTGTTTAGTCAATAAATTGTGCAACTTGATTTCAAAAAAGACAATGTGGAGAAACGATGTTCATCTTTATGCTACTTAAAATCATAACTAAAAACAATTTTGCCGATGCAAAATACAAACAATCAATGTTGCAAAAAGTTGATGGGTGCTAATGTAGATTACAACCAAATAAAAAGGTGTGCATCAATAGTAGTTTTAAAATAACAACATGGTTGCTTTGAATAGTGATTTTAAAAAAGGAAGTTCCTAGATCAAGTTAATTTTCATGAATAAATTTTAAGATCTTCATATAATTAATTATTGGACCAATGAGTTTTTCAAAACAAAATTGAGCCTTCAATATGGTTAAATGTCTTTGAAATGTTTCTTTAGCAAGAAGATTAAACTATTGAGGATAAATGATGCCTATTGCATTCATCAATTTTTAGTTGGGGAATTGTTGTTCCAATTTTAAAATCAAACATACAACATCATGTGAACATTGAACCTTGACAATTTCAAAAGTTGTTATCCAATCATCACATGTAGTTTAAATGAACACTCCCATAAAAGGACATTTTTTATGCAATTGATATTACTTGCCCATGAAGTAAAAAATCACAAACTAGATATTTGTTGCAAAATCAATCCACCACATAATCAACAACTAGTCATTGATGTTTTTGTGCAAGTCTAAAAATGCTTTGAATCATTTTACACCATTTATTTATTTATTGATTTAAATACATGCTATATAATTCAACACAACACATTTCAACATTAGTTTAAAAATCACATTCAAATAACAATGACATAAACTTTATAAGCACATGTGGATTGCCCCCAATAGAGTCATGATGCAAGTTAGTCATCCCATCATCACCTTGAAGACATATAATAAATTGATATTTATTACTGTCATGGTATGCAAGTATTCATTCATCTTCACCACCAAAGTTTGTGTTTTGAAAGAACTCATTTAATAGGGGACAACATGGAGATCCACTTAGTATTTACATTACGAAACATTTTCAAACCTTCAATTTCAAGTAGCTTGGCAAGAATGTAGTGCTCAATATGCATTTTTAGTGAAGATGAAAAATATGTGTATGTGGTTTACAATAACCCTTCAAGCTTACAAACTAGGGGTTGAACATAATGGATTTGCATAATTAGGTTAATTTCATGGGCCATGTAATTTGCTACAATCACAAAAGGTGTAACCTTAAATTTGAGTTGAGTAGCAACATTAATCTATCGGCCCATGAACACCATGACCCCATTTGATTCAAAACAAATAAACTTGTTGCTAATCCAGTTAGTTGTCAAACATCCATACTCCATCAAAGACTTCATAATCAATTGGGTTAGGTTATCAACATTGCATCCACTAATCACCTTTTCAAGATTTAACAACAATGACATCCTCTTAAAACCATCAACAACATATGTGTGCACAACACACTACACCAAGACCAATTGTCAATTGTGATAACCTCATTAGTAGTTTTTCCTACCATCAATCACATTAAAAACTTTACAATGAACCATATTTAACATCCCATCACATTCAACAATAGCCTTAGCCCAAGGCAATTTTATAGCTCACACCTCTTGGAAAACTCAATTTAACTCCATTCCTTCTTACAATTCTTTTGTGTAGGCTCAAAAGATGAAGACTAAAGACCAAGGTCAAGAGGTCAAGATATTTAAGATCAACATGTTCAGTAAACAATGATATTGGTGATGAGGGAAATATAAGTAGATTTTGACATGATGAGACTACGTATGTAGAACAATGATATTTAAAATTGAACAATAATTGATCTTTAAACCCCATTACCATTTGCAATGAATTCATCACAAAAACCTTGAGTAATAGGAAAAGATGACAAACTTGTCAATATTATATACCATAAACCTTGAGCAAGATGAACATGCCACAAACTTGACACAAAAACCTTGAGCAATAGGAACAAAAAAAAACTCATAATTGTAACAAATCCTAAGCCTTGAGCAAGTCAAACAAATGATGATGACACACAAACCTTGAGTAATAGGAAGAGAAGATGAACTCTAGGTTGTAGCAAACCCTAAACCTTGAGCAAGATGAATAGATGATGAACTTGATCATGAACTCATGAAAAGACCAAAAGATGATTCCTTGGAAGAAAGGAAAAAAAAAAAAACAAAATACTTTTTTGTAGACCAGGAAGGTCTCAAAATGAATTTTGTGCAAGTGATGCACATTGATGGACGGAAAGAACATATTTCATTGCATGTCAAAACTTTTATTGTGCACTCCTTTCCAATGGCCTAAAGTTCAACGCCAATCATGTTGCTTTTTGTCACCAATCTACAAAAAATTTAATTAGTTCATGCAATATCCTTAGCACTCCAAGTTTCAACAATAAATCAAGGCAAAATATATTTCTTGTTATTAAGAGGAGGTGGTAATCCTTTGAATTGGACGCAACGAAATTCAAGACGATTCACAACAAAAAAAAATGGAGGAATTGAGGCTATGAAAAGGGATATGAAATGCAGCCAAATGTGATGTCAACTCACCTAAAGTAAAATCTAGCTGGTTGCAAAGGTCGAGAGGGGATGGCAATGGAGGTGGATGTGAGGGTGGCTTGTTGTCAACATTGATGAGAGTAAAAACAAATGGAGGTGACCTGGGATGAGATAGGATCCACCCTTTGATGATGTCCAAACCTTGCATCCGTAGCTAGCCCTAGTTCCTAGGGTTAAGAATATGATGAATTTATTGCTGAAAATCTATCTGATTTAACAAGGGGGCATAGAATAATGGGCCATTGGAATTTTGCCCATTAGTGAAACTCCACCAAAACAAAAACACTGGTACCTAATCAGTAGGTCTGTATAGGTACAAATATGGATAACATAGGGAGAAAAAGTGAGCTTTTGACCTATGTTGTTTATGGATGCATTCTTTTGGGTCTGTCACATAAAGGTTACAGCACTCTCCAGCTAACCAAGCACTGGATGCCCCCTTCTGGCTCAATTATCAATGCACCTCAACTGAATATCTATTGGGTTTGGAACCCAATATATGTGTGAAATGAAACCTGAAACCCAATTCTCAATTCCATATATGTGTGAAATTGGAACTGGGATAATTCTAATTTGCTTGTGGGATCCAGACCCGGCGGTTCTTCATACAAGTGAATAACTAACTGCCCAACAGTGAGTTACAGTTTATTATACATAAGGAAGGACCATTTTTACTTGTCTAGTTACTAACAACCCAGCAATGAGGTTGTTGTTAGTAGGTTGGGTAGTACCTATAAAAAGCAACTGGGCTAACTAACTCCCAATGTTAACTAGGGAAAACTGGAACCCAACAAATGTTTTTTTCCTCACCACTTTACCCATTCATCTTTCATGGTGTTCTAGTGGGCGTAGAGGGTCAAGTTGAGGCCAGGATCTGACTGAGAACACAGCATTCATGGTTTAGGTTTTTTCCACTTCATACCTGGCAGGTACTTACTGGTATTGGTTACTAATTTAAAGCTTTCATACCAGTCTGGTACTCATATTAGGTCCAAGGCTGATTTGCGCCTGGCATCTGGCAGGTGAAACCTGGTACCTAGTAGTAGTACTGGTATAAAAAGGCAGTTCTGTACCTGGAACTGCCTCAGGTCCCATACCATGCTGGTACTGGTATAAGGCTGATATTGCCTCAGGTCGTACCTGACTGGTATGTTTTCAAATACCAGTGACACCAGTACCATATGCGATAGTGTACCTTCGCAGCTTGGACAAAAATTATATTTTTTTTGTAAATGTTGAAATTTTTTCAGAAGATTTTTTTTTTTTTTTTTTGAGAGAACAAAATTTTGTGAAGGAAAATAATGAATATTTTGGAATATTCAATTTTTCAACACATGTGAAATTTTAAAAATTAATTAATTATTTGACAGACATGTGTTGAAGCTACCCTTGTAATACAGTACCCAGGTTGCACCCCATATACCAGTACAACACTGGTATATTTTCAATCAGCTATGGTTGTCACATCCTCTTGGATGTGCTTTGTTGTGGTTCTTCAATTTGTTTCCATGTATATCAATTTTGCAATATAGAATTTTTTTTTTTGCATATGAGAACATTGATTCAAACATTCTTAGCCATGTTTTTGAGTTCCTCGTTCTCCTCTGTTTCTAGCAAATTCTGCTTTTCCATATAATTCCCAGCTGTGAAGAGTTTTTTCTCTGGGCATCTTTTATTAAGTATGGTGTGAAACATCAGGTGTGCCACTGAAGTTGCAACACTGGTCTGATTTCAAACATTGCAGCACAAATCCATGTTTTAAATCTGGAACTGCAATGGGCCCCCCTGATTTCAATATCAGCATCAACAGTGTGTGATCTGCTGAGCAGTTCACAACAGAGTTTGTGTTTTGATCCCCGGAAAGCATTTAGCCAAAAGTCTATTTTATACGTGTTCCGACCCATTGTGCAGATATGTTTGCAAGCATTTTAGAACAAATTGAATTAAGTCAGATCTTGGAGAAGCTCCCAGAAAGCTAAACCCATAGAGGTGCAATATCTGGAAGAATTTGCTTCAAGACCTTTAGATATAGATCACTTGGTTTGGGTTTTGTTCTTCTCATGTTTACAAGCATTTTAGAATTGTGCTTATACAGTGCAATACAGTGAGTGGTATGTGTCAGTTCAACTTGCCAGAATTGGGTGTACTATTGATTGCCTTGAAGTGGATAAGGGCACACATCGATCATGCTAGAGGTTGCTCTGTGTTTGTAGGGTTTCTGGGCTGTTTCTGTTGAGATGTTGTGTTTTTAGGGTTTTGGGGTGTTTTTGTTGGAGATCTGACTTATGCATGGTGCTGAAAGATATGGCCACATTGTCATGAATTTAAGATGGTTGTATCTAAAAACTGTATGGAAATTGTTGTCACACCAGATCCTGATCTGCTGCAGAGGACACAAATTTGGGTAGGCCATTATCATGGAGGCTAAGCATTCATTCCAATGCTTTTTGTTCGGCCATCCATCTCTATATGATAAAATGATACAAGAGATGTATTTCAAGAACCCCAAGGGTTGAATATATACAGAGAAGCACTGTCACATCTTTAGAAGAGACATGTCGGTGACAATAACTAAACTGGCACTTAACTAATATTGTACATGACGGTGGCAACATCTTAATAATTTCGGCATCGCTCACTTTTTCTAGAACTTACATGCACCATTAGGAACTAATTCATCTTAAAATTAGTTGAACTAGGGGCATAATTCTATCACCTCCTCTCGCACCCAATCAATATTTGACATAGAGTCAAATCTATTGTTCTTTTAATCTTTGAAGAGAATTCACTGAGATTACTCCTAATTTGGCTATGTGCTATTCAAACTTCACTTTGCCCAAAGGCTTAGTGAACATATCTGCAAGCTGATCATCTGAAGATACACGGTTAAGGTCAATGTGACCCAATTCTACTTGTTCATGTACATAGTGGTAGTGTACTTCCACATGCTTGGTGTGGGCATGTAGGATTGGGTTTTTAGCAATCTTGAGATTGCTCATATTGTCACACCAAATCTTCATTGCTTTTGCCTCTTCTAAAATCGCCAATTTAGTTGTGAGTTTTTTCAGCCATGCTGACTCTTTCAATCTTTCTGCTAATGATCTATACTCAATTTTTATAAAGCTCATGGCCACAATCCATTGTCATTTACTACTCCATGTGATGGGACTGTACTCAAGTCGAAACAGGTTGAACAAACTCTCACAACTCCTTTCGTTGCAAGATTGTCTGAATTCAAAATTTCCAGAGAACATAATTTGAATCCCCTTCTAGTTTGTTGTTATCAGCTATGCTATTTTCCTGTCTAGACATATTGACTACACGTACCCCCAAAAAAACAAAAACAACTATAGCATCCCTTGACTACAACCAACAATAATGTAGAGCTCTCTGCAGGTTCTAACTATAAAGCAACCCCCCTCAAACTCAACAAATCACTACCCTTGTAGCTTTCAAACTTAGAAGATCACTACCCTTGTAGGTTTCTACAACTCTGATACCATGATAAAATGATACAAGAGATGTATTTCTAAAACCCCAAAGGTTGAATATATACATAGAAGCACTGTCACATGCTTAGAATAGACATGTAGGTGACAATAACTAAACTAGCATTTAACTAATATTGTACACGATGGTGGTAGCATCATAATAATTTCAGCACTGTTTACTTCTTCTAGAACTCACATGCACCGTTAAGAACTAATTCATCCTAAAATTAGTTGAACGGGGGATGTAATTCTATCATTATTGCCCACCATTTTGGTCCCCATGTTCTTAGTAAGCTATCTTTATGCCTCTATGAGATGAGTGCCTCTCTTGTAATTTCAATTTGACCTTGAAATGTCTATTTTTTCTCAATTGCATAGACAATGTGAAGTTTCTTGATGCCAAGATCTGGTTACAGATTTTTGTGCCCAAAAGAAGTTTGCATGTGTTGCAATGCATGTTGAGGCAACTGCCTGCAAAGGAAGGAGATGAAAGACATTGTTGTTTTCAAGAAGGCCCAACAACTTCCTCACACCACATGTTTAGTGAGTGCATCATGAAGTAAGTTGCGTGGGAGTATGCCTGACCTTAGAATTGTCCAAATAGTGAGTGTTTATTTCAAGCCAAACTTGGATTCAGAAGAGTTGGGAAGAATTTCTTAGTGTTGCTTGCTGCAACAAGTACATCAAAGTTGTATCTATGATGCTCAAATTGTGACTAGGGTACTGTGTGACATTGCAATTCTTCCGACAGTTGGAACAAAAGCGACCCCTTAAGTTTTCAAGCCGAACTTGGATCATTATAGATGCTTGTGGAGATGTTTGCTTGAAGAAGGTATTTTTGAAGCTTTCATCTGCAATTCCTTCAGGTTTCTTTTTTGGCTCTTCCTGTTGCTTCCTGTCCTTGAGTAACAGAACATGTTAATCGTCAGGTGGTGGCTGAGTCCAGCCCTGCATTTTGGGAACACCCCACGTGTGGGCTTTACCCATTGCATGAAGTGAAGGTTATCATGAACTTGAACATAGAGTTACAGCGGGAGCCTATGAAGGGAGGGTTCTTACACCTAATCCTTAAGAGTCCGACAGATCTTACATATTGTGTATAGGTGTAGATCCCACCCACTCTTAAGGAGTATGCAAAATATCTGTTCTCTTTTCTAGTAGGGATATTCATGAGTGGATAACCCCCACGGAGTGGGGTGTTCCCAAAATAAGAGCCTGCCTGGGGCCCATGAGTGCTTAGTTTGGGAACATACTTGGGTGAGCACTTATTTTGGGAATGCCTCTCACTCCTTAGGCACTAACCCATGTAAAGCACTGGAAAAAAAGCTTGCCAGAGCAGGCGTTTGGCTTTTCAAAACTTGCTCGGTACTATGCCCTCCAGATACAATAGAAAATTCTGCTGGTGATTTACTACTATACAATGTCCTCCAAATAGTGAATTGCTTTGAGTTGTTTAGGCTGCGCCATTCGACCAGCATATCAAACATAAATTCAGGTGCCAATTGAATGGTTCTAATGAATGTTGTACTTAATTTGGTGTAGGATTAAATTGGGCATAGATATAACCATTGATTACCTGAATCACATAAGTCTATCAATCGAACCCACATTTACCAACTCAAAAAATTGAAAAATGACAAAATTAACCTCTAGAAATATGAGTTGGAACAGAGTTGTATACTTGCAGAATAAGTAGGTATGTTTTTTTCATGGTCAACACATAAAGATTGGCTTATGGTTTTAGATTTTAGATATTTGTAAATTGTAATAAGGGAAGCAAAGTTGAAGTTCTAGCAATCAAAAGAACTTGCACTATTTTTTGGAATTATAAAAGAAAAACATAAAATAAAGAAAAAATTAAAAAATAGTTAGCAAATGTTGGCATTCTGTGGTCTATGAAACCATGTGGCAATGTAGATTGGTTTTTGAGCATGTGTGGTTTTCCAAGGCCAATGTTGTGAGATTTAGTGAATATTATGTATAGCATGCCCGTGGAATTTGTAGATTTCAATGAAAATGCCTGTCTCATTGATAATGCACAGGGACTGTAACCATTATTCACAGGGGTGAAACTAAGATTTAACATCTTTGATACCAGTCCAACTTGAAGTGCAGCACATCAAACTTCACTTCAGCTATGTATGAAAGACCAGGAACCGCAAGACATCATCAGTCATGAGAAAAATCAAATACTTCTAGTCATTGGGTTTTTGAAAACTGAAAATACTCAAATTGCCATGAACTAACTTACAGAACCATTTGGATATTGGTCAAACAATGTGTTGGAAGTCATGGAAACATGTTGGAAACACTAGCGCTCTCTTTAAATTAAAAATGCTATTCATTAAATTAGCCATGTTGTGAAATTGTGATCAAATTTATTCACATTATGTTTTTGAACTTCTTTGTCAAAGACAAGATCACATACATGTTGGGTTGCTAGTTCAAAAAAGTTAAAATGTTCACCAAACATTTCCTCCAAAGTAATAAACAAATACCTTATTTCGAACTTATGTCATTTTTGTGACTTTTTTTCCCCCCTTTTGCCATTACATTTCTATTCATTAGATTTTGCTCTCTCTTTACATTGTGTCTGACAATTTCAAGTTGAAAATTCAAATCAAAAGGTTGATGTCACTAGATTTTTTTTTAACATCATGTTTAAGGTCAACATGTGATAAAGATGACTGATTTTAAGGATATCAAAGAGATAGTTTTTAGATTAAAAGATTTGAGAAAACTGTCAAAACAGAAGAAGACTAGCAGAAAAACTGCCCTAAGCAGTAAAAATCTGGCGAAAATTCTATTGTGACTGGATGCAACCTGGCACCCTAAACCTTATGCACTAGAAGTGTTTGGCAAATTGGAGTTAAAAACTCCTGTTGTCGTAGTTGCACCTCCCCAGAGGAGAGTGAAAGTTTGCTCCAGTTCACCAAAAAAAAACACACTGATCCTGACTCATCGATTCAGTGAACCAGCACTCATGCTTACAATATCATGGTAAAAACCAATGTTGCCAGGTTCAGTGGTATGGAGTGTTAAACCTCTGGGGTTAAGGTTCTTGTGATGTTGACTTGAACCTGCCCCCTCTTGGTGTAATCGTCACAGGAATTAAACTATGAAACTAGCCTACAGCTAGAACCGAATTGAAATCAAAGCCCTTGAAAGTTTTTCTAGAACACAAGTTCAAAATCTTAAAACTAAATTAGCTAAACTTTTTGGAAAAGTCTGCAAGTAAGTGAAACTTTGTGCATAATTGATTGGTTTAAAAATTAGTTGTAGAACATTGTACCTTTACAATTAATTCATTATAAAACTTTGTACCTATACAATGTCCAAACTTGAGAGTGTGCAATGTGTACATGGAACTGAAATCAGACCCAAAGGTTCTTGAATTTTAAAAAAGGGTCCATGATAAGGTTTAGAAATTTGAAGAACAGAGCTCAGATTCAAGCCTGGAAAAAATCCACCAAAAACAATTTTAGTGTCGAAACTGGGATTAGAAGTTCTTTTAAAAAAGGAGGAACCAAAGTTCACCAGAGTTAAACCATCACTTTAATAAGTGCCATTGTGGATACTCATTACTGATTCACCCTTGTCCGATGTGATAATTTATCGTCCTGGATCATTTGATAGTGTCATTTAAAGGCTATGAACTTATTTGGTGAGTTATGGCTAATTACCAGGTGAGCTGGGGTGTAAGATATCTCAGAGCTCAGAATTGTACTAATAACTCAAGATACCAAGTTGCAACATGCTGAAAACATCAAAACTCAATTTTAAAACTCGAACCATCCAGAATGAGGCCAAGTCAACCAGCACCTACCAGTGAGCATGCACAATGGATGGTATGTGTGGACAAGACACTCTTTAATTATATTAGTGTGGCCCGTGCAGTTGAGCACATATGGTAATGTTGAATGAATCTTGAAAGGGCAAATGGTACACCTTCTTTGACTTCAGTCTGAAGTTTATTTTTTATTAAATTATTGTTTTCACTAAATTTCAAATGAAAAGAGTTACTCAAAAATCAATATATCTTGTATCCTAAGTTAAAAATTTATGAATAACCTCGATGAGATCTTACTCATAAAAGGCTTCCAATAGTCAAGAGTGAGCCCCAATTTCCCTATTATTTTAAACTTTTAATTTGTTAGATTTTCAATGAAAAAATTATTCAAAATTCAATAACTCTTTTGTTGTACGTCTAAACATATGAAACCTCATGGTGCATCCATACTCATCAAGGGCTTTCAAATTGTAACAAAAGAAGGTGGGGGAGAGGAAACATGGTTTGGGACAAAACAAAACAAAAAAACAACCTTCTTTAATAGTTGGATTCCTATCCCATAGCTAACCACCATGGTTAACTATAAACCAACCATCCACATGCATTGACCCACTTAGTAATCACTAAGTGACATTAACTAGTTATGTAGTAGCCACTCATGTATTTCCTACTTACTTACTTACCTATGTAAGTGGGTAAGTATCATAGCATGAAGGCACACCAAACTTTTTTGACAATTCCTTCTAAGGAAAAGAGTGGAAACCTCTAAGAAATTGAAGTTGAATCAACAAAACAATAGAAAACTCTCCAAGTGAATCATGAGACCAATATTACAATGTTTTATTCTAATTTCCCCATTATGAAAGAAGAGGACCATTGTTTTTTCTCATTGTCAAATATACCATTTCATGCTTCCATAATGGAACTTAAAGTTTTCTTGATGGTCCCACAGGCATTCCTTGCAAGGGAGAGAATTTGGGAGAATTAGGTAGCAGGTAAATAAGTAAGTATTATAGGGAATTGGTAAGTACTGTAGTGTGAGAAAATTAAGAGGCTTAACAAGATAGACAACAGGATCTAGGTTAACAAGGTGGAACCTTGCAGGTACCTGGAATGCAGGGTTCATCCACAACTGAGTCATGAGGGGTTTTCAATGAATGGATGATGCATTGGTGGGTGCTGGGTTACATAGTTTCCTCAGAATCATATGCTTGGACTACATAGAGAAATTCCAGCTATTAATTTATTATTATTCTGCTATTGGAATTGGGCCTGCCGACACTGAGAGTTCTATAGATGAATATTTTGCATTTCAAACCAGCTGCTCTAAACCGCAGCCCATTTTCAGGATGAAGAAAGTAACTGAGTGGAGATGAAAATGAAATCTCTTGGTGAAGAAGAGGGAGATCTCCCCTGAGCAATTCATAATTTCTCTCCCAGTTCATGGGAGGGAAATTACTCTTTGTAAAGCCCTCCATTATTAGTGTACTTATTTTGGGCCAAGGCAGTAGGTTCCACAAGAATGAACTCACATAACTCACAGTAACACCTGATGAACATTCAATAAAAGTGAGGAATTATAGACCACTGTAGCTGGACAGTAGATATATATATTTGAAGTGCCCGAGAGCTGTGTACACTGATGCACACAGTACATATATGTATATATGAAGTGCCCAAGAGCTGTACCGAGCTCAAATTAAGCATCGTGAACATGAGAGAATATATGGATCTAGACGAACTGGCATTCTGCAGGTATCTGTGAAAAAATAAGGTTCTCCTTCCATTAGGCTCCTATAAGAGCTCTGCATTTGGTCCATGCTTGACTTGTAGAGTTATGAGTACAAGTCTGTGAGGTGACTGTGAGCACAGCTAGATGGAACAACTCTAATGGAAAGAGACCCTAAGACACCACCAACTCCATAGTTACTAGCTGCTGGACAACTCATGATCTCATGCTTGTAAGCATATCCCGCCATTCTTCGCACAATACGATGAACCATGGAATGCGAATAGATCACAATGGTAATCGGTTATACTAACTTATATTCTCACATCCGCTGATCTTCGTGATCATTCAGGAATGTATATATGATCAATATTTTCGGGCACAAAAGATTCAATAGTACTCACTGAGCTACAGCAGTGCAAAAGATAGTATATAGATCAATTCCTGCTAAACAACCAGCTGCTCATCAATACTAGAACTCAAACAAAAATTATTAAAGTATCACAGATTTCAGATCACCAGATAATTAAACTGATCATTTGCAGCTGCAGCAACTTTGCACTTCTTGAATTGTTTCAACTACTACTACTACTACTACTACTACTACTATTACTACTACATTTTGTGCAGCTTGGAATCATGCAGAAAAGTTTAGCAATTGAATGAAGCAAAATTGCGTCACATTCTTGACGAGAACAACATCTAAGTATGGAGTTGGACGCATGATCATGAGGAACATATGTCATAAAAATGAATTTTAGGTATTATCCTGCAGTACTCCTGTACTATTGCTGCAAACTGTTATGACATACGTATAATAGTCTGATGCATGGGGACACATGTGCAAATGTATGAATTCTTCTGTGCAAGAAGTAGACTACTAGTCCTTAAGAGAAGTAGAACTATCAAATTTGTAAGATGATCATGTCAGCTCCATGATTTGGGCTGGGCCAGATTTCTTACCACTGGGTTCAGCTTCCTCGGGGGCTCCGAAGCAGTCTTGAGGTTCACCTTTCGATTCTATATGTTGAACTGTTTGCTGCTTCATGAATCCTGCTGTATTTAGAGTCTGGACGTACGCGCGCCATTTCATCATGTTCTAACTTCTGCTTTGCTTTCTATCGAGTCGACATTCGCCGTCGAACATGCATCATTGATCCAGTGACTAGCTTCAGATTCCTGCGGTTTGTAAAGCTGCAGTCGGTCTGCAGTACTGAAATCAGTAGCTCCAGAGATGAGGCTCCCAGCTAGGACTTTCATCATCGTATGAATCGGCCTGATCTAAGGAAGAAGATGGATCGGTGTCTGTAAAGGAGTATTGAGGAGGTGGAAGGCACAGGGCAGCATGATCATAGAGCCAGGCAAGCACACTAGGCATGCAGTTGAAGATCAAATCTTCGTCGACATAAGTACCGTTATGCTGCTCTAGTGCTACTCGTGCCTCTGCTTGGTCATCGTCCTGCATCACGGCCGATGAGGTGCTTGGAGGTTGTAATGGATGTGCTATTTTGGAGTAGCTATCGACTTGGAGCCCAGACATCATCGTGTGTTCTACAGGAGTCCGGAAATTAGGCACTGGGATCATTGGTCTCTTCTCTTGCTTCCGCATGTCCAGTGTGGCAATTGCTGAAGCTTTGTTGGCCGTCGAGCTCGTGCAGGATGAACTTCTGTTGAATACTACACGAATCGGACCTTGTGATCCTGTACAGCTCTTTGTCATCTTAGCTGAGGTCGAATTGCTGCTGGCGATGATCGTCGAAGGTTTTTGATCCGTAGTAATGACGGAATCCTTGTAGACCAGTGGTGAAGGCATTGCGCTTGATCCAGCTTGTATCGACATGGACCTAGCTGCAATAGTACGGGAACCGGACTGTTGATCACTGAATCTACTACTGCCAGAAGCCGTCACTAATGGTGGAGGACTCGAACCGGCAGCTGCTATGCAGGTAGCCTGCAATGTGGAGAATCTCCTAATTTGTAGCTGCGTCCCAGTTCGTCGAGTCAGTGCCCTTGCAGCTTCTCTGGCAGCGGCCTGAATGGACTTGTCGGAGAGGTCCAGGGGACGGGGAAGGGAGGCGAAGTATTCTGGGAAATTAAGAACAGCACTAGGTCCACGAAGGGCGAAGGCTGCAGCATCGTAAGCACGAGCGGCCATTTCGGCAGTGGCAAACGATCCCAACCAAATGCGAGCTTTCTTCTTCGGCCTTCGAATCTCAGTGACCCAAACGCCCCAAGGTCTCCTCCTAACGCCTCGGTACAGAGGGTGCTGTCTGTCGCCCTCGACGCCCATGTCCATGTGCTCTTTCTCTCGAGATAGTTCCGATTCTTTGGCCCCTGCCATGAGAGATGTCGAGTGAACTATGAGTCCTTTTCAGCCATATTGGTTGCAGAGATGTGACGACGGATCGATGTGACCCAATTGATCTCAAAAGACTATCTTCGCGTCCACTTAGTGGTGCAGTCTAACTTCATTTCTTGGCCTGGAAGCTGGAATCCTGCAATATGAATGATGTGAACTCTATATATGCACACAATAGGCTCAGGCTGTCATGCAAGAATCTCAGTCTTCAAGTCTTACTCTTGAATTATTAGGCTGATCTAGCATAACTCTATTCTTGCATTGGAAGTTACCCCTATCTCTCACAATCCCGTCACCAAGTAATTACCTATACACCTGGACTGCTTCACCGCATAGCTCCTCATGATTCCTGTCATCTGCTTGAAGAGAGCTGCAGTGTCAGCTAAGCATATAGTTGCAATACGAACAGATTTGATTTTGATTTTTAGACTCTAGTTTCTTGCTTATGCGCAGAAGTTGAAGCACCTGCTGCGTGCCGAGATTGCAATTTGCCACTTTGGCTTGTATTGAACTTCTTGTGTTAGTCTGGGTACCTGCCACCCAAACATCCAAACCTGGACCTTGAGAAAGCGATTCGCACTACTCAAGAGTCAAGACGCCAAATGATTAACGAGCTGAACCCCAAATTCTTCATCTCTCCCTGTGCAACCCCCGCCCCAGTCTGTAACTGCGTAACTTCCACCTCAACTGTCATTTCTCACTCATCGTCAGGTTGAATAGGGTGCTCAACTTCGATAAGATTGGACTCGAGCTGCAATGGTCTCATAGGAGCATGCTTATTTCAATGAAGATTTCACATTCTAACTAATGGAAAATCCTGAAACTAACTGAACACTTCCTCGGAACGCATAGCAATATGCGTATGGAAGATTACAATATGTGTGAATGCAGCTACCTGTTTATGACTCCTGTCGACATTCTTCACGGTTGCTAGTAGCTACAGCTGTCAACAACGTCGGCGCCCATGGATTCCGCTCTTAGAAACTCTCTCTCTATCTCTCATGCCTAACATGTATAGGTCTGCACAGTTTCTTCCTAGGCCGAGCAGAAATATTTCTAGGAGCTATTGAGAATGTAGCTTCGAAGATGATTACTAGTATACGTCCAAGATAAAATGGGTCACCTTTAGATCGGTGGCACATCGCGCCTAACGTCGTAAGAAACCAATGGTTGTGCAGCACACTTGAGCATTTCTGAACATTGGTACGTCTCCCGGCCAGCACCTTAAAACGATGTGCCAGCTGCTGTCTCTTCCAGTGAACCGATCTGCAAGCCACAATCCTTCTTACAGCTGCAGATCTAGTTGACATGAGTAGCTTCAGTTCTAGATGATAGCAGCTTTAGTTCAAGTCTTCATCACTGTTTGGAAAAACCGTCTCGAGCTTCCTGCTTTCGACTCGGATCCGCTTCATCCACAACAATAAAGATGGATCGGGCTACAGCAAAATGGGAGGAGTTGACCCATTAAATACTGATCGATATCCTGCAACTGAGAGACCTGTACAAGATGGTGGCCAAATACGAAGTCAACTAGTCAATGGAAATCATACCAAATCTGACACAAACAGAGAACCCAAGTTCTCAACCAGAGATGGGTTGAAGTTGGGTTTCCCCCCAAACCTGGGGGAGATTTGAAGATCTATGGGTTTGCCCCAAACCTGGGGTGGATTTAAAGATCTATGGGTTTGTCCCAAATCTGGGGAGATGGGTTTCCGCCAAACCATGAGGCTGCAGGAGACCAAACTAGTTGGTCATATACAAGATATAAAAAATGGACTTCATAAGATCAGTACAGAACCCATCAGTTACCCCAAGTACAGAGAGAGACAGAGGGGCATGATGGTAACCCAGGTAGGAGGGGAGACCTGGAGTGGTACCATAGTACTCTAGCTAGAAACCAGCAATCAGAATAAGATCAAAAGCTCTCATATTGTAAGGGAACTACAGTACTCAATGCAAGTCGAGATTTTAAACGTCGTCGTGGATTGTTGTCCAATGAGTAGTACTAGTGGAGAAGCTGATGATCAGTTGCAGTTGCAACCAGTCCGTTATTATTGGAGCACATGCTGCTCCCTCCTCGACTTTGTATAGGGTTTGCATAGTGGTAAAACTGTTGTAAGGTTGCTGCAAAACTGGACAAACTACATGATGATGATCAGTGCTATGGAAGTTGGAACCCACATGATGCTTCCAAGGGCATGCAACAACAGCAGATTCCTAACCGCCATGGCTAGGTAGCTAACTAGCTAGTTAGCTAGGACTCGAGAATTGATGCGGTTGCAGCTCTTGGCGCCGACCGTCGTGTGACAGCCTCCTCCTCTCGTGTGACAGAATGAGCTTAGCAGCTGCGTCTAGTGCTCTCTTGCCTGCCTCACTAAAGCGACCCAGTTCCCCATCATAATGTCCAAAATTTCAAAAGTAGAGGAGGATTCTTTGTGCATATAAATAAATAAATAAATATATATATATATATACCTATACTTTCTTGCTTTAAAAGTATTACACTCCAGGAGCAACTGGACAGTGTCCTGTGGTTGTCACTCTGTAAAAAAACCAGTGTTGGGCAGGTACCTCCTAATTTGGCAGGTAAGAAAAGCTGGTTCCAATTTTGAAGTTAGTAAGAGAAAAACTGGAACCAGGTCTGATTTTCACAACTGCAACTGGAACTGGACCCAATTCTTTTCCAAAAAAGAAATGGACCCAGGACCAAGTTTCTTGCTCTATTTATGTTTGGAGCTCGAACTGGAATGAAGATACATGTTTTTTAGAACCAATTGCAGGTTAACTGATAAATTAGTACCAGTTCTGGGACAGGTTACTAAGAATTGAACTGCAACTGGGTCTTTTTTCACAATCGGAATTTGAATTATTTTAAAAGAACCAATCCCAGAATTGGATTTCCAGTTTTATTTATGTGTGGAACTGGAATCAGAACTGAGATAGTTCTAATTTAATTTTGAAAATTGAAACTAAAAGTTTTTCATAAAAGTAAAGAATCAGCCAACACTAAGAAAGACCCATTGTTGTTATTGGCCTTTGGTGAATTAACCTAACAAACAAAAAGAGAACAGGGGCATAAATGTATTATCCAATCTCATTAGCATAAGTGATGATAAACGCACAACAAAACACATGCAACAATAAAGTTTTGCATATCAAATAACTTTGCTATCATTATGCAAACAACAATCCAAAATCTATTTTCTAAGGCATAAATGGGATCAGAATGCTCAAAGCTTATTCTCATGAACTATTAAATAGTCCTTAATAATGATTCTATCACAACAAACTCCTCTAATATTAATTTAAAAAACATACACTATCACCATAACCCACAACACTTTTTTAAAATTCCAAAAAGTTTGTATAAAAGCAATCCCCATCAAACACTTTTGCAACACAAAAATTGAAAATGTATCCTCACACAAATGTTGGATTCCCCACTCATGGACCCATCTTCCCCCATAATTCCCATGTACATAGTTTCATTTCCTTTCAATACCCAATAACCCATAACCAACATAACAAGCTCTCAAGTATACCAAACTTGAAAAAATGGAACTAGTATGGACTAGCTCTCAAACCCTTTAAAGACTTTCATCACATCCCTATGCTTTTAACCTTAGATGTTTTATTATCTACTTTAACAAATTGTTTTAATTTTTCTTGTACAACAAAAATCTAAGAAAAACAAAAACCCTACAACTTGTTGTGAGCATTATTTTCATATAAAAAACACAAAACAAAAATCAAAAACATAAGAGGAGAATTTGCCTAGCTTCATCAACTTGAGTCCTTAAATCTTGTCTTCATCTTCCATAAGCATCTAAAAACAAAACTTGCATGCAACATACTACATCTCCCAAATCCAAACACAACACAAACAACCCAGTAGCAATTCTCCTGCTCCACAAAAAGTTAGCATGCACACAATACAACGACCAAATGCATCCCAAATTTGTCACTCCATCATAAGTGAACATTGCTTCCAAAAGCTTTTCCAAGTAATAGCAGCTATCACATTAAAGCTCTATTGAATGATGAAAGACAAAAAGGTTGAATTGTTTTGGTGCTACAAATAGAGACAGTTTAGCATTATCCAACTCATGAACACCTGCTTGGCCATTATTTTAAAGCAAATATGATTATAAAAATTTGGAATTGAATTGTATAACCTTGGATTAAACCATTTGAAGTTGTTTTCCCCAACAATGAGGTTCTAATCAATACTTGTAGCTTGGCGAGGATATTAGGTAATATTAACCTTGTATGATTCACTTAAATTAGTTTCAATATCAAATACATTTCTACATCATATTAGACAAAAATCGATCTCAGACCCAATACCAAGGCCAAGCTAATATGTTCAAAGGTCAATCCTAGAGATTTAAATGTCAACATTAGTAAAAACCAATGTTAGCTAGTAACTATTGTTTTTAATAAGTATTGAATAGGTTATTAATTTTTTTGGTGATAATTGTTATTTATGCATAAAGGTAAGGTTTACAAATGAAAATGTGGTCAAAGGAATTAAGGGTGTAAAAGTCCTTTTACAAAAATTATGGGTGGAAATCCTTTAAGGTGTACTATATAAAATGAAAAGGGCCTAGTTTTTATTACAATCATTTTTTGCCATATATTTTGATCCTCATAAAAAATAATGAATCAAAAATTGTCAAACATTTCAAAAGGATTATATTTTAGACTATTACAATTTTAGATTCTATCATAATCATCCATAAATATGTCTTTACATGATAAAAAAAGACTAGGTAAAAGAAATAGAAAAGGGTGACCTTATGACATGATTTTGGTACACCTTAAAAAATTTGCACCCCTACACAAGGATGTAAGCAAGATAAAATCAAAAAATTGATTACCTTGTCAAAATTGAAACAAATAGATTTACAATAATAATAAAACCCATTACAAAATTGCGGAACAATGTATGTTTTCATTTTAGTGATTAGATATAATATATATTTACACTAATGTGCATTGATTTTCATATTTCAAATTGAAGACACCTATTTTTCTTGTCTATTTTATCTTGTTTTGACCCCCCCCCCCCCCCCACCACCCCTTGCTGCTTGTCTCTGTTTTTTTCTCTTAATATTCTTTTTTTTTTTTTTTTCTTTTTTGTTTGCATCTTCACTTAGTATAGCTTTTAT